>Ga0209917_1000996_pt1 | contig 11560 bp, 16 predicted proteins | sample SalPon2_C_H2O_MG_FD_185710 | JGI IMG/M metagenome (GOLD analysis project Ga0209917, IMG submission 185710) | Salt pond water microbial communities from South San Francisco under conditions of wetland restoration - Salt Pond MetaG R2_C_H2O_MG... | ecosystem: Environmental > Aquatic > Non-marine... | reverse complement strand
CCAACTGTTGATAACCGGGACCCAAAAAACACCGCTCAAACAGACGCACGCCAAGACATGTTCGGTGACGACACGACCGACTTTTTCTAAGCATGCGTGTCTGTTCCCACAAGAATAAAGTGCGCTAGGTACGTACATCAGTTGCGATGGATACGAAAGGCGATATTCCGCCACGAGAAGAAATCGAGCCAGACGTAGCCTTTGGCGAGCAGGCACAGAATGCGGTTGGACTTGTCGACGAGATCATCAACGCAGGTGGAGTTGCGCATATCTATCTCGACTCTGTTGTCGGCACGGAAGATGACGACGATGATCGTGGTGAAGACTACCACGTCCATGAGTACAACAGTCATCGCTTCCCGGAGAAGGGGCTCATCTTCTTCCACGGAGAGGATGTCGACAAGTGGGTGCCAGGCTATAATATCGGTCTTGTCGAGCGCCACTACGAGTGACGTATCAGTAACAGATGTCCAGTGACACACGACAGTTACAGCAGTTGTTCGTCGGCGACACTGACACAGCTCGCCCACCAACACTGCAGTACTGTTCGTTGCGACTCATCCAAACCGAGACCAAGGCTGTCTACACTGTCCAGCTCGAAGATCACACTGACGCGCTGCTCACGGTTGATGTACGCGAGTTCGACGACGTATTCGAACTCATCGATCACTTAAACCACATCAATACGCTCGCACACGTCTACGAATATCAACTGCCCGACGAAGAGTTCGCCGACTGGGCGGGCAAAAAGCTCACTGCAGACAGCACCAAAGCATCGATGCGACCAGAGCTGTATCAGTCTGTTGACGACATCACACCATCAGCCGATAGCTAGCGCAGGTGCTGTCACACACGATTGTCGCATGGCGCGCACGAAGGGTCGCAGTTACGAGAATCAACTCTGTGTCGATATCTACCGGGAAACAGATGGCCACCTCATCCCCGAGCCGATTGGCTACTCCGGTAATCACTTTGCGCCGGCTCCGGACATCCACATCGACGACGGCACGAAAATACACGCGATTGAGTTGAAGCGAACTGCACAAGATCGGATCACCATCGGGTATTATCCCGATAACTACCAGCGCGATGACCTGCAACAACTGTTCACCTATGCCCGTAACCATCCACGCACTGTTGTGCCGTATGTTGGGGTCCGGTTTAACAACCGACAGTTGTTACTCTGTAAGTTGTGGCTTGGTGCACCGAACGATGTTGCTATCGTCCGGTCGGCAACGAAGTTCACACCAACGGATGTCCGACTAACGACTCAGAACAACCTGTCGATCCACAAACCATCGCTCGAGAACTGGCCGTCAGCGTCGTCTGGTGATGACGTTACGCACGTTCTCGAGACTATCGGGTTTCGGTAGCACACGCTCCTGACGGTACCGGCGCGATTACTTATAGAAGTGGCTGCCACCCAGCTCGCTGACGGGCCCATCATGTTCGTCACTATCAACCCAGTCGTACGGGAACAAAAACCCGCCTGGTAAGCGAACTCGGCCACTGTTGTGATAGCGAGGGCGTTCGTTTCGATACCGCTCCCACGGGTCGTCGACAACGGTGAGTCGACGCCGTTGGTCGAGATCAACGGTATGTGAACAGCGTCCACACACAAGGGTGTGATCGTCATACCAGAGCGTGCCCTCACAGCCTCGTTGATGACACGCTGCTTCGGTTTTCCGATACCCGAGCTCTGCAAGCCCATCACCACTTCCGATAGCAGCTGGCGCATACTCTTCGTCTGCTACATCCGTGTCTGTCTCCCCAGACATGCGACAAGCGACGCCACGATACGCGACTGCTCGTTCAGATGCTTACATTTCTTCGCGTAACACACCGTCATCGCTTGCGTCTGCATCTTGGATAGTGTCGATGATCGTGTGCAACTTCTGTTGTTCGAGTTCCCCCCGCAGTCGGCAAAACTCACTGAACAGCTCATCTTCGTCTTCATCCCACTCGTCGTCGCTGAAAACTTCCCAATCACGGTTGTCCGGATTCATCCGGATGACTTCCATTCGGTCGATTGCCATCGGTACAGCGTGTTTGTACGCAGTCAGCTGCAGTAGGTGTTTCTCATAACACGCCTTTGATGTCTTCAAGTCAGCTAGTACGGTTTCGTCTGTCGACGCATCGTGATACAGCAAGTCAAACTGACCCGCATACCCGATGTCCGTGTTGATCACAAAGGTCTCGACATCAACAACGGTGTCAATGTGTGAGAGCATCTCGATCAGCTCGAAGGTTTCTCGAGCCCACTGTTCTTGTTCGTCATAGCGCCCGCGGTAGTTGTCGTTGTGCCACAACTCCATTGCAGAGTTGCGCTCATCATCACCCCAGATACGCTTGATTGGATCTCCATCGGGTGTCTGTGGCGTCAACTGCGACAACACAGCCTCGTGGATGAGTGTGCCCCGATTTTGCTTGAACGACATGACTGCATCGTAGTCATCTTGGCGCTGTTTCCATCGCTTGAGCGCCTCCGGTGTCTCACGCATCCCCAACACCGTCGAGACGGACGGCAACCACACATCTTTTCCATCCGTGTATAACCGTCCGACCTCATCGATGGTGTATCGATGCAGATCCTCTGTGTTCATTGCGACGTCGAACAGCACTCCACGGCTCCAGCGTGTGCAGGTGTGTGTCTGTCTTTACGTTTCCAATTGAATTAAGTGTGTTGGTCACGTACATCGAGTGCGTATGGACGATACAACCCTAACTGCTATCTCAGGCGTCGGCAGTTCAACAGCAGACGCACTTCGTGAGGCAGGCTACGACACGGTTCGCGATGTTGCGACCGGCCCACTTGCAGATCTCAAAGATGTGTCTGGGCTTGGTGATGAAAGCGCGCCAGAGGTTGCATACAACGCTGTCATGTTGCTTAGAGAGCGAGACGAACTATCCGACACAGAGCCGACTAATGTTGATACAGAGCCCGATCTCCCCGTCATCGTCGACAGTCCGGATGGTATCGATGTGAGTGTCGACATCGCTGATGAAGCTGTTCCGTTTGTCCAGCACGCACTGTTTGCAGAGTTCATCGAGCAACATACGCGCCGACACGCTGAGCACAAAATAGAAGCACTGGCGTGTGCACGGGCGTTCGAGACTGCACTCCGCTCGTTTGAAACGCGTCCTGACTCAACAGCTGATACGGTTCGAACGTACACGTTCGTTATCTCTGAGCCAGCACTGACTACGTTTTACCGTGCGCTGTCATCAGCTGGCTCAACGTATGCGGAGAAGCGGGGCATCTCTCGGATGTACGGCCAAATGCGACATATCGCCTCGCAGCTCAACGAGTATCGCTGAGACTGCGATATCAGTGGTGTAGCACTAGGGCTGGCTATGTGTTATTCGACTGATTCAGACACACCCACGTCAGTACCGACATCCGTCTGGTGTGTATGTCCGCCGGCCCCACCAACTGCACCTTCATTGGCGCGCTCGATGTTCTGTGTCACTTCGTGGATGTGGTTTTCAACGAGCATGCGCAGCTCATCGCTGTACTGTTCGCCAAGTGCTTGTTTGAACTGTTCGTGTCGTTCTGCGTATGAGTCACCGAGTACGAGCTCAACAGTCGTCGCCATGTATATGCAACCTCGTTCTACAAAGACTTTAGTGTTTCGCGGTCACGAACGGCTGTCGTTGTCTGTCTGATCTGAGGCTGTTCCAAACTGGGGATTTTGTTCTGATGGCAGCCACAGCGAGACCAGCTCATTCACACGACTCCGCTTTAATCCCTGACACAAAAAGAAGCCAAGTAGAAAGGCAACCTCAGGTGGTGTGTTCTGTAATGATGCAAGCATTAGTCGTCCTCAAGTGGTGGGTCGTCGGGTTCTATTTTTGGCCACAAAACCAGCAGTACTGCTGACAGCACTAATCCAACGCCATATCCAGCAAGTGGCCCCAAGTATTGGACGAGAATATGCGCTGTGAAGTCGCCAACGAATTTCCCGAATAATATTGTTATCGTAAAGACGCCAATTAGTTTGTCAATTCGTCGATCGAGATACTCTTCGCTCAACATATTAAATCTAGTTATGCTAGTCCTTTAGCGTATTCAATCAGCACTAGCGCATGTAAAAGTTGTTTTCAGCAAACACTTCTGGGATAGTTATCCATGAACCGTCTGTATATATTTTTGCTTCATACAAATTGGACCACCCTCCGAACGATGAGTCATAATAATACAGTGGAGCATCACCAAAGTAATAATCCTGGAAGGTTCTGTCCTCAGCATCTGACACTACTGTTACATCAATTCCAGTATAAACTGAGACTGTGTCTGTTGGCTCTGTGTAGGCCGTGACATAGCCGTTGCCCTCCTCTGTTGTCACCCGATAGTCTTCTCGAGTTTGGCCTTCTAACGATACTGTGTACGTTTGTGTGGATCTTGTAAGAGTTTCATAGTAACTGAACTCACCACCGGTAGTTCTTGAAAACACAGTAGTAAACAGACCATCCTTCCCTCCCTCCCACGACAATTCAAGTTCATTGTTTTCTCGGTCTAAGCTTGCACTAATGTTTGTCGGCGGATCAGGCTTAGGCCACTCCGTTATTTTAACAATACCGTCCTGACCATCTTCTTGGTAGATCTCACCGTCTCTGGAGTAGAAGTCATCCCCACCCACTTTTGTAACCATCCTTACACCAGCATTCCCAACACTATCTGCTCTCCAACCTCCACCAGATAATGTTGCTTTCCCACCGATATCTGGTATACCAGAAACTGACGGTGCGTCTTCACCAGAATTTATTCCATTACCCCCTGGTGACCCACCACCTCCTGCTTCTGGATCTTCTAAATTACCACCCCCGCCACCACCCGCTGCAACAAGCGGATTTCCTGACGGATCTGTGACAGCAGAGAACCCACCTCCACCAGCTCCTCTGTCATCATCGCTACCATCGCCAGCGTTTGCGTATCCAGGATACGGTGTGTTTCCTCCTTTATGTTCTACACCAAATTCACTTGCTTCTGGAGCACCACCACCTTCACCAACATGTACATCCACTGTTGCAGGAGGATCAATGATCTTTGCTCCCACTTTACCTCCATTTCCGCCTGTCCTACCAGATGGCTGCTGCAGGTCTGTTCCTCCGCCCCCCGCACCACCAACTTGTAGCCACACTAACCACGTGTCGTCATTAAACGAGTGTGTAACCGCGTTGCCTGTGTATTCGTACGTAGTAGTCGTTGGCATGTATTAGAACGTATGTTCAGTATAGTCTACTTGCTACTGTCCCAACTGACTATTATGCGATACAATCACGGAAGGTTATCATTTCCAGATGTGTCAATCCAAATATCTCCCTCAGATGGGTATTCAGGTTCTGAATTACCAACAGTGATTGTTGTATTTGGTATGGAGTTCGCATTTTCCGCAACCTGAGTGTCGAGACCAGCTACGGATGTCGCAGCTTCGTTAACTTGTTCATCAACCGCAGTGATGGCATTCGAATCAGTGTACTTGTCGTGCGTATCGGCTTCTGGTGTGTAGGATGAACTATCGAGCTTGTTCGACTGTAATGAGCTAATATCGCTTACGTTTGTCGAGACTTCAGTATCAAGCCCAGAAAGAGAATTAGCTGCTGCGCTGATCTCTACATCAACAGCTGAGATTGCTTCTGAATCAGTGTATCTTGAATAGTCAGCCTCTGTAACGTAGTTCTCGCTCAGTGCAGTATCAGGAATTGATGATTCGCTTGAACTGGTATGATCGTGGCTATTATCACTCTTACCAGCAACTGCTGTATCGAGCGCACTAATTGTTGATGCAGCAGCACTCAACTCCCCGTTAATCGCTGACACAGCTTCACTATCAGTGTATTTATTGTGCGTATCAGATTCGGGGTTGTACGCACTCTGATCAAGTTTCCCGGATTGTAGTGCACTGATATCTGTCGTATTCGTACTTACCTGTGTATCAAGCGCACTAACTGTCGATGCAGCACTGCTGATTTCGCCATCAATGGCCGTAACAGCATCAGACAGTGTGAACTCATCGTGCGTATCAGCCTCTGGTGTGTACGCACTTTGTTCAAGCTTATCTGACTGCAGTGAACTGATATCCGATCTATTTGTGTTTACCTGATCATCGAGCTTGCTGACTGAGCTCGCAGCAGCACTGATTGCGCCATCAACGGCACTGACAGCTTCTGAATCGGTATATCGATCGTGCGTATCAGACTCCGGTGTGTAGGAGCTCTGATCAACTTTGTTCAATTGGAGTGAGCTGATAGCAGACACATTACTGCTCACCTGTGAATCAAGCCCACTGACTGAATCTGAAGCCGTACTGACTTGTCCATCAACAGCACTGATTGCATTAGCATCTGTATATGGATCACTCGTCTCAGCACTGATATTAACTGATCCGCCAAGTGAAACTGATCCCCCACCAGTAAGATCACCACCGGTAGAAATTGTTACAGAGTCATTAACAAGCCCTTCATTTGGCACCGGATATGAATGATGGTTGTCGCTAGACACGTCCGCTATCTGTGCGTGTGTATAGTCTCCCGTTGCTGCTGACACGTCACCTGTTCTACCATGAACACTAGTCACAGCAACATCTGTGCTAAGCGTAATGGTATCCCCAAGGGTAACTGATCCACCACCAGTGATATCTCCATCTGTTTGGATTGTAACAGTATTGTCACTCAAGCTTGATACCGGGATAGAGGTATCTGGTCCAAATAATGTCGTCCCATCTGCCTTTTTAAGCTTTCCATCAAGAACAATATCTTCTGAAACAGTAAGATCGCCCCCAACAGTTGCTTCTCCAATAACTGACAGAGATTCAGCATCAATATCTGGAGCACGATTATACTCTGTTACAGTCCCATCATCACAATCTACAGTCGCAATGGCAAGCGCTCCAGGCGGAACATCACTTTGTGTCGTATAGTATTCAATTGCTGCAGCATTTGGAGCAGAGTAATCCGGAACAACTGCAATTGTTACTGTTCCACTTGTTGGGATAGATACTGTTTGTTCACTAAGCTGAACAACATACCCAAGATCGCGGAGTTGATTGTCTGTTCCACTGACGGTGGCTGTATCAAGATGGATGTAGCAAGTGCCAGCAGATAGCGATGCTGTATTATTTGTCGTATCAACACTAATTGTCAGCCCATCATCAACAAAGTCTGTTGCATTTGAGTGCCCAGCAAGTAACGCAAATAACTCTGCTGCGTTTGCAGCACCGTCAACGGGGAATACTGTTGTACTCATATCGTCGTATCGTTATCGCACAAGTGGCGCAATGGTTAGTTCAGACTCTATTTGCAGACTCTGTCCGTCTCCAGTTTCGCGCGGTTGCTCCGAAACCTGCCGATACAGCAATGCGCCGTCTGTATCGAACAATCCAAGTTCGTAAATATCAGTTTCTGGGGGCACTGTCAACCCACCAATAACAACGATTGCGACACGAATCGTTCCTGTCTGCGAAATCGGCTCTACAGAGACAGAACTGTGCGACCGCTGTTCGCGGTGGATCTCTGCTTCGAGTGCTGTATCAGTCTTTGTGACAGCACTATTGCCAGTCCCAACACCCACTGCAGCAATTTCATCGGCAACGGCTGCTGCTGTGGTGTCGAGCCCAGCAGTTGTGAGTGTATACTCCATAGCGACAAGCCAATTCAGACACCGAACGACTGGAAGCCACCAAGATCGCCCAGTGCTGTCGCACCGAGTGAGCTACTTCCAAGCCCAGCTGCCTGTTGTGTATTCACCGTTGGCTGTGTAATTCCAGCTACGATGACAGCGTCTCGAACAATTGGATCGTTTCGAAGGACAACACCCGGCGGAAGTGTTTCGTCAATAATTGTCGACAGCTCTGCTGCAGCATCAACCGCGCTATCAGACTCGATGATAACTGCAATCTCAACTGCATCTGTATATTCAACGACAGTAATGTCTGATTCTGGCACACCGGTTGCAGCACTAACTGCAAATTTAATGTCGCGTATTGTCCCGCTGGCGGAGAAACTCGGTACTACAGAGCGAAGGTATGACCGATACACACCGTCTGGCCGTGCAGCGCGGTTTCCAAATCGGCCAAACTGTGTGCCGATTAACTCAAGCCCCTGACTTGTAGCTGTCTCAACAGATTTATTATCGAATACTTGCTCAAGATCTGTTCCGACAGTTTCGATATCGCTTGTATACGCACCAGCATACCGAGCAACAATGGGGACAATATCATACGCAACCGTTGCCTGGCTCCCAACATCGGGGGTGCTGGTAGTGAACTGCACGGCATCTATCTCGCCGTCTCCGTTTGCGTCAATTGCGCGAACGTCATCACCGATCGTCAATTCGTGTTCAACACCATCAATAACAGCCGTCACGTCACGAAGCTGGACGATCGGTGATTTCGGAAGTGGATACGTGTCTACCGGTGACCCGTTGTCGGTGTCAATGACAACCGTTTCGGTGACTGTAATCTCTGCAGTCGGAATTGGGTCCGGCAGTCGTTGCGCAATTGTGCCATCAAGTGTCGTCATTATTCTACGTATGACTCAATCCGTGGCCCTGATTCAGCAGCCCGGAACACTGTTGTGTCATCACCCTGAAGGTCAGTGTTGAAACTACGATTCGGCGTGTACGAAACAAACACACGTGTCCCATCAGCTGGTGTTGTACCACCTGCGAGCCACCGTAGTGCATCAGGTGCACCATCACCGTCTGTGTCAACAAGATCAACGTCAGTGCCAACTGTATACGCCGTACCTGTATCATCAACAACCTCAGTTATCGCATACGAGTCGTGCTGGTACGAGACACTCACAACAGCTCGCGGAGGTGCGTATGTACTCCCGTCAAGTGTCAGTGTTCCAACACCCCCACCACCTGTGTCGTCAATCAGTGAATAGTCGCCTGCTGACAGGGTAGCCGTCTCGCCATCATCGGTAACAGTGACGGTTGCAGTGTCTGGATCCACATCAGTGAACTGCAGTTGATACGTATCAACGGGCTCCGTAATCACATACGACTCATCTGTAACGACACCGGCGGGCCCATACTCGAGCGCATAGTCTGTAGTCCCGCTCTGATACGTATGCTGCTCTCGTGTAACCTCCGTGATAGATGTGTTTAGCGTCGGTCCAGAGATGATACTTGCATTTGTCTCAAAGATGCGCTGTAGGATGTTGCTTCGATACACTGACTCGCCAACTGCATACCCAGCCAGCTGCTCGTCAAGCAACCCCGCAATTGTATCTGTATCAACGGGCGCATCAACGACGAGCCCAGCAGTCACGCCAAGCCGAACAGCCACGGGGCGCGCAAGGTTGTACGCAATACCAGGTGGTTTCGACTCCTGGATCAACTGTTGTAGTTGTGCATCATCACCACCGTCAACAACGACATCAACAAATGGTGGGTCTCGATCCGTAAACTCATTCAGCCCAACAGAAGAAATAGCTTCATCAGTATTATCGACAATGTAGTTGATGATCCCGCGCTCTGTCCCGCCATCAGAACTACTGTAAAACGCATTGCGGATGTCGTCTCGGAGTGAGGCATTCGACTGTGCGTCCTCACCACCGCGTCCAGCTTCGATATTCCGGACGGATTGCACGCCTGGCTGTGGCACCGGAATTTTTGTCAGTGTGTTAATACCAACATTATATTCTGTCCCCACAGATGCAGCCACCGCATCGACAACGACGGTGTTCGATCCAGCATCTGGCGATGCTGTTGGTGCCGGGTCTGTTGAAATCACCCCATCGCCATCGACGTCAACAATAAAGTCAACCTGGTCATCAGATGCTTGTAAACTGTTCGATACAATCGTGCCCTCTTCGATTGCAACGGTATCGTCTGCGACAGTGAACTCAAGCTTTGTTGTCGCCGTACTACCAAGTCCGCGTTGCTGCCCGAAGTTGCGAGCTAGTAGATCAAGATGCTCGCGCTGCATATACTCGTTCACCTCTGCCGGCGTCACCGACTCTACGCCAAGGTCTTCGAGATCTCCAGCTGTCAACTCACGGCCCGCATACTCGACAACACCAGCAAGCTCTGCAGCAAGCGCCTTAATCTCTGCTTCACGAATCTGTGCAGCATGCGCTTGTAAGTAACTCTGATTAAAACTCCCATCAGAGAAGTTTGTGAGTGCATCTGTCTCCGCTTGGAGTTGCTCACGCAGTGCGCTCGTAATCTCTTCAATCGTCCGTGGCTCAGTAACCATATCCTAGTGTCTTAGATCGTTGTTGTAAGTTCTGTACCATCAACAATTGCAGAAATAGTGCCCCGCACATTGCCGGTTTGTTGTCGACGGATCGAAACATCTGGAACCGCTTCAACGCGCCCATGCTCGAGCAACGCAGTACGGATGAGCGACTCAATCTGTAATCGTGCTGTCTCCTCGATTACGCCCCCAAGGACGCGATCGTCCAGCACTGTAGCAGCAATGACTGCAAGGTCTTTTTCGACATCACTAATCCCACGTGTGACAGCAATATCGCCTGCGTCATTCACAGAAAAGTCAAACCGTTCGTCAAGAGCAAGACCTGTCATGAGCGACAGTGCTGTCGCCATGGAATATGGTGACTCTCAGTCGACACCGAGAATATCACCGCGTCTATGGTATCCATAGTCGACATGCAGTTCAAATATATCGTTGTGAGACACACGACGCAGCAGTTGCCACAACACGGGAACGATGTCTGTGAGTAATACCGCCCAGTCTGTGTAGACACTGTTGCCGTTTATGTCTGACAAAGCGTTCGGTTTGTTTAGACCAGGCAGCGTGTGTTTTCAACCTAGCCCCCACTGCGTACCGAGGGAACGCTCCGTGTGTTTGCAGTGGACGCCTGTCTGTGTACGACCGGACGCCTATCCATGTTCGACGCCCCGCCTGTCCGTATTCGACAGGACGCCTCTCCGTATTCGACCGGGCGCCCATCCGCCTCCAACGGGGCGCACATGCTTGTCCTAATAATACAAATTCCCCCTCAACCAGGGCGCCTGGTTCCTACCCTCCATATGGAGTATGATGCCCCACCTATTTAATTCTTTTGGGGACAACCAGTCACTGTTCAGTCACTGCTGTATTCCCACCAGAGCCAGTGATGTCTACGGCACCACCGCTACCTGGGTCAGTAGCAACATCATCAGTGATGATACACACACCGTAGCCGTTGTACGTCACACTATCGCTGACGTCCACTGGCGTAATATTGTGTGACTCATAGCTGGTACAGCTCCCGGTGGGTGTTGTATCGTGACCGTGGCTGTCGAATGCAATTGTTGCGTCTTGTTGTGTTGCAATCGATGTTCCGTTGTATGTGATTGGTGTGTCGTCTATGACTGTCCCCGGTGCGGGCTCTGAACACACACTGGGGTGTCCAAACGCTTCAGCTGGCGCACCGGTAAGCACGTACGGGGGCATTATTTGAGTGTCGTCGGCCCACTTTCATCGTCGTAATTGAGGCTGTTCATGTACCACGTGAAGTTACCACTGCCGTCTGACTCGATCCCGAATCCACCGGCGTCGAGCAGTGTAAATGAACCGTCGCTATTGTCAAAATGGATGCCTTGCTC
>Ga0209917_1000994_pt1 | contig 11575 bp, 17 predicted proteins | sample SalPon2_C_H2O_MG_FD_185710 | JGI IMG/M metagenome (GOLD analysis project Ga0209917, IMG submission 185710) | Salt pond water microbial communities from South San Francisco under conditions of wetland restoration - Salt Pond MetaG R2_C_H2O_MG... | ecosystem: Environmental > Aquatic > Non-marine... | reverse complement strand
GTCGCCTCGCCGTCTGACTCCTGATGGCTCATTGGTGGTCTCTGGGTGACGACCCACGGTGTCCGTCACCCTGTTGCTATCGGATCGTTGTCGGCCGCCGACTAAAATCTCTCCCTCGGACTCGACGGCGGCGGCCAGTACGCCACCAGCACCCACGAGCGGGGTTAGTCGATAAAACAATTTTTGTATGTATCTGCTCGTTTTGCGACAGCAACTGCTATCATAGAAGAGATTTACAGATAATATATCAGCAAATAGCCTTTGAGGCGCTGTGATTTGGGTTGAACCGACCTAAGATCAAATCCCAAATATTGGTTTTGATAATTTTTGGCCTACGTTTAATGCCTTCCTGGCTACAGGTATAGATATCGCTACACCTGTTCCGGGTGGGCGACGTCACACTATGTCCGAGGCAGCAGCTCGCGGTCAGGTTGGGATCGGGACGCTCATCGTGTTCATAGCGATGGTGCTGGTCGCGGCGATCGCGGCGGGCGTCCTGATCAACACCGCGGGATTGCTACAGGCCCAAGCCCAAGCCACCGGCGAGGAGACGACCGCAGAGGTCAGCAACGTCATCCAAATCAAACACGCCATCGGCGAGGAAACCACGAACAACGGCGACATCGACGTGCTGAATATTAGTATGCGCCTGACGCCGGGCTCAGATCCGATTAATCTCAGCGACGCCTCCTACACGTTAGAGGTCAACGGCAACGCGACCGTCGTCAACGGCAACGAAGATGTAAGCGATGGTGTGTCCTACCATTCGGTACAGGGATTGGCTGACAACGAAACCAGCACTCTCTCGGATCAATCGGATCTCATAACCGCGCGGTTTGATCTGACCGCGATTCAGGGGGTGAGCCAACTTGAGGAGCGAACCAAGGTTCGGTTCATTGCGATCGCACCTGACGGTGGGACGACCTACAAGGAGTTCAGAGCCCCAAACAACATTGTCAACAATGAATCATACATCCTCTGAGGAGCCTGAGACACGCATTTGCCGAGGCAGCACGTCGTTCCGATAGATGAACCACGTTCCCGATTCAGTGTTGACGGCTATCGATACGTTCGGCGAACAGCTGTTACTCGGGGACGCCAACGCCGTGAATGGGACGCTCAGAACCGACCTGCAGATTGAGATCAGCCCAGTTGACGGGTCGACCGCTATCTGTCGGTACAAAACAGTTCATACGCAATCACCACCGACGCTCAGGGATCGAGGGTCGTTTGTGACGACGATCGTTGATGGGGTCGATAGCCGACTCCAGCAGTGGGGTATTGACCCGCCACCAGCATACCGCTACGTCGATACCGTCAACGACACACACCATTACGAGGGGACTCTCCAACTGCCGTGAGACAGCTATCTCCCAACTGAATGGGCCACTATTGTCGACGGTAGCATCGCAGTAACCCGGTGGCTGGAGACCGCTAGCATCGATATGGGGTTCATGACGCAGAGGTTTGAACCGCAAATATGGTGCGTTGAAACGGCACCCAGATGTTAAACGGCGGTAGCGGGGTTGTACGGTCGGTATTGCGGAGCGAAGGTAAGGAAATGGGGACGGAGGGATTTGAACCCCCGATCGACTGATATCTCCGGTACGCGCCTCGGAACTCCAGAGGGTCGTCATTGCGAACCGATGATCAGTCGGTCGCTCGGTATATCAGTCTGGAGTGTCGTCCCGGGCGCGTGGCCTCTGGAGTCAGTCGCCATGCCTGGCTTGGCCACGTCCCCTCGCCAGCATCTTACCCGAACCACAGTAAAGGGGTTTCGGTCGCCACCGCCGAGCCGCTGCCGGGACGGACTACTCAGCCTCGCTGTCGTGCCAGCCGCAGTCCTGACACTTGTAGCCGGTGACAAATGACGTGACGCTCGGCATATATCCGACGGTCAACACGTTGCCGCCGCAGTCCGGACACTCGCGGTCGGCATCCTCAATCTCGGTTGCTTCCATCGGCGACTCCCCTTCGATCAACTCGGCCAGCGATTCGGCGGTGACCATGCGGCCCTCAACGACGCGGTTGCTCATACCGACTCGCTAACGGAGGCGACACCAAAGACCTGTCGTGCCGGGTATCTCAAGCCGGCGGGCTCACTGATCGGCAACGAGTTCGAGCCCATCGTCGCCCGCGACGACCGCGAGCCCATGGTCGTGGATGAACGTCGCTGTGCGCTCGGGGACGATCCGTTCGGCCGAGACCCGGGCGCGCAACTCCGGCACCAGCGTCCGGAGATCCGCGCCGGTTTCGACGACCGGCGACGACCCCAAGAACGCTGTCGACAACTCGGCGTCGGCCGCCCGATCAGCAAGTCGTTGGAGCTCGATCGCGCCGAAGACATCAGCAAAGTCGATCGCCTCGGTAAAGCCAGCGTAGTAGACCCGCCCCTCACTCGCCGGGCCGACGACCACATCGTTGGTGCGGAGCTTCATCGCCGCCCCATCGATCATCGTCCGCGACAACAGCGGTGCCGTTCCGCGGATGACAGCCACCGACGCCGCTTCCTCCTCCCGGAGCAAATGGGTCACCGTGTTGCCAGCCCGCGCTGAAAATGACGAGCCGACCTGCGGTTCAAACCGCACATCCGAGGGATCATCGAGCGCGTCGGCAACGATGGCGCGGAGTTCGGCGACCGGCTCGGTGTCAGTCTGGTGGGCCGCCGGCAACTGCTCGGACTCCGGATAGTTGACCAGCAGTTCCGCACCCGAGCGGTCGATCGCCTGGAACGTATCGGCCAACATCGCCTCGTAGAGCTCGGTTACCGCGGCGGTCGACAGCGGGCTTGTCTCTGAAAGCGCGGGCAACACGAGCCCCTCACGGGGTGGCGACGCCAGGACGGCGAGTACGGTCATACCCACCGCTCAGGGCGGCGGCGTCTTGAACACGGTGATCGCAGACGGGCTGGCCACCCACCGCCGAGCCGTGGTCGTCAGCGACTTTGTCGACCTTTCGTCTGGCGATAATCCCGCGAAAACACGTTCTCGGTCAGATGCTCGATGAAGGCCTCGCTGTCGGCGTCAGTCTGCCGATCGAGTTCCAGCATTGGAACAAGCTCGAAGCCGCGGCCGCGAACGGTTGTCGCGTGTACCTCTTCGATATCGAAGGCGTCCGGCGACTGGGTTGTGTACTCCATCGCCAGCGATTCGATCACCCGCTGGCCGATGGGGACGATGATCTGGGGGTTCATCATCCGGATCTCGGCGTTGAGATACGGCTCGCAGGTGTTGATCTCCGATTCGCTTGGCTCGCGGTCTGGGTGTCGACAACGCGTCAGATAGGTGCAAAAGGCGTTCTGCATGTCCGGTTCCGCGGCATCGGGCTCCGAGCGGACGAAGCCGAGTTCGCCGAGGATCCACTGGAGGCGGCGGCCGGCGTCGTCGCCGGTAAACGGGATGCCAGTCGTGTCGGCGCCCGCGTGGGGGCGTTCGGCGATGAAGATGAACTCGCCGCCGACATCGCCGTAGCCGTGAACGACATTACTGCGTGCCTCACAGAGCCCCGGACAGTTGGTGCACTCCTCGTCCATGCCAAAGGGGTTCTCTAGTTGGGGCTGGTGGGCGTCCACACCGAAGCGTGGCGACGAGAAACTAAAACACTACGGGTGGATACCGACAGTCGATAGTCGGCAGTCAGCAGTCGACAGTCAGCAGTCAAAGCCCAACCAGCACCGTCGCCTGGTTTGCCAGCTCTTGGAGTTCCTCGTTGGTCGTAATGACGTAGACGACGAGCAGCTGAATCGAGTTCGTCAGCCCGTGGGCCAACGCGACGACCGTTAGGTTCTCCGTCCACTCATACAGCGCGCCGTAGATGACCGACCCCGCGAACAACGCCCCGAAGGCCGCAAGCACCTGAACCAAGCTGGCTCCACCCGCGCTGTAGGCCGTCAGGTGAATCGGGACAAAGATGAAACTCGCCAGCACGATCGCACTCGGGCGGCTGAAGGAGTTTGTCAACCGAGTTTGGATGACCCCTCGGTAGAGCAGTTCCTCAAACGGACCAACGATGAGGATCATAAACGGGATCAACACCAGATAGAATGTCGGCTCGATCCCCTCGAAGTTCAACAGGCTATGGGAGGCCGCCTGGACGCCGAGTGAAAAGGAGATGAGATTGACGATCCCGATACTGAACAGGACGACAAACGGGGCGACAGCGATCACCAGCAGCTGACCCAGCGTCGGCGTGCGGATACGCACAAAGGAGAGCTCCTTCCCGGTGGCCCACAGATACGTGGCAGCGATCCCGCCCATCGCCAGGATCTGCCCAAAGACAAAATTGATTGTAAGCTCCGCCAACGGCGACAGCGGCTGCTCAATCGGGAACACCATCGTCGCCGCGAGCAGTGGCAATACCAACACGGCTGGCAGTAAGATCGCGCCGAACCCAAGTCCAGCAGCGAGGATGATCGCCCAGAGCTTTCCCAGTAGCCGCCGGCGGGTACCCCCAGAGCTGCCGCCGGCATCGCTGGTGACGATCCGGCCGTCAGCAGTCACCGATCCGACCGGTTGTCGGTCTACTGGATCAGTGGTTGGCTCAGCCATCACCACCACCCGCAGCGACCGTCACCGGCAGAAAATTGCCACGGTGCTGACTGTCGCTGCGCCAGTCGAGGGCCGGCCGCCGACAGGCGTCGCGTCGATTCGCGGCGACACCACCGCGACAGCGGTCGACACCGAACACGAGAGATGGAGGCCACCATTGTTGTCCAGTGGGTGCCGGACAGCGAAAAACGCTGTCGTTCAGGCAGCCGACGTGGGTGACAAATAGCCGGCAAGTCACGTCGATGCTGACGCCCGAACGCTTTTACTCCCGCCGGCTAACCCGGGAGTATGGCGGGTTTCGATCTCGACCTCCGTGAGGCGGAGGCACAACTCGATGATATGCCGAGCGACGAGGTGGTGTTGGGTGTGCTCGACGGCGAGACCGAGGATACCGAATGGGTACAGTCGATCACCCAGGGCAACGTGCTTGTCCTCTCTGTCGAGGGCGACCTCAACGAGTTGGCCGCCGGCTTCGCCCGCGAGATCAAGGATATGGGCGGCGAGCTCATGCATTTTCGAGACTTTCTCATCATTACGCCGCCGGAAACAGCGATCAATACCGATCGGCTGTAGGTGTTCTCCACGCTAAACGGGCGACAGCGTCTGCGAAAATATCGACAACGGTGATACACCAGCATCAGCGGTCGCGGTAGCCACCCTCTGTGTCCATGTTGCGAGCCGCATCACCGAGAGCCGCAAGGTCGTCGTTGATGTCGGCTCCAGAGCTCTCACCGGGGAGGATATCACCCAGCGACGCGCCGAAGGAGGCGACCGTCCAGACGACACTGATACGCGCGAGGGCGACGACCGGATCGGCCCAGCCGTCGACCCGCCCCCACAGCGTCATCAATGCCGCCGCCGTCAGAAACGAGACGATGGCGATCCCGACCAATCGGCGGGGGATGATGCCAAAGAGCGGCCGATGTATCCGCACATCCTGTGGCCCAGCCCAGTAGACCAACGCGAGGATCATCAGCAGAACAAAGGCTGTGTTGAGCAGGAATGCCACAGGGAGACCGGCGATTCGCACGGAGAGAAAGTAGGTGGCGATCTCGAAGACGCCATCCTCGACAAGAAACGGGATGGCGAAAAAGATGCTCCCGACGAAGGCCTCGGCGATATCTCGGGAGGTGTATTTCTGGATCCGGTCGCCGAAGCCATCGTCGAGGGCGGCCTGTATCGTCTCTCCGCGGATACGGGTGACCGTCTCGCGGTGTGAGGCACCAACGGCCGATTCAAGATCGTCGAACTCCGCCTGCAGCGCGTCGACGAGCGCGCCGTCGGTCAACGCCGCTGCTGCCGTGCGATCGGCTGTCGGTGCCGCGCTGACCTCGCTGCCATCATGGCGTTCGGGGGTCGCCGACGGCGGTGACGAGACGGCCGGCGGGCTGTCGTTTTCTGCAAGGATATCACCCAATGCGGCTCCGATCGAGCCGACCGTCCAGATCACGTTGATACGGGCGATCGCCTCGATCGGAGAGGCCCACCCGTTGACCCGTCCCCAGACTGTCAGCAACACCGTTGCGACGAGAAAGGAGACGACAAGAATCATCATGACCCGAACCGGCAAGCTCCGAAGAAACACCGTTGTCTCCTGCTGATTTCGCCCTGTCCACTCCAACAACGCGTAGGTCAACACGACGACAAACAGCGTGTTAGCGAGAAGAAAGATCGGCACGCCGGCGACGGTCGATTCGAAAAGATGCGTTCCGATGGCGAAGACCTCGTCCTCAACGAGCAGTGGCGAAGCAAAGATGATACTCCCGACAAACGCCTCGGCGGCGTCTCGGGCCTGGAGCTCTCGAACAGCGGAATCGATGAGCCCGCGCTCGTAGGCCTCGACGAGGAGCTGTTTAATATCATGGGCCGCGGCATCGGCGGTCGGGGCTGTCGTCTCGATCGCGACGGTGTTGAGATCCGCAAAGAGGCTCTCGATGGTGGTCTCAGCGGGATCGGTCCATCGTGGCTAGCGTGATCGGTCGACGATCGGGACATGGCGACTGGCTGGCAGTTTGGGCCATGCAGACATATAGCTACGCCAGCGAGACCGCCGCCAGCCCGATAGCCCACGGGCCGACGTGCCTGTGTTTATGTCGCCACAGCCTCAACAGACGGTATGCCGATGAAAGGAGACGGCCCGGCCGACCTGCAGGTGATCGATCGCTTCGGCGACGGTGTCGGCTGGCTGGCCTATCCCGACGAAACGATGCAACGGGCGAGCCACGCGTTCGCAACACCAGAGGGTGTCTGGGTGATCGACCCCGTCGATGCCGCTGGCGTCGATGACCTACTCGCTGAGGTCGGCGAGGAGGGGCCAGGAGCCAGCGAGGTTGCCGGCGTTGCGATCTGTCTCGACCGTCACAAGCGTGATGCCGCCGCGGTCGCCCGCCGTCACGATGTTGATGTGTATGTCCCAACGTGGATGTCCGGTGTTGTCGACGAGATCGACGCCCCCGTGAGCCGGTTTAGGGGTGAACTCGGCGACTCCGGCGTTGAGTCGTTTGTGATCCGAGATTCATCACTGCCGCCGTGGCAGGAAGCCGGACTCTACAATCCTGCCACGGGGACGATGGTTGTCCCTGAGTCTGTTGGGACGGTGTCGTACTTCCTCGCTGGCGACGAACAGCTCGGGGTTCATCCGATGCTCCGGCTAACACCACCCAACTCGCTTCGATCACACGGGCGTCCAGAGCAGCTCCGTGTCGGTCACGGCGCGGGAGTGCAGGACAACGCTGCGTCCATGATCGAGGCTGCACTCAACTCCTCGCGGGCGAACACCCCCTCGCTGTACGCAAAGACGCTGAAAGGGTTTCTCAGCGGCTAATCCGTGGTGCTCTATGCGACAGCCGGGCTGCTTGGTGTGCTCGTCGAGTTTGCGACCGACCGTGAGCCACAGCAGGCGAACGTCCCACTGGCAGCGACGCCGGCGGGTGCGTTGACCGGGGCTGACGACCGGCTCGGCGATATCGACCCGGACACGTCGGTGCTGACACACTTCTATCTACCAGATGCCGGCGGCGCGGTGAGTTCGGTCTTCGGCGTCGATCTTGGAACCCCCTCCGGCGGCGCACAAGCCCGCTTTGTCTCACATCCAACCGGCCCGCTTGCGGTGACAAAGGAGGACGATCTGGCCGGCGCGGTGCTCGTGGCGGTACCGCCGTGGGACGCCGAGAAGATCCGTGCCTTCAACCGGCGCGGCACAGGCGTCGAGTTGGTCGGCCTCGACGCCGAACCGCCGGTCGAAACGATCGAGTAGCTACTCCAGGTAGCCGAGATCCCGAAGCTGATCGGTGACCTCGGCGAAATCTTCCTCGGTGACGGTGCCGTCAGGCTCCTGTTGGATGACGATACTCCGCAGCAGGAATCGGACGAGATCGCTCGTCGAGGTGAAGCTTGTTCCTTCGATCGTCTCCTCAACACGGTTACCGAGCTCCTTCGGGATCGACACTGTCGTGTAATCGGCCATACTGATGGGTGTGGGAGCGACCTGAATAAGTCCTCTGTCGCGCGAGCAGACGCACGGTGTCGGTGTGAGTCGACAGCACCACCCCGGAGAGCCACACGCCTAAGCCCATCGCGGACAGTACTCTGGATATGAGCCGAGAGCAAGCGACGACCGCCGACGGCGACACCGTCTATATCGACCGCGAGGACGCAGAACGCGGCTCCGTCGATGTCTTCCACCCGGTGTACTGTGAGGCCGAAGGAACGGAGCGGTGGGGCTACTACTGCAACGCCTGCGGTGGCTTCGACAATGCGATGGATACGATGGGCCGGATCGTCTGTAACGGCTGTTCGAACATTCGCAAGCCCGATGAGTGGGACGCAGCCCACGAGTAAGCTGTGGGCAACCTATCAGGGATGCCGTGGGAAGCTTTATCATGGATTACGCCTAACTCCGATGTGGATGGCCACTGTTACCATACCACCGGCTGAAGAGGCCCGAGACGTCTTCAAACGGCTCGGCTACGCGATCGAGGAGCGCGGCAGCGAGTTTGTCGCCGAGCGAAAATGGCGACGCGTCCAGGTGACACCGCTGCGTGCCGAGGACGCCAACTCCCCCGGCGAGATCCTGGAGTATGGCTCCGAGGGCGGCCCGCGGCTCCGGTGTTTCGTCACCTGGATGGATTGTACTGAGCCGCTGCAGTCGTCACTTCAGTCGGCGAAGCCACCCTACGATTGGGCGATCATCGGCATCGAGCCCGACGGCGAGTTTCAGGTCGTTCACCCTGACCCGGGGAGCGCCCCGATCTGAGCCGTGGCCCACCGCTCGATCGGTCAGCGACCCGGAGCGATATGTTCTTCATCGCCCGGCGGCGAACGGTGGCAATGACGCTGATCGTCGTCCCGGTTCGGTACCCGCTCAGCGAGCACTCCGCAGCGACGCTTCGGGAGGCGATCGAGATCAGCACCGACCGCGATGCCGAGCTTTCGGTGCTCCACGTTGATCTCTATCAGAACAGCAAGAACGTCACCCGAACCGACCTCAAGCGGGCGGTCGAACGAGAGTTCGGCGAGCTCGACAACGTGCGGTATGTCGTTCGCCGCGGCTTTTTGCTCGAAGAGACGATCTTAGAGGAGATCGTCGGCGAGAACGCCGATCTCGTCGTTATCGGCTCCCGACAGGCCGGCCGGTGGCAACGGATGCTCCGAAAGCTGCGAGCCGACCCTGATATCGGGGAGTTTCTCAAAGGCGAACTTGACTGTACGGTGATCACGGTCAACGCCGACGGCGTGACAAGCCGCTAACCAGCTCGAACACAGATAGCCGCTGTCCTGTCGAAGGCGGTTCGTACGATGAATTCATATCACTGTATCGACCAGTAGTGGCGGCGGTAGTCGCAATGTTGTTTTATCAGTGGGTGCTACGTGAAGCAGTGCCCACGACATATCTGCAGTTCCATCTCGTTTTGACACTGCCACTGTTGGCCCTGCTGTGGTACCTGACGCCGTCATACGATCGGATTCGGCGGCGACGCGGCGCGGCCGGGCTGGCGATACTTGTTGCCATCGCCGTCGCCTACACGACGCCGTGGGGGTCGTATATGATCCAGCGTGGTGTCTGGTGGTACGGCGACGGGGTCGTCGCCGCTCGACTGCTGTCGATTCCGGCCGGCGAATACCTGTTTTTCGGGATTCAGACGCTGACCGTCGGTTTTTATCTCTACTGGCGTGGATTCGATCCGAGCTACGAGACGGGTGATTTTGCGTGGGGGCCCCGGATCGCCGGCATCGGTGTCGGCGCGCTGCTGTTCGGCGGCGGCCTCTGGATGGTGTTCCAGCAGCCGTCATGGCTGTATCTCGGCGGGCTGCTCGCGTGGGTTGGCCCCGTCGTCGCCCTCCAGTGGGGTGTCGGCGGCGGCTATCTCGTTCGGCGGCCGCGGGCGTGGGTCGAGGCGGCGGTGGTGCCGACGATTTATTTGTGGGGTATCGACCGCTGGGCGATCGGCCAAGGACTGTGGGTGATCTCCAAGCAGTATACGACCGGGATCGCTCCCTTTGGCCTCCCGATCGAGGAGATCCTGTTTTTCCTCTCGGCGGGGGTCATGACCGTCACCGGGCTCGTGCTCTTCGAGTGGGTGCTGGACTGGAATGACGGGCGAACGACTGCGGCCACACAGTAAGGGCAATCGGTGCGGTGAGCCACGGAGCCCCCTTCGAAATCCTTTTACAGCTTTCGGGTGGAGTATCACCAACTAACCATGGACGTAACTATCGTCTCCGAAGAGGAGAACCCCATGTTGCATCGCACGGATATCCGGTTTGAGACGGTTCACGACGAGGCGACGCCGTCGCGGCTCTCGGTACGTGACAGTCTCGCGGCCAAACTCGACAAGGACGCCGAAGAGGTCGTCGTCCACGAGCTCGATACCACCTTCGGCATGCGAAAGACGGTCGGCTACGCGAAGGTCTACGACAGCCCCGACCACGCCGCCGAGGTCGAGCAGGAACACATGCTTGAGCGCAACAAGATCGCCGACGACGCCCCCGACGCCGAGGAAGCCTAAGGCGACATGCGCGTGCTCGGCATCGAGGGCACCGCATGGGCCGCCAGCGCGGCCTGCTACGACGACACCGACGACTCCGTTGTTATCGAAAGCGACCCCTACCAACCCGACAGCGGCGGCATTCACCCGCGTGAGGCCGCCGAACACATGGGTGAGGCGATCCCGCGGGTCGTCGAAAGGGTGCTTGCCCACGCTGCCGACACAACCCCCAGCGACGCTGATAGCCCAAACCCCTACGGGATCGACTGCGTTGCGTTCTCGCAGGGCCCGGGACTCGGCCCGTGTCTCCGCACGGTTGGCACCGCCGCCCGGGCGGCCGCCCAAGCCCTCAACGTGCCGCTGGTCGGCGTCAACCACATGGTCGCCCACCTCGAAATCGGCCGTCATCAATCGGGGTTCGACTCGCCAGTCTGTCTGAACGCCTCGGGCGCAAACGCCCACCTGCTGGGGTATCACAACGGCCGGTACCGCGTGCTCGGCGAGACGATGGATACCGGCGTCGGCAACGCCCTCGATAAGTTCACCCGCCATATCGGCTGGACACATCCCGGTGGCCCGAAAGTCGAGGCGGCAGCCGCGGACGGCGAACTCATCGACCTCCCCTACGTCGTCAAGGGGATGGATTTCTCATTTTCGGGTATTATGAGCGCGGCGAAAGACGCCGCCGACGAGGGCGAGGCGATCGAAGATATCTGCTTTTCGCTGCAAGAACACATCTTCGGCATGCTGACCGAGGTCGCCGAGCGCGCGCTGTCGCTGACGGGGACTGACGAACTCGTCCTCGGCGGCGGGGTTGGCCAAAACGCCCGCCTGCAGTCGATGCTAGAAACGATGTGTGAAGAACGCGGTGCGGAATTCTACGTTCCAGACAACCGGTTTCTCCGCGACAATGCAGGGATGATCGCCGTGTTGGGGGCCAAACAGTTCGCCGCCGGCCAAACAGTCGCCATCGAGGACTCATCGGTTGATCCAAATTTTCGGCCCGACGAGGTCGCTGTCGCGTGGCGGCAGGGTGAGGGG
>Ga0209917_1000989_pt1 | contig 11627 bp, 10 predicted proteins | sample SalPon2_C_H2O_MG_FD_185710 | JGI IMG/M metagenome (GOLD analysis project Ga0209917, IMG submission 185710) | Salt pond water microbial communities from South San Francisco under conditions of wetland restoration - Salt Pond MetaG R2_C_H2O_MG... | ecosystem: Environmental > Aquatic > Non-marine... | reverse complement strand
TCAGCTGGCGCACCGGTAAGCACGTACGGGGGCATTACTTGAGTGTTGTCGGCCCACTCTTATCGTCGTAATTGAGGCTGTTCATGTACCACGTGAAGTTACCACTGCCGTCTGACTCGATCCCGAATCCACCGGCGTCGAGCAGTGTAAATGAACCGTCGCTATTGTCAAAATGGATGCCTTGCTCATCATCTCCGACATCAACGGTGACGGTATGGCCTGAACCGCTTGTGTCGACAGTAAGTTCAGTGATGGCTTCTGACAGCCCATCAGACTTCACTGCGAGTCGGATGAGTTCGGGTGCGCCCGCACTGTTGTCAGCTGGCTGTGCTTCAAGATACAGCCGTTCGTCACCATTACCCCATTCGTGTCGCCAGTGTCCAGCGCGCGCGTTCGGGGCACGATTACTTTTCGTTGGGCTCGCACCAACGACAATTGGTTCTGTTCCTTCTCCCTTTGTGAAGTCAACGACGACGTAGTCATCAACTTCGGGCACGAACGCGTGGCCGGCGTGGTCTGTGGCAACAACAGGAACGCGACGGAACTCATGATCAACGTTTGTTGTTTGCACGTTAACTTCGATGTTTCCTGTTTCAGGTTTGTCGTCTGTCTTCTCGTAAACTTGACTAACGCGACCGATAACGGGCGCTTTCTGTGTTGCCCGGCTCTTTGTGCGGACAGCTTCGTTGAATCCTTTGCGTTGCATACGTACTAGTGTTTGTTACAGAGACTACGTTGCTCAAAGCAATTCATCTGGAACAGAAACCGGCGATGCTGTTCTAGCAACACCTTCTTTAAATCCTGACAAGAATGCAGACTTCCAGAGACTATCTCCGTCTCCAGCATTCTCTTCGGAGTCGTTGATGGCAGCTGTACTTGACGCCGAGGTGGCGAACTGTTCAAACAGCTTGCGTGGGTCTTCACCGAGCGCGAGCTCAGTCAGGTAGCCATCTTGTTGAGAGATAATATGGCGTACTTTTTTTGCCATGTAGTTGCCGTAACTGATTGGCGCGAACCCATCCACAGATTGCTCATCTAACTCGAACATGTCGTACGGTTCGATAGCTGGGTCGCCGACGACACGGATAGTACCAGAGTCTTTCAGTAATTCATCACTGAGCAACTCATACTCCCGTGCGTTCCGGACGGCGTTTCTGGAGAAGACGTTGACTTCATTCTGTAGTTTCCCTGCTGGCACCGCTTGTGACGTCTCCTCAATGCTTTCTTCAGCCATCGGGGTATACAGTCCGCCACCACCAGTCTCGTCGTACGGTGACTTTACGACAACGTCATTTTCGGTTTCGTTCTCACCGCTTTCCCAGTTGACGATCGGGGGCATTGATTCACTGTCGTATTGGACATGGCTTGGGAAGCGAACGAAATTGATGACATTTTCAGCATCAATATGGATTGTTGCGTTCGCCTTTTTCGCCAGGTCTTGCAGCACTTGGTAGGCAGTTGTGTGTCGTTCGACACCGTACGATAGGTTGTTCACACGAACAGGCTGACTGTCACCGGCACTGACGCCAGCTCGTGACGCAGTTGCCTGTTGGAGCGACTGAATGTTGTACTGGTCACTATCAAGCTGAAGCCCAGTGTTGTTCGTACTATCAAGCACTTGCTTGACGACGGCTTCGATCGGTGTTGGCTCAGAGATATCGAGCTGAACCATATTCCGGTTCAACTCGTGTCGGCGATCAATAGCCGAGATCGTCACCTTGCGTTCAGCAGATTCAGTGACCTTGATAACAGTCCCAGTAAAGAGCGTCCGCGTCGTTTCAGCGGTTTCAGTTGCTGTTAGCACGGTGCTCGTAACGTCAACAGTCAGCGTAAGCTGGTTTGCTCGTCGACCAGCAGGTGAGTCGTACTCGACGAAGTTGTCGTCTCTGGGGCCACTCTGTACGAAGCTGTCTATTTGATCTTTTTCGTCTTGTGAGAGAAACCCATCAAAGACAACTTGCACTTCAGCTTGTGATCCACCACCCCCAAAGACGCGCTCGATGTCGGCTTCGATGATAGCAAGATTCTCGAATGAGTCGGGCGTACTGCGTGCGGGTACATCAAGTGACGCAGTAATATCAACAGACTGGGTGATATTTCCTTGTGCCATTATCTGGGTCCGGAGCCACCTTCATTGAGCGAGATCCCGTAGTTATCAACGTCTGGCTCTGAGAAGCGTGGTGCTGCCTCATCAACAGCCGTTGGGTTTGTCACAGCATCAGACGCCGGATTGCCGTCGATAAGCTGTCCTTGGGTCACACCGAGCAACGTAAATGTTGTTTCGAAAATCCAGCCGTGCTCGTCATGATAATTGCGTGAGTATGCGACATCAACTTCGCGAGGCACGACAATCCCTGTCCATCGCGCGCTGACAAAGTTTGCTCTGTCTAACGAGACAAGATCATCTGCTGGTTCGAGCTGGTCAGTTGTGATCCACCCAGTTACAGTAATTTCTGTTGGGCGTCGACCAAGTGCTTGGACGACATACTCAGAGCCCTGATCTCTGTATGCATCGTGCCCGCTGACGATTTCGTGTTCGGCTGTCTCGCGTTGTGACCGCACCTCAACGTTTGGGTCATGCAATCCGTCAGCAAACTGTATTGGACCGAGGGTGGCGTGAACGTCGCCGATGAGGTGGTCATCTGTCGATACTGACTGTGTTTCTTCCGTTGGTCCGCTAAATCGTTGTGCCATTATCCAAGCAACTCTCGTGTGAAGACGCTGTTTAGCTCGCTCCGAATCTGTCGCGCAAGGTCTCTATCTGACCGACTGCCGTCGGCGTAGATGTTGATGACTGTTCCAGCAGCACTGGCAGCTTGCTGACGCATGGTCTGGGCTCGACTGCTGCTGCCACCGGCGCTGTTAGTTGTTGTGTACGGCTGTGTTTGTATTCTCCCATCACTTTCGAATGCATTCTGTGCGCCAGTCCGTACCTGTGGTGTCTGTTTGAACGGATTGAGGAACAGAATCTTCTCCATCAAGTCATAGATACGGAGTAAGTCATCTGCAAGCTCACTGAACGCATCGATGCCGGTTAGGTCCGCTAAGGTATCACCAAAGTCGTGGAGTTTGCTTTCGCCGGTGATGAGGTAGTTGACGAAGTCGGCCAGCAGTATAACGGCACCAATGATGGCGCCGATTGCAATCGCTTTCAGTGATATGAATCCCGCAACGACCCCGGCAATGCCTTTGGCAAGCGCACTTACCCACCCAAGTGCACTCAGACCAGTGAGCAACGTTAGTGCTGTATTAACAGAGCCTAGTACCGCAGCCACCTTTGCTCCTGCGTATGCAAGGAGCGCGAACTCTGCAGCCAGTACGCCAGCGTAGACAGCCAGCGTTCGCACCGGCCCCATGTTTTCAGTTATCTTGCCGGCGAAACTTTGCTGTTCATCGTTCAACAGGCGATACACATCGTACAGCGCAAACAACACACCGGTGAGGATGAACAGCCGTGATTGCAAGATTGCGAGCCGACCAATGAGAACGTTTGTGACAGCAGTAAGTACTTTAAAGACTCCAATGAGGACACCTACTGCAAACGCAAGGTCGGTGACGGTTACCGGGTCCATCCCAAGGAAGCCAGTGACGCTTAACACCGTGTTGATGGCTTCTGTCAGTATCGTAATGAATGCGCCAATGACATTAATCAGTGTTAAGATGACTTTGATGAAGCCTGCTCCGAGCGCAACTAAGATAGCAAGTGGTGTTTGCAGGTTGCCAAGTGCTGGTCCAAGACTCCCGCTAAATAGATTCGCCAGTGTGGCTCCGTACGCAATAAGATCATCCAGTGCGGTTACAAGCCCGACAATAACATCGACAACAACTGGCAGCCCTTCCTTCATTGCAACTTCTAGGTTCTCGACTAGGTCATTGGTGTTCCCACCCAAGAATAGCGTCGCAAGCCGATCAAGTTGCTCAGAGACAACGGGCATTGACACAAGCTGTGCCATGACGTCTGAAAATCTGTTTAGTAGTTGTAGTCCACCACGGATGATGTCGATGAAGAACTGAATCCCTGTTGTTCCATCGGCAAGCCTGGCGGTTGCGAGTGGCGCAACAGCTTGCTGTGCCATTTCACCCAGTGTTTCTGTGAGTTTCTCAAGCGCCTCTTGTCTGTTTGAGACGCCCGCCATCTGCGCTTCCATTTGTTCGAGCAACCCGAGTGCGCCCACTGCAGCGAATGATCCAATTGCTCCTGCTGCAACAATAGCTGCACCAGCAAGCCCGAGTAGCGCGGTAATCGGTGGCCCCAGTGTTGCCGTGAACTTATACATCATCTTCCCGAGTGACTCGAAGGCAACGTTGAGTGCACCAAGGTTTGCGCTGGTGACGCTGAACAGTGGATTGAGTGCACTGAACTGCTCGCGGAGGTCTTTTGCTCGCTTACTGACGCGTCGGAGGTTATACCCTGTGTCAAGACTTTGGTACGCTCGCTCGCCACTGGCAGGGCTCAGCGTGTCTCCACCCTCTCGTCCAATCCCTGGAATAGCACGCAATCTATCACGAGCATCATCACCCATGGACAGCAACTTCGGAATGTTCTGTAAGAACATGCCGTAGAGCCCCCGACGTCGGCGAGGTTCACCACGGATATCCGAGCCACTGTATCCCAGCCGAAGGAAGTTGCTATCTTGTAGCTCTGAGAGATCGTCAGTCACGCGTTCAACGTTTTCGACTTGCTCGTCGATCGCCTGCTGTCGTTCTGCAATATCAGCCGATGACTGTGGCGGAGCCATCGTATTTGTTTGTGGGTCACCCGGTGTGACGGCTTCAGCATCCGGCACTACGTCTTCAAAGTCGTAGTCGCTTTCTTCAAGTGATGCAAAGAATCCGGGCGCAGCCTGTGATCCAACGCGAAGCAACACGTCTTCAAGTGCGCCCCGAACAGATTTTGTTCCGCGCTGGATGGCGCGGTCTCTGTCACCATCAAAGTCTGTGTTTGTTATTGCAGCATCAACCAGCTCTGAGATGTTCCCAGCTGAGTCTTCGCCAAGATAATACGTGAGGGGGCGATTTTGCTCTTGGAAGTAGCGCTGGATATACGCGGTCTGTTGCTCGCTAAAGTCGTCCGGGAGCCTGTCTTGCAACGTTGGTGCAAGTTGGTCATCAACGAGTTCGTCGTTCCCGAACAGTGTACCCATCTGTCCGAGATTATCCGCATACAGGTCTTCGAGTAGCTCACGGACTGCGCTGCGACGTTCGGGACTCTCTGACTCCATTAGCTCTTGGATAAACTCGAGCTCGAGTGTTTCCTGTGTAATCGGAATATCGTCGCCTTGTTGTGAGCCAGGCAAGTTGGCCTGCATGTCACTAACGGCATTGGTATACACTTCTCGACGAAGCCCGCTCAACTTGCTTTGCTGCTCAGACGGTGGGGTCCCTGGCGCATCAACGCCGATCATCCGGGATACGCGTTCCTGTAGGTCCTCGACGCTCGTTACTTCATCAATGTTGCTGACGAACCGTGAGAGATCACCAAATTCGTCTGCGAGTTCACCGGCTTCTGCTGCCTCGAGGAACTTCCGCATCGTACTCGGCTCGTCACCGAGCATTGCAAGTGCGTCATTAACGTTGTTTGCTTCCCGCAGAATATTGTTGAGGCCTTTATTATCATCAGCAAGGCTTTCGAGCCGTGACACAGAGTCCGCGATCTGCTTGTCGCGCTCTTCGTAGGTGTATTTGTTTTGCCCTTGCAAAAACGAACGGGCTCGGTTGAGTGCTTGGTCAACATTTTCTTCATCAGCACCCATCCGCCGTTCGCGAACGAGATCTTCGGGCGGGAACTCAGTCCCGTCCGGTGGTTCATCATGGAGCACAGACAGCAGTTGGCTGTCTTGGAACTCTTCAGCACGCTCGCTAATGTCGTTAAACATCGCGCTTTTGTATTCAGACGCACGCTCGCGCCGTTCTCTGTCGGTAGCGTCATCCGGGATTTCTAAGAAGCTCTCAAACTCTTCTTGTGCAATCTTACCGAGTTCTTCATCAGTAAGTGTGAATAGCTGGCCAACACTGCCGATGTCGCCCCGGATGAACTCTTTTTGCAAGTCTTCTTTCACCACGTCAAAGGGTATCCCAACACCCTCACCACCGAAGGAATCATCAACCTGTTGTGATGCCCCAATTGTCGTCTTTAGTGTGTCAGCAATCTCGCTTTCGTCGAGATTGAGCACGTCTCGCATTGTATCAACATCGTCACGCTGTGCGAGCTGACGCATGTTGATTGGATGCAGCGGTGCTTCCCCTGCAAGATCATATGACGTGGGATCAATGGGCGCATCCTTTGGGAAGCCATCGATGAATGCTTGGCGGTAATTCTCTGCATCACCGGAGCCAAGTATAGAGAAGAGTTGGCTTCGGAACTCGCTGTGGTCATCACTTGAGATGAACTCTTCTTGTGACTCACGGAGCTTGCGCATCTCGTCTGATGCGCCACCCGCTAACTTAACGAAGCTACGTAGTTCGCTCTCGTCGAAGTTCTCGAGGATGTCGGCATCAAAGTCATCGAGCTCTTCAAGCTCGTCACCAGCTTCCTGGAGTCCCTCGGTGATTGCATTAACCGCAGTCTCGTAGCCATAGTGGCTATCAATCGTTTCATCAAGTACGTCTCGGACATCATTCGTGCTGTCTTCAAACGCACGCTGTGTTGCTGCGGTTGATGCTAGCTGTGCTTGGAGGCCAGCAAGCCCACTTGTCGCTGTCCCAGAGGTACTGGCGAGCTTTGTTTGTGACCGAGCATTTGTATCAGCTGACTCTGAGGCTGCAATATTGGCTGCTGACAACCCATAGAGCGTGTCTTTTAGATCATCTATCTTCCGTTGGCTCCGATCGAGCCCACGTTCTTTCGCATCGATAACGAGATTTATAACGGATTCGTCAAGCAGAGCCATAGGAACGTATATACATGTGTGTCAGCAGCCGGCGATACTATGCGACAAAACAGTTAGAACTGGTGTGTTGATCCAGACACTGGCGGTCCGCGTGACGGTTGCGCCGGTACGTTTGGTACCGACGATGGCCGTTGTTGCTGGCCACCAGAACCTGCATCGCTGTCTCCACCGCCCCACTTTGCGTTTTCACGCTCAATGTACGCTTGTTGCAAAAAGCGTATTTGTTTTGTTGATAGCTCATCAAGCCGGCGCTCACGTTCGGTCGTTATCTCACCACTCCCGTGACAGTGCGGACAGTGTTGTTGTATCCCGACCGTTGGCGTGTGTTGTCTGACCCAGGTGACAAGTGCACGGCGCCATGTATCAGCAGTGTCGTCCGACGGTTCTGTGTTGCCCACGACAATCGTCTTTGTTATCGAGCCAGATCCATCACACCGCGGACACGTGTGTGTATCGGTGATGGTGAACTGATACCCGAGGTCGTGAGCAGTTAACAGTTGTTGGCCTAGTTGGCTCTTCGAAACCCCGTGATCCGTCCGTCATCCTCAAGGCTGAGTTCGATGATCTCAGCGCCCATCTCGAACAGCACCTCGAGTGATAGTTGTGACACCATCTCCTCAAAGTGGTGCTCCGTGAGTTGCGGGTGTTCCATCCCAGCTGCACAGATGGCTTCGAAGCTTTCGATTGCATCGCCTGAGAGGCCACCAAGTGCCTGCTCTTCTTCAGCACGCTCCTGTGCTTCTTCAGGATCGTCAACCTCGGTGAACATCTCGAGCATCTCATCTGGCAGTGCAGCCAGCTTGTTGATGACGAACTTTCGGTCGACTTCGACAAGCTCAACTGTCAGTTCACGACCGTTCTGTGCTTCAAGGACGTATTCAACAGAGTCGTCTGGAGCATGTGCTCCGTCTTCGCCCCCAACAACATCGTCGAAAAATTCGAGTGCGTCTCCTTGGTTCATAGTTTGTAGTAAGAGTACGGCTAGTACTGCGCCACGTCAGAGACGACGGCGCAATCCCCACTGCGACAAAACGGCACGGCACGCGTGTTTGGTGTCGACCACACTTGCAAGACGCTGGGCCACCGTGAGTTGACGGTGGTGGTCGTTAGGTTCGATTTGTCTGGATCATATCTTCGGCGCTCCAGTCGACGGAAGTTGATGATGATCCATCAGCAGGCAAGTCGCGGTTTACGTTTGTGACCAGGACACGGACAAACGTAACTGTCAGAATTTTGGAGTCGTTGTTGTCGTGATTGTACTCGTGGATTGTGAGCGTCCCGCGAGTTGGTCGGTCCTGCTCAACAGCACCATCTTCCTGTGTAACTGAGATGGCATCAAGGGCGTTCGGATTCTGCCCATCGTACTCGAAGGATCCACTGTATCGGATCCCTGTGGTTGTCATGGTCGGCTTTAGTGACCCACTATGCTGTGGATCATTGGTCGAGTACTCTTTGCTCCAGCTCGTGTTTGAGACTGGGATCTCTTTGTAGCCATCATCGGTTTCGAACTTCAAAAGTGCGTCTGCTCCGGTGTGGCGTGTTAGGCTTCTGTTAGAACGTGTATTTTCTGGCATAAGTGATAAAGAAAACGGTAGTGGTTACGTGCGTTACTGGCGAATGCTCAGTTCGATATCGGCACCCTTCGCAACGCCAAACGGTGCAATAGTCAGGTCCAACCCAATCGTCGTCGAGTCTTCTCGGTATGCGTTTGCATTTTGCTGGCCAGGCTGCAGCAAGCCGTCATTAACCAGCTCTGCAAGCTCGACTGTCACTGCATCCTGAACATCGTCAACAACATCAGAGTCGAGCACACCACCGAGCTCACGCCGAGCGATACGGTACGACGTGATCATTGTTAGGTCGACAACTCGGCGGTGGAAGAAGTCGCGCTCCCAGCCACCATCAGCGTCTTGATCGTAGGTCGACTGATTGTCAGCAACGCGGATACTGTCGCTGTCAGCAAGCGGGATGAAGTACGCGTCACGAAGCGCACCGATGTCCGCACGGCTGAACTGCTGTGCGAGTTCAGTGATGCCTGCAAGCGTTGTGTCGTAGACTGGGTCTGTGTTTGGAGTCCCTGCGAACAACCCTGCAACAGCACCGAGCGCACCAGTCCCAAAGCCTGGCTGTGTCGGATCTCGAGTCGCAAGTGATGCGCCGGCGATGCTGAAGATTGTATCATCTGTGAATCGCGTTGAGATGTCTGTCGTGTCGAAGCCGGGATGCTCTTCACGGACGGTCGTATTGGGTTCGGCTCCAATCATCCCAACAGCCATCTTGAGCTCAACTTCACGCATGTCGGTGAGCACACTCTGTAGTGTGGTCCCAGCCTGCTCATTTTCTGTCAGCGGGACGATAACACCGAACTGGCCGAGATCAAGCGTGTCAGATGCAGCTCGAATTGCGCTATCCCAGTCAACAACGGGATAGTCGAGCTCGGGACTCGAACCACTGCCGTCAAGCTCGTACTCTCCTGTTGCGGGATTCAGGTGGATTGTTGAGCTATTACTGGGGACCGGCACATCCTCGCCAGTTTCATAGGTGAACTTGACCTGTCCGTCTCCACTTGATGGATTGAAATCTATCGGGCTTTTGTTAGAAATTGGAATTTCTGAGAGCTCACCAGATGAGCCATCAAGCGTTTCAAGCGAGCTTGATGTACGGGCTCGAATCCCATAGATATATGATGGGTTTGCCCCGTTAGCAATCGCTTGGTCATAGGCAACGAGGATATCACTCCCCTCACCAAATTGATCAACAACTGTACTTCGACTCTCAAGGCGGACCGGGTCGTCAAATGGAGCTGTCGCGTTGTCATTGTCGCCAACACCGACGAGAGTCAGCACAGACTCTGTGCCAACGGTGACATCACCAACACCGACGGCTGTGGTCTCAATCTGAACGCCCGGAATTTGTCCGTAAACTGTCATTATGTCTTTTTAGAAACCGATTGTCGAAAGCGATACGTGCGCACCGTGCTCGTACAAGCGCGCGAATGGGTCAGACAGTGCGACTACTCGTTGAGTTGTACATCGATGTCCCGAAGCACATCGTACTCAATACCGAGATCAGCGCTTGTGTACGTATGACTGAACGCAACGTCAATTTCAAGCGTCTGTACGCGACGTGTTGGTGACGACCCAAAATCGTTTGCTGGTGTTACTGTATCAGTGACGAACTCTGAAACGCCAGTGATGGTTTCGGTTGGGTGCTGTGGGTCTGGCAGCGCTACGCCCGGACCATGTATATCATGCCGGTACAACGTTTTCTGAAGTTGTTCAGCCAGGTCACGGTGCGTGTGGTCCATCTGTGGAACGGTCTCGACCGACGCAACAATGCGTCCATCGTACCACTCCTCATAGATGTATCCCGACTCAGAGCCATCTTCGTTGTACGTAACACCAACGCGTTCTGTGTTGCGACGTCGATTGCGCTCTTTCGCATCAAAGGTAAACTCAATCAGCGGAAGTGAGACGTTACTGTGTTCGCCGTCACCGTCCAGTTCAACCGTTGCGTACGTCACCTGCGCTGGGAGCGCGTCGAACTGCCGACACGTTGTCACCAGTGACTCAAGCAGTGTGTTCGGTTGAACCATCGCGTCTATGGGTTCGATAATCGGGGCGCTGTATGAGTACGAAACAGCTACTGAAGTGCGTCTTCAAGCGTCTCCTGCACGTCGTCGGCAAGCTCCTGTGTGAGTTTGTCTTCTGACTCCCGCACAGCTTGTTGCATAAACCGCTTTCCGCGAACACCTGGATGAATTACCATCTCGACCGTGATCGGGTGGCCTTCATACTCAAAGACGAGATACTCTTCTCCCGGTCCTGGCTCGATGACGTACTCGCCGTTTCCAGCTCCGTACTGGCCAGAACCGTACTCATGTGAGAGCACAATTTCACTATCGGTTGTGAGTCCAGTCCGGTACTGACTACCTTCCCAGCGACCGTCTGCAGCTTCAATTGTACGGACGTGATCGCCGACGTGCTCGCGACCGAGTTGCTTTGCACGCTGTAAGATTGGTGACGTTACTTCACGATCAACTGTCTGTTCGATTTGGCGATACAGTGAGTATCGACCAGTGCGACGTTGGACGTCTTCAATTCCGTCTGAAAGATCCTCAAGATCATCGATTGCTTCCGCAATCAGCGCTTGGTCCAGCTCAATCATCGGTGAACTGGTCGTCGACGACAGGGCCATATCCCTCCGGCAGTTGGTTTCCGAGCCGGTGCCGGCGTGAGTATGGACCGGTGTTTGCTGTTGTCGCGGAATCATCCTGTCCAGTTGCGCCAAAGTACGTACCACTCTGTGTGTCGGGCCCGGATTCGAACAACGAGTCAAGCGCTTCGTCATACGACTCCTTGAACTGCATGGCGTGTGACTCGCGCTGCTCACCACCATCACCGAGGTCTCCGAGTGTCACGTCTTGATTGCCAACAGCACCCCGCACGAGATGGTACGTTGCGAGATTTGCGACTGCCGTTTGGTGTAGCGGTGACATCTGTTCTTCAGGCACCACCTCACCACCGTTGTAATCGTACTCAAAGGTTGGCTCTGCCTGGAACAGGGCTTCAGACTTCTCTGCAACGCTGTAGCTGTCTGGCACCTCAAGCGGGATGTCCTCCAGACGGACGTATTTTGGCGTGTAGTCTTCAGGAGACTCCATGTGTGTATGGACTGGATCGTTGTGTACAGGACGACACAGCTGTATGCGACAAGAGAATGTGAAGACGAAACGTA
>Ga0209917_1000987_pt1 | contig 11641 bp, 16 predicted proteins | sample SalPon2_C_H2O_MG_FD_185710 | JGI IMG/M metagenome (GOLD analysis project Ga0209917, IMG submission 185710) | Salt pond water microbial communities from South San Francisco under conditions of wetland restoration - Salt Pond MetaG R2_C_H2O_MG... | ecosystem: Environmental > Aquatic > Non-marine... | reverse complement strand
AGTAATTAGGGCTCGCGCTCTTCGGCGTCGCGTGCCTCTCGCTCGGAGTCAGAGAGTTTGATCGCCCGAAGCGAGGTGGCCTCTGGGTCGTCGATGGTGGTTTGTGCGTCGCTGTCGGCTGAATTGCGGGTTGCTGATTCGACCTCAGTATCACTACTGCTGGTGAGCCAGCACCGCACGTTCTCGAATACACGCATCGATACCTGATATAAGAACGCACGTCGGTCGGCAAAAGACGGTCGGAAACGACGGATATAGACCAGCGTCAGCCGAGAGCTAAACCGTGAACGCAGACGCCACAAGCCGACCGGGAGTCGCCAGACGCGCTGCAACCGCCGGGGCGGAACTGGCGCTTGAATCGTTCCGCACCGATATCGCCACCGAGACCAAGGCAAGCGATATCGACATCGTCACGCAGGCCGACCGCGACGCCCAAGCCCGGGTGATCGAGGTCATCGAATCCGAGTATCCCGACGAGCCGATTGTCGGTGAGGAGGATGACGCGCTCAAGACGGTGCCCGATTCGGGGCCGGCCTGGATCGTTGATCCGATCGACGGCACCACCAACTTCGTCAACGACATCCGCGTGTGGGGCACCGCCGTCGCCGCCGTCGAGGACGGCGAACCGGTCGGCGCGGCGGTCGTGCTACCCGCACTCGGCGACATCTACGCCGCCGACCGAGAGGGGGCCTATCTGAACGGCACCGCGATCAGCGTCAGCGAGACAAGCGAGCCGGAACTGGCGACTGTCTCACCGCTGCTGTTGTGGGACGTTGACAACCGTACGCAGTACGCGGCAGCGACACGCGAACTCGTGACGCGGTATGCCGACCTCCGGCGGTTCGGTTCCGCGCAGGCAACCCTTTCGCTGATCGCCGCGGGGTCGCTGGATGGCGGTTTTACAAATCTTGTCTCATATCCGTGGGACAGCGTTGCCGGCGTCCATCTCATCCGGCAGGCTGGCGGCACGGTCACCGACCGCCACGGCGACCGGTGGCGACATGATTCCGAGGGGTTGGTTGTCTCAAACGGTGGGCTGCACGACTCACTGTTGGCCGCAACCCGTGGTATCGACAACACGGTGTAAGCCGTCGCGGTTGGTCTGGTGTGTTATCCAGCCACCAGAGACCGGAACCCTCAATTCGGTCTCGGCCGGACACGCTCGTATGGCCGGGTTTCCCGCACGGTTCGACGCCGACCCCGAACAGTTGTGGCTCGGCGGTGTCGGCACACTGACCGCCGTTCTCGTTGCCGGCGCGGTGTTCGCCCGCGAGTTGGTTTATGACCGCTTCATCTGGCAGTATTTCTGGGGGCCGGTCGCCGCCGATGGCAACGGCGCGCAGTGTGCGGTGATCCGCGACGGGGATGTGTCGTATCTCTTCTCAGGTGTCGAATGTGGCTCCGCTGAGCGGGCTGGCGAGATCGTCGCGTATCCGGGCTACACACTCGTCTCGGAGGTTGGGTATGTGCTTGTCCTGTTGCTCGCGCTCGTCGGCGTCTACCTACTGCTTCGCCGGCTTTCGATCGGTGACAGCCGGTCACTGTTCTACGCGTTATTCCCGTTTATGCTGTTTGGCGGCGCGCTCCGCACAATCGAGGACGCGGGGATCGCCGCTCTCGCCGCAGGGAGCGACCCGCTGATCGCCTTTCCGGCGAGCGCGCTCATCATCAGCCCGTTCATCTACGTGACGGTGTTTGCGATGACACTGGGGGCTGTCGGCGTCGGCGTCGCCCTTGAGAACCGCGGCGTCGTCGACGCCTACGAATACCCGGTCGCCGCCATCGGCGCGCTGCTGGTTGCTTCAAGTGTCGGCTATCTCACCTATCTTGCGGTGACAACGACGTACGTCAGTCTACGACCCCAGGTGCTCGCAGTGGTAGCCGTCGGCGCGACGCTGTCGGCGGTGGCGACGTGGCTGCTCATCGAGCGGGTCGCGCCGGCGATCAACGCCGGCACCGGCCTCATGGGCTTGGTGTTGTTGTGGGGCCATTCGGTCGACGGCGTCGCCAACGTCGTCGGCCTCGATTGGATGCCAGCCCTCAGAGCGGGGCCGAATCTCGTCCCGAAACACCCGGTGAACGCGGCTGTCGTCGATATTACCGGGGCGGTGTTGCCGTCCTCCGTGTTAGCGGTCACCGGCGACACGTGGCCGTTTTTGCTGCTCAAACTGGCGGCAGCAACGTTCGTCATCTGGGTGTTTGAACCCGACCTGCTTGAGGAGTCGCCGCGGTACTCAATTCTGCTGTTGATCGCAGTGTTGGCGGTCGGGCTGGGGCCGGGAACACGAGACGTGTTGCGGGCGACGTTTGGGGTGTAATCGGCGGGCTCAGTTTTCGATAAGCGATCGCACCCGCTCAGAATAGGTGCCAAACGCCGCATCCGCGCGTGATCGCGGCCGCTCAAGGTCGATAGAAACGATCTCACGGATCTGTCCCGGATCACGCCCCATCACGACAACGCGATCAGCAAGCGTGACCGCTTCTTCGACATCGTGTGTGACAAACAGGATCGTCTTTCCGGTCTCCTGCCAGATATCGAGGAGTTCGTCCTGCAATCGCTCCCGGGTTTGGGCATCAACCGCACCAAACGGCTCGTCCATGAGGAGCAAAGCGGGATCGATTGCCAACGCCCGCGCCAAGGCGACCCGTTGTTTCATGCCGCCGGAGAGTGATTTTGGATAGCTATCCTCGAAGCCTGCTAAGCCAACAAGATCAATCAACTGCTGGACGCGTTGGTCACGATCGGTGCCGTCGAGGCCGACTGCCTTCTCTAACCCAAAGGCGATGTTTCCCCGGACGGTTCGCCACGGAAAGAGGTGGTACTCCTGGAAGACAATGCCCATGTTTGGGGTTGGCTCGGTGACAACCGAGCCGTTGAGCGTGACCTCACCGACGGTCGCCGGTTCGAGGCCGGCCAGAATGCGGAACAGCGTTGTTTTCCCACACCCGGAGGGACCGACAATGCACACAAATTCGCCTGGGTCGACACCAAAGTTGACATCGGCTAACGCTTGAACGTTCCCCTGTTCGCTCGCATACTGTTTACTGACGCCGCTGACCTGCACCGACGAGCCACTGTCAGTCATCGCCATACTAACACCCGTTTTTGAACTGCACGATAGGCCATGTCGACAAGGAGGAACATCACGCTCAACACGAGGATGTAGGTGATAACGACATCAACCTGCAGATTATTAGATGCCCGAAGGATCCGCCGCCCGATCCCGGGGACGCCAAAGATCTCGGCGGCGACCACGAGCATCCAACACCGGCCGATCCCCGTTCGAATCCCGGTCATGATCTCCGGGGACGCCGCCGGAATGACGACCGTTTTGATGAGTGCAAGATCGCTGTCGACACCGAGACTCCGAGCCACATCAAGGAGATCCTCGGAAACGCCCTCGACGCCACCGTAGCTGGCGTAGAAGTTGATCCAAAACGCGCCGATAGCGATAATGAACGCCGCGCCGGCATGGTTGATGCCGAACCAGGCGATCGCAAAGCCGATTAACGCCAGCGGTGGCACCGGTCGGAGCGTCCGAACGACGGGTGAGGAGATATCATCGAGCAGTGAACTCCAGCCAAGTGCGACCCCGGCGGCAACGCCGAGCGTGGTGCCGATAATCGTGCCTGGAATCCAGTGACGGATACTCTGGCCAAGAGCGGTGAACACCTCACCGCTGGCGAACTCGGCGACGGCTGCCTCGGCAACAACCGCTGGCGATGGCAACACGTAGGCTGGCTGGAAGAGCGCTGCAAGCCACCACAGGCCGAGAAATGCCGCGAGACCAACGGCTCCCAACCCGGCCCGGCGGCGGTCAATACCGACCACCGGTAGTTCGCCGTCGTTCGTTGTCGGCGCGTGCTCCTGTTGAACGTCGGTAGCCATTACAGATTCTCGTAGACGCTGTAATCGAAGATCTGATCAAGCGTGAGCTGTTCATCAGTTTGACCGTTTTCGGCGGCGAACTCGGCGAAGATCTCGGTGCCAGCCTCGATCTCGCGGGGATCGGTGACGAAGTTCGCCAGCGGGCCGGCAAGCGCCTGCTGGGCCTGTTCGGCCGGCATCCCGATACCGGATTCCACGATATCGGCAGTCGCCGATGGGTTCTCGTCGATAAACGTCGTCGCCCGAACGTGTTGGTCGAGGAACTGCGTGGCGACCGGCGACTCCCGGACGGAATCGGTCATCAGCGTCACCGCGGCCGGCTGGCCGGGCATAATCTCCGCTGAGGTGCGGAACGTCTCATAGGGGAGCTCCTCTTCGGCGACCCGAGAGGGAACCGGCTCCATGATCGACGCGCCGTCGATCTCGTCGTTAGCGATCGCCTGAAAGACCGCGTTGGCCCCGTTGATCTCCGTGATCGTCACGTCTTCCTCGGGGGCAACTCCCTCCTGTTGGAGCCAGTAGCGAAGCAACACGTCCGGCACCGAGCCCTGTGGGAAGGTGCCGAACGTGAACTGCTCGCCGTTTTCATCAGCCCACACATCGAAGGCATCGCTGCCGTGTTCATCCCACAGCGGCGCGAACTCGTCGTGTGCCAGGATCGCCATCGGCTCTTTGATGTTGGCGGCTGTCACCTGCGCGCCGATGCCGCGGTCGATGGTAATCATCGCGGGGACGACCCCAAACATCGCAATGTCGATCTCGCCGCCGCCCATGGCCTGGACGATATCGGGGCCATTGCTGAACTCTTGGTTCTCAATGGTGGCATCGATCTCCGCGAGATAGTCCTCTGATTCCATGACATAGTACTGGAGATCCGGAAAAATCGGCATATGCGCGACTGTCACGGTATCATCGCTGCCGCCACCAAGACAGCCAGCGACGCCAAGGGCAGCTGCTGATCCAACACCGGCAAGATACCTTCGTCGAGAGAAGCGCGTCTGCTCTATCATTATCTCTTATTGTAGTGGTAGTCGTATATCCGGGCCGATGGCGGTAAGCGTCAAGGGTATCGCTGAGCAGTCATAAACCCCAGTACGCGCCGCTATTGCCACATTTAGCCGATTTTACCCAATGATACCAGACAGTGACCGTCATATATATGTGCAATATTTGTTTCTTTTGTTCACCCTCTAGCGAGCACCACGTAGCCGACTCAGGACGACCACCACCGAAGCCAGTTGTCAACCCATCCCCGATCAGCGAGGAAGGTACAACTCCAGCCGAGCGTGAGCCCCCAAATCACGTGGGCAGCAAACCCGGAGAGTGTGAGATTCGGGAGGGTCGCTGGCTGATTCAACAACAGCAGCCATGCGGGCATGATGAAGCCAGCAGCCACCAGCCACAACATCGCTCCCCAGCCGAGACCGAGTGCCGACACCCGGGTCATCGGCGACAGCGAGGGCTCCCAGTCGCTGTACTGGAGTCCAGTGGCGAACAGTAGTGCGAAAATAACACTGTGGAACAGATGTGTGATCCAGCCAATACCGGCGTGGCTGACACTGTAGAGGGCACCAATGATCGGTAGCGTGCCGGCGGTAAACTGGAGAAAGCCGCCCATACAGAGCCCCGCAACCACGCCCGCGGTAATCGAGCGCGTGATCGCCGACCGGCTAATCGCTGTTGTCTCGGTGAGCGACCCTGGGACACGATGCCGTGGGAGTCGAACCGTAATCTGGTGGGTCGTCTCGTCGGCAGCAGCACCGTCGATCGAGAGACGACCACCGTACCGCTCAACGAGGAGCCGTACTGCCTGCAGCCCAAACCCGGCAGTTGGATCGTCATACTCCGGGAACGCACCCGTCGTTAACAATGCCCGCTGATTCGCCGGGAGCCCAGTCCCGTTGTCGACGATACTGATCGCCACCGAGTGTGGCGTCGTCGTAACGGTGACCGTTACCGGATCGGCACCGTGGACAATCGCATTGTCGATCAGTTCCTCGAAAACAATATCAAGCCGATCATCGGCCATAACGGTTAGCTCCTCGGAGACAGCATCGACACGGATCGACTGGGCAGGATACGTTGATCGAAGCTCATCGACGGTGCTGTTGAGCGTGCTCGCCAGCGGCACGGTGGTGAGCGTGCGCTCCTCGTTTGGGGAGGCGATCCGCCCAACGTCGGTGATTGTGCGTTTGATCGTCGCCGCCGCATTGTCGATGGCAGTCACCGATTCAGTACGGGTCGGTGTCTCCGCTAACAGGTCGGCGTGGCCCTCGATAATCGCTGCCGCATTGAGTACATCGTGTCGGAGCAGCCGATTGACAAACGCGGCACGGTTGGCCGTCCGTTTGAGTCTCCGGCGTTTGCGGGCGTTTGCGGCAGATCGATCACCTAAGAGGATGCCACCGACAGCCCCACCAAGCAGGAGGTTTCCAATCAATAGCTCGGAGTCATCCAGCGTTGCGCCCATCCCATCGAGCAGGAGCGACCGAAGCTGGGTCGCAATCAGCAACAACACAAGCCCAAGGACACCAAGTCCACACCAGATGGTGACCGTACGGACGTATGTTGGTGAGAATCGGCCGACAGCGAGGATCACGCCGAAAACGGTCACCCCAAGCCCGATCAACAACGGTGGAAGACTGACGAGCAGAAACGACAGCGGCATGTTGACGCTGATTGTCTCGGCGACAAAGAGCCGCGTGATGAGAAACCCCACGGCAGCGATCCCAAACCCGCCGTACCGCTTCCAGCGTGTCGACGGTGTGGCCATTGTGTGACTGGTACCGATAGTGCCATTAGGTCGTTGGGGGGTTCTGAGTGGCTGGCGCACAGCCGATGGTGACGGCCGCTTTTATCAGGCGTTTATGTACCACTTTTATATTGGTTCGTGTTCTATCGGTCGAACGTACTACTGACATATGGTCGATCCGACAGAAACTATCGAAATTCAAAACGTCGTTGCCTCGACAGGGATCGGTCAGGAACTCGATCTCGAAGCACTTGCGACCGACATCCCGGGGGCGGACTTCAACCCTGACAACTTCCCCGGGTTGGTGTATCGGACGCAAGATCCGAAAGCCGCCGCGTTGATCTTCCGGTCGGGCAAGATCGTCTGTACCGGCGCGGCAAGCACCGACGAGGTTCACGGCGCGCTCGATATCGTCTTCGAGAAGCTCCGTGGCCTCGGCATCCCGGTCGGTGATGATCCGGAGATCACCGTCCAAAACATCGTCTCCAGTGCGGATCTCGGCGACAGCCTCAATCTCAACGCCCTGGCGATCGGGCTTGGACTGGAGGATGTTGAGTACGAGCCTGAGCAGTTCCCCGGGTTGGTCTACCGGATGGACGATCCCGAGGTCGTCATTCTGCTGTTCGGCAGCGGGAAGATCGTCATTACCGGCGGCAAGAAACCCGAAGACGCCACCGCCGGCGTCGAAAACATGACCGAGCGGATCGCCGAGCTCGGATTGTCGGGCTGATTACGGCGACGGCGTTGTCGTCGCTTCGGTGCACTGCTCGGCTTCCCATCTCCGTCGGTCGGCGATCGCCGCAGCGACGCGGTCTGTCGGCAGGTAGAGATTCGTCCGGTCGTCCTTTCGTTGTTTGGTGAGATACCCCTGTTCGACGAGGGAATTGAGATTCGGATACAGCTGCCCGGGGTTGATTGTCGTCTCGCGGTAGGCTTCGAGTTCGGCTTTGATTCCGAGGCCGTAGGGCTCGTCCATCCCGTCGATGACAAACAACAGATCGCGTTGGAACGCGCTCAACTCTTTCATCGGGACTCGGTGGTCAACAGCAACGCCGTGTCGACGGCGCGGTAGCATTTCATCTCACACCCCTTTTCGGAGTAGACGTTATCGCAGACACGGACAAGCTCGGCGTCAACGAGCTTTCGCAGGTGGTAGCTCGCATTCTGTACCGAGGTGTCGACGCGATCGGCGATCTCTGAGGCCGTCAGCGGCGCTTCGCGGACACTCAAGAGGATCTCACGGGCGGTTTCGGACTGAATGGCTGCCAGCACGTCGCCGAAGGCGTCATCATCAAAATCGACGACACGGGGCTCATCGCTTGGGGTTGGGGTTGGCTCAGGGCGTGTCGAGAGGGTATGCATCAGCGGGCACCTCCTCGGCGGACGCGGTCGATACAGTCGTATTGGTGGAGCGGGTGATCCATAGAGGACGCTAGTGGAACCAACCCGGTGGTGGTACATAAATCGCCCACGCGGGTTTCACAGACAGAAACGCGGCCGCGAAATCAGCGGTTTGGCGGGCACACACCAACGAGCCGTGGGGCGATCAGCGGCTTCAGCCGTGAGGATGATACCACAGGTCGTCGAACGAGTACGTTTATGGACGCCTCGTCACAACAGGCACGCAATGGTGCGTGACCCGTCACAACGGGACGATGCTCCTACCACCGAGGAGGTTCTCAACGCACTCGGCGACGAACCTACCAGAGCTATTATCACCGAACTCTCAGAACCAATGACGGCAAATGAACTCTCGGATGCGTGTGATATCCCCCTGTCGACGATGTACCGCAAACTCGACCATCTGACCGACGCCAACCTGTTGACGGAATCGACGGAGATCCGCCGCAGTGGCCAGCATGCAACACTGTATGCCCGCGGCTTCAACCAGATCACCGTTTCCGTCGACGACACCGAACAACTGGTCGTCACCGTTGAGCGACCGGCCGACGAACAGACCGCCGACCAGCGGCTCGAAGAGCTGTGGACGCAGATGCGGGAGGAGACCTAATGCACCTCGAAACAGTCATTATCGGCGTCATGGCGTCGATTCTCGTGTTGGGGAGTGCGATCACCTACTTTGCGTTCAAAGCCTACCGACGAACAGGTGATCCCTCACTGCGTGGGCTGATGATCGGCTTCGGCTTTGTCACGCTTGGCGCGCTGTTTGGCGGGATCGCCCACCAACTGCTTGAGGTTGGCCTCGACGTTGGGGTCGTCATCAACGCAATCTTAACGGCGATCGGGTTTTCGATCATCACCTACTCACTGTTTCTCGAATAACGGGGGTGCCCACCGGTAAAACCGGGGCGACGATCCGATAATTCAAACCACCGGCTCAACGACACCCGATATGGAGACCGCCAGCGACACCGAACCCATCGAAGCAACGCTCGGCGACCGCCTCACCGCCCGCGAGGAGACGGTGGCGGTTGCTGAATCGCTCACCGGCGGACTGCTCTGCTCGCGGCTCACTGACATCCCCGGCGCAAGTGCGTATGTTGATCGCGGCGTGGTCACCTACTCCAATCGCTCAAAACAGACCGCACTCGGTGTCTCTCGGGAGGCACTCGACGCCCACGGCGCGGTCAGCGAACCCGTTGCCGCCGAGATGGCCCGGGGGATGCGAGATACCGCCGAAACAACGTGGGCTATCTCGACGACCGGGATTGCCGGCCCAACCGGTGGCACGGATGAGAAACCGGTTGGCCTCGTCTACATCGGCGTTGCCTACGCCGCTCCATGGGGCACCGAGGAGTCGTTTGTGCGTGTGACGCGTCATGTCTTCGATGGTGACCGCACAACGGTGAAATCGGCGACGGCGACCGAGGCACTCATCGCACTGGAGAGAGCGATCGATGCTGTCGCCGAAGCGTAGGCCGGCTTAGTTGGTCGAAACGATCTCGACCACGTCGCGGTGGGTGAGGTCGTGATCCGCGCCGACCTGTCGCTCAGTTCGGCAGTCGATCCCGTGGAGGAGCCCGTCGCCGATATCTGAGTGCAGGAAATATGCGAAGTCCTCGGTCGTCGCTTCCTCAGGGAGGATGAAACAATCTCGGAACACGCCAGCTTTGTCGTCGCTCCCGTTTGCGCTCCCTGGGAAGACGGCGATACAGCCCAACACATCGAACAGCGCGGTTTCGATCGCCTGCTGGACGCCGGTGCCGCCGTAGTCGGCGATGAACTCCCGGATCTGTTCGAGGCCGGCTTGCTGTTCGGCTGAGGGATCGCCGATGATATCGAAGTCGTCGTCGCCCGGTGTGTAGTCGATGACACCGTTGTCGTCGGCCGTTTTCAGGGCTCCTTCGGCGTGGGCACTTGTTGGCACAAATGTGAGGTGATCGTAGTCCGGATCGTTGGTGATCGCGTCCCAGTTAGCTTGGGCCTCGGGAGTATCCATCTTGTTGGCCGCGATCAACATGGGTTTGGTTCGCTTTCTGATCTCGCGGGCCAGGGCCTCGCGGTCGTCGGCGTCCCACGTATCGGTGTCGAGTTCGAGGCCGAGCGAGAGGATGAGCTGTTTGATCTCATCCTTGTTGGTTTTGAACGCGCTCATCTGCTCGGCGAGGTCGACCTCGATCTTCGCGTCCGCGCCCTCGTATGTCGTTTCGTAGCTCTCAATTCCCTTTTCGAGGATATCGAGATACCACATGTCGAGTTCGGTTTCGAGGAAGTCGATATCCTCGCGTGGATCGTGGCCCTCGGTGGGTTCGCCCTCGCTGTCGGTCGTCCCCGAGAAGTCGACGACGTGGATCAGAACATCGGTCTCGTTGAGGTCGGTCAGAAACTGATTGCCGAGGCCGTTGCCCTCGTGGGCACCAGGGATCAGCCCGGCGACATCGACGAGTTTTGTTGGCACAAATCGGGTGCCGTCCCGACAGACGCCCACGTTTGGGCTACAGGTCTCGTCGAACTCCGGGGCCGCACAGTCGACGCGGACGTAGGCCTCGCCGACACTGGGATCGATCGTCGTGAAGGGGTAGGCCCCTTCCGGCACATCGTTCATCGTCGCTGCGTTGAAAAAACTGGATTTGCCGACCGATGGCTTGCCAACCAAGCCGATGCGATAACTCATTGTCCGTGGTGGTCGACCGACGGGCAAAAACTGTTCTACCCGTCGGCGCGTCGCCGGCTGGTAGCGTATGACAGGGCCAACCCACAGCGGTTTTGCTGTCGCTTGGCGAACGGAGACGTATGGATGACGATAACGAGGACGCGGCGGGACAAACTGACGCCGACACAGCTGCCGCTGCCGACGGCGATCGGTTTGTCGTTGGCGTACACGTCACCGACGACCAACTCAGATTCGTTGTCCACGTGCCAAGTGAGATCGATTCAGGCTGGCGCGATCCCGAGGCGTTTCAACAGCTGGTCGCAGACGTGACGTGGGAACACCTCGATCAGGAGGCCACCCTGCAAACGATCGCCGCCACCGGCGAGCCTGGGGAGACGGTCACACTTGGGCATGTGACACTGCAACCGGGTGGGACAGTTGTCGACGCCGAGTTGACAGCACTAACGGCTGAAGAATAGCCGCGATCACCGGTAGAGTCATACGTGTGTGAGATAATACCATACTGTGACAGCAACGTTTGAACTCTTCGTCGACAGCGCCGATCAGTGGCGATGGCGGCTTGTCCACACAAACGGCAACATCATCGCCGACAGCGGTGAAGGGTATGCGAGCCGCCAGAAATGCAAGCAGGGACTCGAAAGTGTCAAAGAAAACGCCGCTGACGCCGACATTGTTGACGCCGAATAAGTCGACGGCGATACCGCCGTTTACAGCGTCCCCTGCTCACGTCTTTCGACGTTCATCAGTATCGCGTCCAGGATAGAGTGGCAGCGATAGCTGCCGCTCTACATACGACGCATCGCGCTTGATTGTGATCGCAAAGGCTGTCGCTGATCGATCGAAAAATGTCGGCGAGCCAGTTGTGACTCGCCAATAAAAATGACAGTATGAATGGGTGGCGGCGAACCACAACTCCCAGAGGGTC
>Ga0209917_1000986_pt1 | contig 11643 bp, 10 predicted proteins | sample SalPon2_C_H2O_MG_FD_185710 | JGI IMG/M metagenome (GOLD analysis project Ga0209917, IMG submission 185710) | Salt pond water microbial communities from South San Francisco under conditions of wetland restoration - Salt Pond MetaG R2_C_H2O_MG... | ecosystem: Environmental > Aquatic > Non-marine... | reverse complement strand
CTTCGTCGTACTGTCCGGAATTAACTCCCCGTCACCAAGACCGCGGGCCTCGGACTTGTCGGGAGCTGTTTCTGGCTCAGAATCCGGACGCAATACTAAACACCTGCCCGACGAAAGAGAGCGTATGAGCCGCGACCAATATCATTGTGATCGGTCTCAGCTCGTGTCAAGGCTTCGGCTCGTCTCACTACAACCCGCCCGCGGGACGCCGCTTGGCTGACAATGCCTGAAGACCACGGTGAAGCGGTTCCGTTGAATGTCCTTCCCGACCCTGCGCTCGCGTACTCGGTCGACGACGAGGACGCTCGTATCACTGCCACCAATCGCGCGTTTCGACGGCAATTCAGCGAGTTTGACGCCGATGTCTCCGTCTCTGCGTTCTTCGACCGGTTCTCGATACGGACCACGACCGGTGGCCAGCCCCCTTTGACCCATCTCCTCCGTGCTGAGGCGGTCGGGATCTATCTCAACGACCGCACCGACACCGGTCCGTTCTTCGTTCGCGTTGCTCCGCGGGGCGACTCGACCGGCTATCTCATCTTTTCTGATCTTCAGTACTGCCCGGAGGCCGACGAGCCGCTCGGCGTCGATCATGTGAGCAGCGTCGTCAGCCACGACCTCCGGAACCCGCTCGACGTTGCGAAAGCACATCTCCGAGCTGCCCAAGAGACTGGGGATGACACGCACTTCGAATCGGTCGCCGACGCGCACGACCGCATGGAGCAGATCATCCGCGATGTGCTCACACTGACGCGTGGTAGTGGCGCCATCGACCCGTCTTCGCAGGTGTCGATCGAGTCCGCCGCAACGGCTGCGTGGCAGTCAATCGACGCTGACGGCGTTACACTCGAGCTCGCGACGCCGCTACCGACCGTCTCTGCCGATCCTGACCGGGTCCAGCGGCTCTTTGAGAACCTCTTTCGCAATAGCGTGGAGCATAGCTCTGTCTCCCACACGACAGACACGGGGACTCACTTTCAACGAGAGGATTGTGGTGAGACTGTCGATGAGTCGTCCGATACGGGCGCGGCCAGTACCATCACCGTTGGGAGCGCAGGCGACGGCTTCTTCATTGCCGACGACGGGCCAGGAATCTCCCCTCGACACCATGAAGTGGTGTTTGAGCCCGGATACTCGACGCAAGACGGCGGCACTGGACTCGGGTTAGCGATCGTCGAACAGATCGTCAACGCACACGGGTGGGAGATCGAACTCACGACCGCTGGCACTGGCGGTGCACGATTCGAGGTCTCTGTGTAGGTCGGAAGCGGATTGTCCGTATCGGCCCGTGATCCCCGCAATCGAGTAGTTCAATACGACTTTCGGTCGATCCCCGAGAAGGTCTCGAACAATGAGTCCGCGTCCGGAATGAGTCGGGAAATGCGGTCCTGAAGCGTTTCCGACCGCGTATTGAGCGCACTGTACTCGTCATGTTCTGCGAGGCGGTCTGCGTCCAGTTCGGCACCGATAACTGAGCGTTTGGACTCAACTTCGAAGTATTCACCGAGGAGCTCGTACGCGAGTACCTGACACTGCTGGTCGACGGCCGCCCGGATATCTTCCCGCTCGACGGGCTTACAGAGGTAATCGTCAAACGGCAAATCAAGCAGATCCAAGCCGGGGTCAATCGCCGTTACCATGATAACACGTGTTTGGATGTCGTCGCTCCGCAGTTGGGTGAGTACGTCGTCCCCGGACTGATTCGGCATGTGTCGGTCCAACAAGACGGTGTCCGGTGGGTCTGTCCGGTTGATGGTGGAGAGCGCCTCCGGACCCCCATATGCGACTGTGACGTTTGCGACGCCCTCTAACCGAAGCGCGTAGGCGTCTGCGACCTCCTTTTCGTCGTCGACGAGCAACACCTTGGGTTGATTGACGTACATCCCTTCGCTCACTTAGACGAAATGTTGGCTACAATGGCTAATAACAGTAGCCTTTCGGGTGACAGAAACTCAGTGCGGTGTCAACAACCTCGGGGTCAAGCCCCGTGGCATCCGCCTTGAAATTCTGTGAACCCTTGATTCGCCACACGAGAGACGGCTTCACGATGCGGCGACCGTTTCCGAGCGGGAAACACGCCAACCGGTGCTATTACCCCCGCCATCTAACAATCGTATATGTCACAGCAGCCAGGAATCCTCCGAAGTCCGGTCTTTCGCTTTGGAATGCCCGCCATGACATCGCTGATTATCGTTGTTATTGCGCTCCTTCTCATCGAGGACCAAATAGTTCGAATACTGATGCTGTTGATAGCGGTACTCGACCTCCTCGTCACCCCGCAGATACTGAAACGAGCCGCCCGCAACGCTGCATAACTGCGGCGAGTGTCCACTGAGCCACCGGCACTCCCGATGTCCGTTTCGCCTGACCGAGCACAGATTTCCCGCGCTGCCGGTGCCTCTCCTGTCGAATCGACTTCGAGTAACGACCTGCGCACCCGGCAGGCCCGCGTCGAGTTCCGGTACACACATGCGGATCACCACGCGTAGCCCACAGACACGACGAGCGTCATGAACGCCCTCCCACTGGCGATGTCAGTAGCTGCCGACATCGTTGCGGTCGCACTACTGTCATGGGTAACGGTACAATCCCTCCGAGATCGGTCCCCACCGAACGCGACCACGTTCGGTGCGGTCTCAGCGACGCTGCTCCTCTGGAGCGGCTTCTCGTTACTGTCCGAGTTTCCACACAGTTGGAAGATCGGAGCCAACATTGCGGGTATCGCCCAGCTCCTGCCGATTGTCTTTCTTCCGGCCGTGTGGCTCCTCTACGTCCTCGGGTATACGGGTCGAGGGACCCAGCTCACTAAACGACGGATCGCCGTGTTTGTACTCCTTGCACTACCCCTCGTCGGTGTGGCGCTCACCTTTCGTGGCACCCCAGAACCCGATGAGATACGACGCTCACTCGCATCCGTTGTCGGGATGGAGCTGCTGTTCATCTTTGTCGTCTACGTCTACGCAGTAGTCGTCTTCCTCCGATACGGGTGGAACCACGGCCGGATATCAAAGACGCAGCTCAGTATACAGTTGGGAGCTGTCTCCGCACCGTACGCCATCGGCATCTGGCGCGACGGCGATGTCATTTTCGACGGTGTGACCGGCGGCCTGCTCGTCTCGGGGGTGTTGCTCGTCGTGTTACTCCGCCGGTATCCCGTTCTAACTGGCTTCCCGAAGGCGGATTACGTGGCTCGCTCGCGGTTGGTTGAATCATTACAGGAGGCCGTGGTCGTAATCGATTGGGACGGCCGTATTCTTGACGCGAATGCCAGCGCGGAGGGCCTTCTCGGGGCGTCACCTCCTGACCTCATCGGCACGGCGCTCGCGACACCACTCGACGGGCTCGCCGGTGTTGATCTCTCACCGGGAACGAGCGGCACCGTCATGCTCCAGACGGCGAAAGGGCGCCGACCGTTTCAACTTAGCGTCTCGGCCGTCGAACCGGCGGATACCGAGGCCGACGGCGAGCCGGTCGCTCGGGCTGTACTCCTCCGGGATGTTACGGACAAGCGCACCAGAGAGCAACGGCTGTCCGTACTGAATCGCGTCCTCAGACACAACGTCCGGAACAAACTCGATGTAATCCTCGCCCACGCCGACCGGATTGATGACGAGAACCACCGTCACTCGATCCGCGACAGCGTGTCGGATCTGATGTCGGTGAGCCAGAAGGCCAGAGACGCGGAATCCGTGATGACCGATTTGAGTGCGGTGACCTCGAAAATGGACCTAGTTACTACGATACGCGAGGTCATCTCGGAAGCCCAAACGAACTACCCAGACGCCGAAATTTCACTGTCAGCGCCGGACTCGGTACAGGTCACGTCGCATCAATCGATCGTCAATCGGCTGGCGTACGAACTCATCGAGAACGCCATCGTTCATTCGACGGAGTCGGATGACGTGGAGATCCACATATTTCTCGACGACCGGGAAACGCCGGTGCTCCGCGTCGAAGATACTGGCCCAGGGCTACCGGACCATGAGCGGGAACTCCTCACCGAGGCGGACGAGACGCAGCTCAATCACGGACTCGGTGTCGGTCTGTGGTTCGTGAAATGGGCCGTCACGCAGCTCGGTGCGTCACTCACGGTCGAGCGCGCAACCGCTGAAGGAACGGTCATTCTCGTCCGGTTCCACGGAGCTGTCACTGAAAGCGGCTCCTCAGTTCCAGCTGAGTGACGCCAGAATATTCCCCGCTAACACACAACATTTAGGCGCTCTCACGTCAAGAATATCACAAACACCGGCGTAGAGTTATTCCTGAAAAAACTCACAAAAATGATGCCCGTAGTTTTCTCGCAGCGCCCCCCGACGATTGGCGTGGTCGGGCAAAGGTCAGTCGAAACGACGCTGCAAGAAGCGAGTGCCGCAGTCGAACACGACCTGTCACTGCGGCGAATTGAGTACGGTGCCCTCGACGATCAGCAGGCGTGCGATTGTATTGTCGCAGCGGTCTCGCCCGAGTTGCCTCCTCCCGACCGGTCGGCTGCCGACTCTTCCGCGGCCGGTGTAAGAGACTGGGTCCTCCGGTGGGCCAGTGCCGACTCGACGCCACCAGTGGTGTTCGTCGCCCCGGCGGCTGCCTCGCTCTCTGCTCCCCTCGAGGCCGGGGTTGAGGAATACCTGCCGTGGGAGGTACTCACCGCGTCTCCAGATACGGTCCTACAGCGGGCAATCGATGCGACCGCAGCGGACAGCCGCACGGACTACCAGACAATCTACGACAACGTTTCCGAACCGCTCACCCTCCACGATCCGGACACGGGGAAGTTGGTTCACGCGAACGAGCACCTCTGCGATCTCCTTGGTTACGAACGAGCCGAACTCATCTCGATGCAGGTCGGTGAGTATACCGCAAACATCGACGGCTACGACCAAGCCGCGGCAATGGAGATCATCACGTCCGCAACAGAGGGCGGGGATACCGGTCCGGTTGAATGGCCGCTCGAATCAGCGGCCGGCGAACACGTTTGGGTCGAGGCTACCCTTACCACAGTCACCATCGGCACGCGAGAACTGGTGTTGTCTACTGCCACTGACGTGACTGACCGCCAACGGCAGCGCCGACAGTTCCACGAGATATCGACGCATATCGATGAGGTGGTTTATCTGGCTCGGGCGGACCTGTCTGAGGTGCTTTTTATCAATGAGGCCTACGCGGACCTGTTCGACCAACCGGTTGACCGCGTGTACGAGGACCCGATGGCCGTGCTCGATGCTGTCCATCCGGACGATCGCGAGGCGTATCGCGCAGACCTTCTCGCGATGAGCGACCACGTCCGCAGTGACGAATCCCGCCCCTACACGTTTAGCCACCGCTTGCGAGTTGACGGTGAGACGCGTTGGGTAGAGGTGCGCGGCTACCCGAGCCGCGGTCCCGGCGGTGCCGTTGACCGTATCGTCGGTGTTATCCGAGACGTTACCGACGCCCGGCGACGCGAGCGAGAGTACGAACAGATATTCAACGGGGTCAACACCGCGATCGCCGTCCACGACCCTCTGACAGGCGAGATCGTCGACGTAAACGACAGCTACGTCGAGCTATACGGATACGACTACGACACTATCCTTGCGCAAGATATCGATGACCTCAGCGTCTCCACGGCCGGGTACACTGGCGAGCGCGCGAAAAATCTCATCACCGATGTCGCTAAAACCGGCGACGACGAAACGGTTGAGTGGCGCATTGAGACTGCCGACGGCGACCGCCGGCTCGTTGAGTCGAATCTCACCGTCACGACGATAGGTGGCCACCGTCGCGTGCTCTCCCTGATACGAGACATAACCGAACAGCGGCGCAAACAACACCAATATGAAGAGATTTTCCACGGCGCCAACGATGTCATCACCATCCACGATCCCGAGACTGGCGAATATCGCGACGTCAACGAGACGCTATGCGAGATGACTGGTTACGACCGCGACGAGATCATCGAGATGGGCATTGACGGCGTGAGTGCTACTGATGACGGATACACCGCTTCACGGGCGAAGTCGTTTATTGAGACGGTTGTTGAGTCCGGCGAGCCAGAGACTATTGAGTGGAAGGTCGAGACCGCCGACGGTGACTACCGATGGTTGGAAGTTAACGGGTCAGTCGCGTCCATCAACGGTGAACCGCGCTACCTCTCGTTGGCACGTGACATCACTGAACAGAAGCGTCGTGAGAGTGAGTACGAGCAGATATTCAACGGCGTTAACGATGCGATCGCAATCTTCGATCCGGAGACGTTCTCGTTCGTCGACGTGAACGAGTCGTACCACAAACTCGTCGGCTACGACGACCTTGAGCGGATTCGTGAACTCGGTATTGATGGTCTCAGTGCCACTGAAGACGGGTATACAGCTAAACGCGGGAAAGAACTCATCGGAACCGTTGCACGCACCGGTGAACCACAGACCGTTGAGTGGAGAGTCTCACGCCCAGACGGGGAACAACCCTGGATCGAGGTCACCCTCGCAACGGCCGAGATCGGTGGCGAACAGCGAGTGCTTTCAATCCAACGAGATATCACCGAACGGAAACGCCGTGAACGCGAGTTTGAGCAGATTTTCAACGGCGTGACAGACGTGATCGGGATCTATGACCCACAGACTGCGGAGTTGCTCGATGTCAACCAGACGATGTGTGATCTCCTCGGCTACGATCGCCAGACGATCATCGACATGGACCCGGCGGCGGTGACGGCGACGGCGCTCGGGTTCGACGCGGAAACGATCGCCGAGGTCGTCCGTGGCGTGGCCGAGTCTGGTGAGCCGGCACACGACATCGAGTGGGCGCTCCGCACAGCCAGCGGTGAGGTGGTCTGGCTCGAGGTGAACGCCACGCGTGCCGAGATCGGGGGCGAGGCAAGAGTCGTCACTATTGCCCGGGACATCACCCGCCGACGTGACCGGGAGGAACGGGTACAAGTGCTTAACCGGGTTCTCAGACACAACGTGCGCAACGACATGGATGCGGTCTTGGGGTACGCAGCGGCTATTGAGGAGGCCGCCGACGATGACACGCTCGAAGAGCACGCCAGACACGTCCAGCGCGTTGGGAATAGCCTCCTAGAACTGAGCGGTAAGGCCCGCGCCGCTGGCCGGATGTTACAGGATCCCGACCAGCCGGAGGGCCGGAGCGTGGGCGAAGTCTTAGAGTCCGTCGTTGCTGACCTCCGTGGGTCATACGGAGGTGCGGCGATCGACCTCTCGTTGAGCGACGCCACGGCTCCTGTCGATGCTGCCGTCTTTCGGCTCGTTGTGAGCGAACTCGTCGAAAACGCTGTCGAACATGGCGGCGACGAACCCGAAATCGAGATCACGGCGACATCGACAGCGGACGCCGGAGAGACGCGGATCACCGTTCGCGACGACGGCCCCGGTATTCCTGGCCGCGTCCTCACCCCATTCCAAGCCGACGGCGAGACGCCGTTCCAGCACAACCACGGAATCGGGTTGTGGCTTGTCAACTGGGGTGTTCGCCAGCTCGGTGGCGGCATCGAATTCGAATCTCTCGTGGATGGCGGCACCGCCGTCCACATCTCACTCCCGACCTTGCGACGATAATGACTGCCCACTGTGGCACTGATCTCTCTGTCTACAGGCGGAGCAGGCCGAGTGCCTCGGGGCTTGACCCCGAGGCGGTTCACCAGTCTCTCAGCGCGAAACAGATGGCACCACACTACTGGACCCGGATCGAACTGCGTGGCACACCCACCGATAGCCTACCACTTTCCCATGGATCCGCAACTTGAGAACGCCCCAATTGGGGTCATTACGGTCACAGATGGAGTCATCACGGCGTACAACGACCGCGCCTCGGAAATCGTTCCGCCCGCTGCCGTAACCGGAGAACCGATCACGGAGGTGTTCCCAAAGTCGGTCGACGGATCACTTTCAGCCGTCTTCGACGATGGGTCAGTGTCAGACACGTCGTTTGAGGAGTATTACCCGTCGATAGACCGGTGGCTCTCGGTGTCAATCGAGCCGACGGCAGCCTCTGTTAGCGTGTACCTCTCAGACGTCACTGAGCGAGTCACACAGCGGACGGAACTCGAGACCCTCCGATCGGAGTACGACCGAGCCGCCGTCGTTGACGAACTTATCGCCGATGTTCTCCGCGGGCTCGTCGATGCGCCCTCCCGTGAGGCGATATTAGAGACCATTCGGGAGCGGCTCGGCACGTCGGAACAGTATCGGTTTGTCTGGACTGCCGAGCACATCGTTGAAACCGAAGAGCTTGTTATCGACGACGTGTCCGGAGAACCGGGCGAGTTGTTCACGGCAATTCGAGAGACGATCGATGGCGACGGCACTATCCCCGAGCGTCTCGCAATCGAAGACCAGCAGCCGACGTTCATCGAATCACTCGCTGAGAGCGATTCGGTCGCGGAACGGGTGCGTGTCGCGGCGTTCGCCGACGGTGCCCAGTCGGTGCTTGCGCTCCCGCTCGCCTACGAGTCACGCGTGTACGGCGTCATCGGAATCTACGCCGAAACCGCAGACGCGTTCAGCGATCACGTCCGGTCGAGCTTCGAGACGCTCGGGAACCTCGCAGGACTCGCGATCAACGCCCGCCAGAATCGCAAGCTCCTGTTTTCGGATACCATCACCGAGGTGACCTTCGGACTTCGAGACCACTCGCCGCTCGTCACACTGACGAACCGGTGTGGAGTCTCGTTAACGCTTGATGGGACCGTCTCGCTCGGCGGCGACTCGCTGACGTGCTTTTTCACCCTCTCCGACGGCAACGTACAGACGGTCGTCGAAGAAGCGACGACAATCCGAGCGATCCGAGATGGCCGCGTCGTTCAAGCTGGAGATGGTGATTACGGTCGGATCGAACTGACTCTCGGGGCGTCGGCGCCGCTCGTCGCTGCCATTACAGCGGGCGCGACGATTCAGACCGCGGCGTTCGATGACGGGACTGGGCAGCTCGTCGTCGAACTCCCGCCCGACGCGAACGTCCGTCGCGTCGCGGTTGCGCTCGGGGATGACGACCCCGCGCCTATTCTCAGCCGTCAAGACACGACAAGATCCCCCACCACCGGAACGGAATTCCGAAACGACCTCCAAGAGCGACTGACTGACCGCCAAGCGATGGTGCTCAGGACGGCCTATCTCGCGGGATACTTCGAGTCACCGCGCGGGAGTACAGCCGAGGAGGTCGCGACCTCGCTTGACATCACGGGGTCAACGCTGATCCACCACTTGCGCCGGAGCCAGCGGAAGCTACTGGACGTGTTTTACGACGACACGCAAACCGAGTAGTCCACAAGTCTGGATAATTAGACTCGCATTTTTGATCAGGTCTGGATAGTGAGCATGTTCTACCAAGGGTATCCCGTCGCATCCTCAGTGTATGGCAGCACGGAAGCCAATACATAGCGGTCCCGGTCGTGAAGAAGCACCTTCCCCGTCAGCCGCCGAACTGCTTGATCTGCTCGGCGACGAGTACACGCGCGAAGTGTTCAAAGCGGTCTCCGACCAACCGCGTGGTGGCCGTGCGGTCGCCGAAGAGGCAGGCGTCTCACGCCCGACCGCGTACCGCCGTCTCAACGCGCTCAAAGACGCTGGTTTAGTTACGAGCGAGTGCCAGATCGCCACGGACGGCCATCACCGCGAGCGGTTCGTTGCGTCCGCTGAGCATTTCTCCGTGTCGATCGATGACGGCGACATCGAGGCAGTCGTCGAATTCAATTAATCGCTTCACGTCCATACAGTTCCGACTGAGCCCATGACACTCACTCTGACGTGTCATACGAAGTTTAAAATCAGGTTTCAGTGCGCGAGACAACCCATACAGGTTTAATTCACGACTCCCGTACTAATTCCACGCCCTCCAACAATGAGACAGAACACGCGTTCACCAGCCACGTCCGTTACCCGCCGCCGAGCAATCACAATTGGTGCTAGCGCCGCGATTGCCTCAACTGCGGGTTGTACAGCAGCCCTCGACGCGATTGGTAATCAGATATTCGAGGAAGTGAACCTCCTCAACCAACTGAACCACGAGGTGAGCGGGACAGTCCGGATCGTAGACCCGAACGGGAACACGGTTCTCGACACCTCGTTCGATGTCCCGTCTACCGAGGCGGACGGTGAAAGCAACGTCGTCGCCTACGCCGACGTATGGACTACCAGTGGTGAGTACCAAGTCGACTTTGAGCTCGCGGATACCAAGATTGCGGGGACCTCCCAACTTGACCGTCCGTTTACGATTATGGATCCCGGGGAAGAACTGCTTGCCATTTCAATCGGTTCCAGTGACGAGGCCGAACCCATCGCCCTCCGGGTCGGCGAGTCCTTCTCCGACCTCGGACAGACGAACGAAACGGGCTGACCGGCCTCGCGTTGGTTCACCGGCCAACTATCGGGTTAAGGACGTTTTTCACGCTGTATCGAGGACAGTTAACGCGAACCGACCCGCCGTGCGCGCCAAGACTGCCGTCGGCAGTCCGACTGCGGCTGCGACGACGCTGAAGGTGAGTGGCGTCGGAATCTGTCCTACCGAAATGGCGAGTCCAACGGCCGTGAGAAGACCGCCGAGGAACGCCGCCGCAACGATTGTTTCGACCGTTCGGATCCCGCCGTACGCGATCGCACGAACCCCGTCACCGCCGGTAAATGGGAACCCGTGTTGACGGACCTCAACGTAGCTATGTACGAGCAATAGGGTTGCCAATCCGATCAGGAGGACGACGCAGGTGAGCCCGATAACGGCACCGCCTGCGAGGATCGATCCCTCTCCACCGATCGCTGCCAGCGACCCGAACGCCAAGAACGGGATCGCCACCACGCCGACTGCGATCGCGATCACGGAGAGTCCCGCCTCGATGTAAATTCCGTTTCGTGAAAGCCAAGTGAAAACTCTGCCCGCGTCGGAGCCTGTGAGTGTCGCAGGGGCCCCGCCGGTCCTCTCCGGGCTTGTGTCACCCTGCGAGGTGTCGCCGGTCATGGATAGAGGTTCACTACTTATCACATATATCTTGTTCTGCGTCTCAGGCACAGAAACGTCGACTCTCCGCTGTGATCGCGTTTCGAGGCGTGAAACACCGCTGTTGGTTTGATACTCCGAGGGCAGCATGGTTCACGTAGCCGCCGGTCGGAGGCGGCCCGCAAGCAAGTATCCGACTGTTGAGCTCCTCCCATCGTTGTGGCACAGTTGGTGGGATCGCTCACCACCTCTCCCCCGCTTTGACGCTTTATTAGCCGCACCCCGCTGTGTCTCGGCCCTCCGTCGCCAGCGGTTCTATCCCACTGTGCTTTTGTCGGAATTAAAGAATTCCTCCTCCACATCAACCGTATATGCCCTCCCACGCAGCGCTCATCTGGCAGTCTTGAGCTGCTGCTGAACGACACCGAATCGCCCTTCTCCGTAACAGCGTGAAGTACCGCGGGACAAGCCCTGCGGCTTCACCGTTTTGACCGCACGTCCCAAACCGGGCCGTGCTGTCGCAGGCGAATTTAATTCCCCTCAACCTTCCCGAGATGGGTTGGCTGGAATTCACACCCGAACGCTCGGTGCGTCCGTGGGGGTCGGCGGCTCCACCCCGCCCGACAACTCCCGTCGCACCACGCCAAAGGCGTGGGTTTTGAGAGGAGTCGCATTTCCAAACTGGCTCAGTCAGCGTTGGATTAAGGTCTTTAACCCGTC
>Ga0209917_1000983_pt1 | contig 11647 bp, 8 predicted proteins | sample SalPon2_C_H2O_MG_FD_185710 | JGI IMG/M metagenome (GOLD analysis project Ga0209917, IMG submission 185710) | Salt pond water microbial communities from South San Francisco under conditions of wetland restoration - Salt Pond MetaG R2_C_H2O_MG... | ecosystem: Environmental > Aquatic > Non-marine... | reverse complement strand
AAGAGCCCATATTCCCCCAATATCCAATGTGGACAGCAAAGCTGCGACAATTATTCCAGCGGCGAAGAACAGAAGGCGTGATTTGAGTGAATCGTTGTTGGAGGACTGGGCCGACATTATGCCAGATGTCATGTTTCGGTATTATAAATCCACGCCAAATCGAAGCTAATGTCCAGATACGGACTATACTGCCTGTACTGACTGTAGCAGAACTGAATGTATCAGGTTCTAAGGATTTCAACAAAGCCGTCCAAATATATGCGAGCACAGCGCCAACACTGTTACGGAAGTACAAGGAGAAAGCCTCGCGCTTCAGCGCGGGGAGGATGTCAAGGACGAGGACATCGGGAAGTACTGGAATCGACGCCTCGGGAAATGGCTGTTCTCCCAACTACAGTCGCGCATCGAGGACAAGGCAGCGGAACGCGGGATACCTGTGGAATACGTGCATCCGCACCACACGTCGAAGACGTGCCACGCCTGCCAACACATCGGGTACAGGCCGCATCAGGGCACGTTCAAGTGTACGAACGAGGACTGTTGGATGTCGGAGTATCAAGCGGATCTGAATGCAGCAGCGAACATAGCCAATCGGCTAAATCCGTGGGGAGAGAGCCTGCCTTGGAAATCGGCAGGCGATGACTCGCCTCGGAGCGGGGGCCAGTGGCAGGCCCACCAAGACACGTCATCGAGCGAGGGGCTCCTGTCCGAGAGGCGGGCTTCCGATGACAAGGTTTCGTCTAGCTCACCAGCGGTGGGAGCGGGGACGGAGCCGGAGACCGGTGACGCGAACACGTCTTGAAACCTCAATCCAGCAGTTTGCTGGTATTCCACCTGCGGTGGAAGCCCCGGCGTTCACGCCGGGCGAGGATGCCACTTGGATTCCAATAGTTATACCATGCTAGAATACCAGTATGAAGTAATAACTCATCAGAATGGGAAAAAATACTAACCAAGTTCAGATCCTCCATGTCGACGACGAGCCGGAAATCGCAGAATTAGTCGCAGTGTACCTCCAGCGCGAAGACGACCGCTTTGATATCGAGTCCGTGCGGAACGCTGAGGACGGTCTCGAACGGCTCAACGAGGCTGAATTTGACTGTATCGTCTCCGACCACGATATGCCTGGTCGAAACGGAATCGAGTTCCTGAAAGCGGTTCGAAGCAATTTCCCCGACCTTCCGTTTATCCTCTTCACTGGGAAGGGGAGCGAAGAAGTTGCAAGCGAAGCGATTTCAGCGGGTGTGACGGGGTATCTCCAGAAAGAAACTGGGACTGACCAGTACGCCGTGCTTGCAAACCGCATTACCAACGTCACGAACAAGCACCGCGCAGAGAAGGAGGCCGAACAGATTCGAACCCGACTGGAAGCGATCACCGCAAACTCGAATGATCTCATTCTCACCGTCGACGCAACACAGACCATCCGGTTTGTGAACGAGGCCGTCGGAGAATTGTTCGGGTACGAGCCAGACGCCCTGTCCGGTGAGTCGTTGGCTACTCTCCTCCCGACTCAACATCAAGCGGGTCAACCGGATGTACTGACTCAGCTACTTGACGGCGAGGAACACGCGCAGTCTCGGACTGCCACAGAACTTACTGGCCAACATAAAAACGGATCCGAGATCCCAATCTCTGTCTCGTTCAGTGCCTTTGAGCAGGATGGCGATCGGCGGTTTGTCGGCGTGGTTCGTGACATCACGGACCGGATTGACATGGAAAACGAGCTCCGCGAGAGCGAGCAGCGATTCCGACAGATGGCCGAGAACATCCGGGAGATGGTTTGGATGACGGATCCACGGACCGGAGAAGTGCTCTACGTGAACCCAGCTTACGAGACGATCTGGGGGCGATCAGTGGGCGACCTGTATCAGAACCCGCAGTCGCTTTTCGATGCGATTCACCCTGCTGATCGGGATCGAGTTGAGGATATTGCTGACCCTAACGTCCCCGATGCTTACGAGGAAGAGTATCGGATCACCCGCCCGGACGGTGAAATGCGATGGATCTATGACAGAGCCGTGCCAGTCACGGATGAATCCGGAGAAATTGACCGAATCGTTGGTATCGCCTCGGATATCACCGAGCGAAAAAACCGCGAGGCAGAGTACGAACGAATTGCTGAACTCCTCGGACACACCGAGCGGATCGCAGATGTCGGTGGCTGGGAGATAGATCCCGAAACGGAGGAGGTATTCTGGTCCACTCATCTATTCGACATCCTTGGGTGGGAAAGTGAAGACGAACCACCACTAGAAGAGGCGCTTGACGTCTACCTCAAACAGGATCGGTCACGCGTCAGCGACGCAGTTGATGAGGCTCTTACGACGGGTGAGCCGTTCGCTGTGGAGGCTCGGTTTCAACCTTCAGACGGCGACATTCGCTGGCTGAGCGTTCGCGGTGAACCACGCGTTAACGACGGTGCTGTCGTCACGCTCCGCGGGGCAGTCCACGACATCACAGAACAGAAACGCCGTGAAAAGGTTCTCCGTGAACTGTACACTGTCACCTCGGACCGGCACAAGTCGTTCGAAGAGAAAGTGCAGACACTTCTTGAACTCGGACGGAGAGAACTGAACACAGAGTACGGCACCCTCTCGAAGATCCGCGGTGACGAGTATATTTTCGAATTTGTCGATACGGACGATGATAGTATCCAGGTAGGTGACGTGGTACCAGTTTCGGCGACAAACTGTGAATTAGTCGCCAGCACGGAGCAAACCCTCGTCCTTGGTGACATTCAGCGGGATGCGCCGGGCGAGACCGACCGCGATGGCTTCTCCGAGTGGGGGATCTCCTGTTACATCGGTGCTCCGGTGTTCGTTGATAACGATGTCTACGGTACCTTCTGTTTCTATGATACAACGCCTAAGGACGGTCAATTTTCTGAATGGCAGGAGACCGTCGTCGATCTGATGAGTACGTGGGTCAGTAGCGCACTACAGCAGCAGCAAGTGAACAACCAACTACGGGCACAAAACGAGCAATTAAATCAGTTTGCAGGAGTCGTGGCTCATGACCTTCGGAACCCACTAAACGTCGTCAGAGGGCGATTAGAACTCGCTCGTGGTGAGGCCGAAAGCGAGCATCTCCAGATTGCAGAGCAGGCAGCCGAGCGGATGGAGGAACTGATTGATGAACTCCTTCTCCTTGGGCGGGCCGGCGAACAGGTCGGTGAATTGGAACCAGTCGATTTGACAGAGTTGACAAATAGCTGTTGGCAGAACGTCTCGACTGGCGATGCGACGGTTACAGTAGAAAGTATGCGGAGGATCCATGCGGACAGTAGCCGTCTTCAACAACTCTTCGAGAACCTGTTTCGAAACGCGATTGAACACGGTGGAGAGGACGTCTCTATCACCGTTGGCGAACTAGCCAATGGGTTTTATATTGAAGACAGCGGCCCAGGTATTCCAGCAGACAAACGCGGTACCGTTTTCGAGCCTGGATACTCGACAGACGCCAACGGAACTGGGTTTGGGCTCATCATTGTTTCACAAGTAGCACAGGCTCACGGCTGGACGATACACGTGACTGAAGGGTCGAAAGGCGGGGCACGATTCGAGATCACTGGTGTCGATTCGATTCCAGAAGCCTGAACGAACTAGTTCACCACTTTCGCTCACGGTTTTCGCTGCTCGCCTCTGTAGTGTGGCTATCTGTCAATTTGTCTTTTACCGAAGTACAAGGAGAAAGCCTCGCGCTTCAGCACGAGGAGGATGTCAATGATCGTACGCAGGAAACTCACCGTCGGTATTCTCTGCGTTAATATTGACTTGGATCCGGTTTGCCGTATCGGTGATCGCTGTGATCATCTGCTCTTCGTATTCTGGTGTCCGCATCCTGTGAGCTGGACCAGAGATACTCACGGATCCGAGTACATCACCGGCTGGTGTGAGAATCGGTGCGCCGATAGCACGTATTCCTTCTATTTCTTCCTCACGATTTACCGCATATCCCTGCTCACAGATCTGTTCGAGCTCCTCAAACAGTACCTCACGGTTAGTGATCGTCGCCGCTGTCCGCTCCGAGAGCCCGTACTCATCGAGTATCCAATCGACTCGTTCGTCTGGGAGATGCGCTAACATTGCCTTTCCGGTAGCTGAAAAGTGGAGATAGTCGGGGTGTTGAAACTTACTCCGCTGATACTGTGTTCCGACTGCTTCTCGTCCCTTTGATTTGTACAAGTCGACCCCTAGCCCATGCTGCTCGGTTGAAAGGTGCGCATACCGACCCGTTTCGTGCGCGAGCCTATCTATCTCGTCGGTACCGTGAATATAAATGGGCGTATGTCCACGGACGTACTCTCCGATGTGGTGGAACCGATATGAGAGGTGGTACGAATTGCCGTGGCGAACGGCAAACCGATGTTCCTCCATTGTACGAAGGTAATTGTACACGGAACTCTTCGACATGTCTAGTTCGGTCGCCAACTCTGTGACGCCTGCGCCATCCAGCCGCTGAAGTGCATCAACGATATCAAATACACGGGTAACAGTCTGTAACAAGCGCGGTGAGTCTGGTTCTTCCCCGTCGCTCATAGTCGAGATACGGTTCACTCACGTATCTATGTTCGCATTTCGCAAACCAATATCTCTGGTTCTTCTTAATTTATCCCCGATACAGAGACAATCACAGGACGAGTTACGCCTATGTGAAGATGTTTAACTACGCTTTGCGCAGTTTTAGCAAGGCGTTCGTACTGGGAAAACAGATTGCGGCCATGTCGAGGTTGGTTCACCGTGCGAATTGGCTATCAGCATGGGAATTCGTGTCGATTAAAAACTAAACACGAGTTATTTTGGCAGAAAATGGAACTGACTGAGTAAAAATTTTGATTTCACTAGATTATCCAGGCGTAAACGTGACTCATGGGCTATTATACCCCGTAGTTTTGTAAATATCCGGTATACTTATCCGTCCTAACCAAGTTCTGGTTGTATATGTCTGACAAAGACCCTGATACCGCATCGGGCACAGCGCGGAACGTTCGACGTCGCCGAGTACTCCAATCCACGGCTGTTGCTGCGGCAGCTGGGCTGGCCGGATGTTCTGGGGGTGAAGGTGGCAGTGGTGGTGGAGACGGTGGAGACGGTGGAAGTGGTGACGAAGGCGATGGTACTGACGGTGATGACGAGCCATCAGGGTCTGACATCCAGATGGGTGGGACCCTTATCGCAGGGATGCAAGGTGGTCTTGATGGCCGAGATCCACACGTCGTTCAGGCTGCCTCTACACTACGCGTTCTTGAAAATGTCTACCAGAAATTAGTCAGAATTAACGAAGACTTAGAGCCCGTGGGGCAACTCGCAGCGGATTGGAGTACTAGCGAGGACGGCCTGACTTGGACGTTTGAACTTCGTGAGGGCGTTATGTGGCATCCGCCTGAAAGCCGTGAACTTGTCGCGGCTGACGTTGTTTACTCGTTTGAACGCCTCCTGAATGAGGACACTGGGTCTCCATGGCGCTCGAACTTCACACCAATCACGAACGTCAGCGCAGACGGCGACTATACGGTTGTCTTTGAATTTGACCAACCCTATGCTCCGTTCTTGTACAAGCTTTCCTCCGGAGGATACATTCTCCCTGAAGGTGCCGACGACGCCGACTATGACATTGCCGACCAGCCAGTCGGGACTGGACCCTTCGTTTTCGACGAAAACGTACCACAGGCTCGTACTGAAGTGTCCGCGTTCAACGATTACTACGAGACTGATGACAGCGGCAACTCGTTACCGTACCTCGACGGGATTGAGTTCCGTATCGTCCCTGAAGGGCAGGCCCGCCTGACCAATCTTCAGTCTGGCAGTATCGACTGGGCAGTGACTGTTCCACCATCACAGGCGTCGTCACTTGAGGGCAGTAATTCGATTACACTGTCGAACATTCCTGGGACGTACTACGACTACCTCGGCCACAATACGACGCGGGCTCCCCTTGACGACGTCCAACTTCGGCAAGCGATCTCGTTCGCTATCAACCGCGAGTCTATCGTCCAAGGCGCCCGCTTCGGCTTCGCAGAACCAACACAAGATCCGATCCCGCCGAGTTCCATCTGGAAAGATCTCATCTCCGTCGAAGAACCGTACTCACAAGACATTGAACGTGCTACGCAACTGGCAGAGGAGTCTGACTACGACGGCGAAGAGCTGACGATTCAGGTCGGCCAGCAGTACCCCCAACAGGTGACGATCGCCGAGATCATCCAAGAACAGCTCGGCGAAGCCGGGATCAATGCGACGGTTCAGCCGACTGACTTCAGTTCGATGATTAGCAATCTCAACGCCGGCGAGTACGACCTCACTATTGTCGGTTGGTCTGGTTTCGTCGACCCGGACGACATGATGTATCTTCAGTTCCACTCGGGCGAGACATTCAACCAGTCGAACTATTCGAACGACGAAGTCGACCAACTACTCGAACAGGGACGCCAAGCCGCGGGGAACCGTGAAGAGAGGGCGGAGTTCTACGATGACGCAGTGGATATCATCTCTCAAGAATCCCCGTACACCTTCCTCGAGTTCAACGAAGAGCTCACTGCGTGGCAGAATTCGGTGATGAACTTCACGCACATCTCGACGGCAACCCCGTACTTCACAGAGGTTTGGCTAGATCAGTAATGGCATACGGTACGTACGTCGTTAAGCGCGTCCTGCTCATTATCCCGATTCTCTTCGGGGTGAGTGTCATCTCTTTTGGGGCATTACAACTGCTTCCAGGAGGCCCGGTCGAAGCCGCGTTCGGGACACGGGCAAACGCCGAGCTCGTCGAGCAGCTCCGAGAACAATATGGGTTGAATCGGCCGGTGTACGTACAGTACTTTGACTGGATCACCAACATTGTCTTCGACCTTGATTTTGGACAGTCCATTCGGACGGAACGAGAGATCTCTGAACTCCTAACGACGAGCCTCCCGGTCACGATCTGGGTGGCGGGCGCAGGCGCACTCGTCAGCGTCGTCATTGGTATCCCTGCAGGGATCGTCAGCGCTGTCAACCACTACGAACCAGAAGACTACTTGGCCACGTTCCTTGCGTTCCTCGGGCTGTCTATCCCCAACTTCTTTCTTGGGTTAGTGTTGATCCTGTTGTTTTCACTATACGTTCCGCTCTTCCCCTCTTCGGGGTTCGTGAGTCCGCTAGACGACCCAGTACAGGGAGTCAGACATCTCGCATTACCGGCAATCACCGTCGGAACGGCGATCAGTGCCGTCGTGATGCGAATGATGCGGTCCTCACTTCTCGAGGTGTTCTCCGAAGAGTACATCCGGACAGCACGTGCAAAAGGACTCTCGCGGGCGCTCGTAACCAACAAACACGCTGTGAAGAATGCGCTCATTCCGACAGTCACTGTAATCGGATTGAACTTCGGCTATCTACTCGGCGGTGTCGTCATCGTTGAACAGATTTTCGCTATCCCGGGTCTGGGGCGTCTCACGTTGACGGCCATCACGACCCGCGAGTACCGCGTCTTACAGGCGTCATTGCTCGTTATCGCGTTTATGTTCGCATCAGTAAATCTTGTGACCGACCTCGTGTACGCGTACCTCGACCCACGGATAAAGTATGACTGAGCCTCAAACTGATACCACGGACGAATCGAGTCCCCCGCCTGGGGCGGCTCTGCTCAGCACTGGTCGCCGGATCTTCGCTGAGAGCCGGCTTGCACTGCTTGGTCTCGCCATCACTCTTGGTGTCGTTGTCACCGCTATCCTCGCACCGGTGGTTGCTCCGTACGACCCTACCGCACAAAACATCGCTGAGGCACAACTGTTGGCTCCGAGTCTCACGCACCCGATGGGTACGGATCAGCTCGGGAGAGACGTATTCTCGCGCGTCCTGTACGGTGCTCAGCTAAGTCTTCAAGTCGGGCTTATCGCGGTTGGAGTCGCAATCGCAGCAGGCGTTCCACTCGGTCTGATTGCCGGGTTCTACGGTGGCTACATCGACGAGACAGTGATGCGTTCGATGGACGTACTGTTCTCGTTTCCCGCGATCCTCCTAGCGATCGCAATGGTCGCTATTCTTGGCCAGTCAACGCTGAATGTGATGCTTGCCATTGGGATTACATACACGCCCATATTCGCTCGTGTGACGCGCTCTGGGGTGTTATCCGTCCGTGAAGAAACGTTCGTTGACGCCGCCCGTGCGATCGGCGACACAAACCGGAGCATCATCGCCCGCGATATACTTCCCAACGTTGTCGCACCGATTATCGTCCAAGCGACAGTGAGCCTCGCGTTTGCGATTCTCGCCGAGAGCGCACTGTCGTTCCTCGGACTTGGAACACCTCCGCCGGATCCGTCATGGGGGCGGATGTTGTCGAACTCACGCAACTTCCTCCAGACTGCGCCGTGGACGGCGGTGTTCCCGGGACTGGCGATCATGATCACCATCCTCGGGTTCAATTTCCTCGGTGACGGACTACGTGATACGCTGGATCCGCAGAATGAGACTGAAGAAGGGGGGAGTATCTGATGACGCTACTCAACGTATCCGGGCTCAAAACTGAGTTCCGTACCGATGAAGGAGTTGTACAAGCGGTTAACGGCGTGGATATACAGGTAGAGGCCGGTGAGACAGTCGGGATCGTCGGGGAATCCGGCTCGGGGAAATCTGTCACGGCGTTATCGATGCTCGGGTTAGTCGACTCACCTGGTCACGTCACGGCTGGGTCGGTTGAGTTTGGTGGAGAAGAGTTACGAACCGCTTCCGAGTCACGTCTCCAAGACATTCGTGGCAACGATATCGGAACGGTGTTTCAGGATCCGATGGAATCGCTCAATCCCGTGCTCACAGTCGGGGAACAGATTGCCGAAGTAACCCGCTCTCACGGACGATTTGAGGGAGAAAATATCGATTGGCTTGAGGAGAGCCTACTCGGTAATTTTGTGCCACGCCGGAGCGCACGCAAGCGGCACCCTGAGTCGTGGGATCATGCGGTAGAGATGATGCGCCAAGTGGGCATTCCAGAACCTGAGCAGCGAGCACGCGAGTATCCTCACCAGTTCTCGGGAGGGATGCAACAGCGCGCGATGATCGCAATGGCACTAGCGTGTGAGCCAGATCTACTCATCGCCGATGAGCCAACGACCGCGCTTGACGTGACGATTGAAGCGCAGATTCTCAACCGGCTTTCTGAGCTCCAAGCTGACCACGACATGGGTATGCTACTCATTACACATGATCTCGGGGTCGTTGTCGAAACCTGCGACAAAGTTGCAGTGATGTATGCCGGACAGCTCGTTGAGACTGGGACCGTTGAGGAAGTGTTCCGCGACCCCGCACATCCGTATACACGTCGCCTACTTGCTGCGATTCCTGACGCGTCACGTCGGGGTGGCCGGCTAGAAGCCATCGAAGGAAACGTTCCTGATCTTGTTGACATGCCTGATGCTTGTTATTTTGCGCCGCGATGTCCCCACGCTCACGACGCTTGCTACGAGGCTGTCCCCACGCAACGCGACGTGAGCGGAACTCAACAGGCACGATGTGTGCTTCACGACGATCACAGATCATTACCATGGGATACAGATGGTGACACAACCGACATCGCTGCGAACAATGGTGACAGCCAATGAGTGAACCTCTGTTAGAGACCAAGGGGCTTCGCAAACACTTCCCAGTGGAATCTGGGCTTATCGACCGCGTCCTCTCTCGGGATGAACAATGGGTAAAAGCCGTCGACGGTGTCGATCTGAGCGTACAGCGTGGCGAGACGGTGGGCCTTGTCGGAGAATCTGGCTGTGGAAAATCTACGCTTGGAAAAACGATTCTCGGACTCCTCGATTCCACTGCGGGAGAAGTTCACTTCGACGGGGAGCGGATCGATGATGTCGCTGACAGCCGCATGCGAGAACTCCGAAAAGAGATACAGGTGATATTTCAAGACCCTGGTGCGAGTCTCAATCCACGACGCCGGGTCCGCGCAATCGTCCGCAGACCATTAGAAGTACACGACATTGGCGACTCACGTAGTGAACGAAATGACCGTGTTGAAGAGCTGATTGACCGGGTTGGGCTCTCCGCAGACCAACTCGACCGGTTCCCACACGAGTTCTCTGGCGGTCAGCAGCAACGGATCGCAATTGCACGTGCCCTAGCAGTTGATCCTGAGTTCATTGTCGCCGACGAACCGACCTCTGCGCTTGACGTGAGTGTTCAGGCACAAATTCTGAACCTCCTCGATGATCTTCAGGACGATTTTGACTTGACATTCCTGTTCATTACGCACGATTTGAGCGTCGTTCAGTATTTCTGTGATCGTGTCGCCGTGATGTACCTAGGTGAGATCATGGAGCGCGGAACAGTCGAAGAGATCTTTGAGGCCTCTCAACACCCATATACTGACGCATTGCTGGAAGCGATTCCGTCCACAGATATCGATCTGCGTGGTAACCGAGCAGTTCTTGAAGGCGAGGTTCCGTCCCCGATTGATCCACCGTCCGGTTGTAAGTTCCGAACCCGGTGTCCAATTGCTGACGAGGGATGTGCGGAACCAATTGAACCTCGCGTGTTTTCTGACACCCAAGTCGTTCACTGTCGCAAGCGGTCTCCTGAGACTCCAAACGATCAATCGGTTTGAAATCCACCCGGCGTCGAACAGTAGTTACCTGGCGTCATCACTCCCAGACCGACAACCGTCGAAAGAGCGCATCTAATCGGCCGCCTCATGGCGGCAGTTTGTCCACACAACACTTTGCTGGCCGGGTGTGCCTCAATCCGCGCAAGTGCTGTACTGAGCGAGTGAGTGGAAAACGATCAACTGCTGAGGACTTCAACAGAGCCACATGATCGGGAAGTAATTACCACGCGTTTAATAGATTCTGCCGTAATCGCCTAATGTGATCGATTTCGTATCGCTACAGGGGTTGTTAGCCATATTCCTGTGGGCAGCACTGCTCGTCTACGGTCTCTCGTCGCTGTGGTGGGTCGTTGAGGTGACCGTCCTTTCACGTGGATGGGGACAGAATAGTGAGGAGGTTTGGGGACTTGATGACATCCAGGTCCGCGTACTAACGATTGATGCTGAGCCTGTCGTCCAACAGACCGTCAACGCACTCCCCGACGATATCGCAGATGTACGTGTTATCGCTGAAGCAGACATCGATATCGACGGCGCTCAAGTCCACGTTGTCCCCGATGAATTTGATTGTAACGCGACCAACAAAGGTCGGGCTGTTGAGTGGGCACGAAGAAACGTTGATGCTGATAAGGAATATCTTCTCTATCTAGACGAGGATACGCTCGTTACGGGGCTCACTGGCCTTCCGGACGCTGATTTCATTCAGTTCACAGAGAAGCCGATCTACACCGGTTCACGACTCACGTATCTCTGTGAAGTGTTTCGTACGGGGTATCAATTTGAGCAGCTCGGATTTCATCGCCTATCGTATCCGCTATACGCGTGGGGTGGAGGATTTGCAATCCGCCGTGAGATTGAACAAGAAGTTGGCTGGGATGTAGCCACGATTACCGAAGACACGAATCTGATCTGGCGGGCAGCAAAAAACCGCGATCTGACCTACCAGTTAGTCGATGCTCGGTTTCGGAACCAAGCTCCGCCATCGATAAAATCGATGATCAAACAACGGCGGCGGTGGATGTCCGGCACAGTCGGTGACGATTACTTACTTCCACCACTATAC
>Ga0209917_1000982_pt1 | contig 11652 bp, 9 predicted proteins | sample SalPon2_C_H2O_MG_FD_185710 | JGI IMG/M metagenome (GOLD analysis project Ga0209917, IMG submission 185710) | Salt pond water microbial communities from South San Francisco under conditions of wetland restoration - Salt Pond MetaG R2_C_H2O_MG... | ecosystem: Environmental > Aquatic > Non-marine... | reverse complement strand
CGAAACACCTGTTGGAACACTCAAATAGTGTGGAGGGAATGTCAGTCGAGTATGGGGCACCCGAGCAGTTTGATGACGAGTATGGGTCAACTGACGATATTACCGATGTGTATCAGTTGGGCGCGGTCTTCTATGAACTATTCACGGGCCGTCCACCGTTTGACGAACGGAAATTCAAACTGATAGATATGATCAAAAACAGCGAACCGACGCCACCGAGTGAGATCGCAGATGTTCCAGATGGATTAGACGAAGTTCTACTGACTGCACTCGCAAAGGAGAAAAAAAACCGATACGAGGACATTCTTCTTCTTCGAAATGACCTACAAGAGTTGTTAGACTCGCTAGATTAGTCTCCCGTTCTTCAACGAAATTGAGCTTTGCACGCTCGTAGAGAAACGTGCAACTCGGATTGAGGTCGTTACAGCCTGATTCTATCGATATCGGGGTATAGCAGCGATAATCTGCTACAGGATTGTTTCATGCTCGTCATGGATATCACGCAAACAGAGCTCAGCAGCCGAGAATTTCACTCGCAACGTGGTGTGTCACGCCCTGAAAGTCAGTATAACATTAAACTTGGGAACGGTACCATATCCGGCATGGACGAAGACTCCGACACATCGAACGGGGGACGAGGACTTCTCACTGACGCTGAACGAGCTGCGCTTGCTGGTGACCGTTCGGATAGCGACGAGTATAATATACGGTCGCACCTGAAAAGTCGAATTGAAAAAATCAGCCACGATGCCGATCTTCTGGCTGAACACGCTCCTGACCTCCTTGATGACCTTCGAGCTGCCGTTGACACAGAGATGTGGAGAGAAGCCCACGAGTCAGGTGAGAACCCATCGAACGAACAGACCAGTGCTGACACCTTCGATGCCGAGAATCTGGAAGGCAACCCCGAGAACACAATTGATGACGACATGAGTGACGAATAGCCTCGAATTTCAATCGGGAGGGACACCCCACGTTCGAAGTGTATTTATCGATAGTTCTTACCAAATTATGGGCAGTTCTGGCCGCCCATTTGTTAGGTAAGAATGCTTGAATCGCACCTATCGTTCTTTACAACGCTCGATATCGACTACTGTGTTGCTTCTGATAGTGTGAACATAGCTTATCGGAAGTCGGCTGCGGTGACGAGACCGACATACGGACCGACGATCTCTGAAAAATCAGTGTCCTCTGTTGTTGTCAGCAGGACGGCAGGATTTTGCTGTAATAGATTTCGGACAGTAGCACTATTCTCTGTAACTGGAACCTCCGGTAAATGTGGTAATATGCAATCAGTAACCTGAACCTCGCCAAGGTTGGTATCGATGTCCATCAACGCAGTATCCGTGATACCGCCGATGGCGCGGTTGTTCTCGATAACCGGCAGTTGGGAGATATTGTATTCGTCCATTACATCCGCTGCTTTCCGACATGACTCGTCGGGCTGTACATATTCAAACTGGAGAGAATCATATCGCTCTCGTTTCTGGGTGAGTACGGCCGCAACGCTGGTCTCACCTTGTCGGCGTTGAAGTTCGCGGTACACACGGTAGACCGCTTTGTAGGATGGATTGCCTTCCTCGTTTTCCAGACGGCTCAATTGACTTGAGCTGAGGTGAACCTCCTCTCCAAGCTCAGCTAAGGTAATATCGAGCGAGTGGCGTGTCTCCCGAATCCACTCAGAGACAGCTTTGAGTGACGGAAGCGTTGGATCAGTAGCCATCAACGAGATATATGGTACAGGATCTTTTAGAAGTTGTCCTTAGAGAAAATAATTACTTATTTTGTGCTATGGGAAATTAGCACAATATTTTTGTATATAGCGGTACAAGAATATAGTAGGCGCATCATCGCAGGAAATTACCCCTTGATTGGGGTTCTCTCGACGTATCGGTATTCGTGACGACGGATTTGAGGTGACATTACACATGAGTGAACACGACGCCGAACGACCAGACGGACAAGAGCTGCAAACAATCGGGCTCGTATCGGACATCCATGCAAACGCTGTCGCGTTTGAGGCAGTCCTCGAAGACATGCCCGATGTGGACGCCCTTGTCCACGCCGGTGATGTGATCGGATACGGGCCGTCACCGAACCGCTGTATCGAACTACTGCGCGATAGGGATGCCTACAGTGTCCGCGGCAATCACGACGAGGGCCTCTTCGGTGGGCCAGTCTATGAATCGGGAGATGAATATGCGGTCAACTCAGTGACCGATGAGAATCGTGCGTGGGTAGAATCGTGTCCAGAAGAGTTGTCGGTAGCCAACGGACGTGTGAAGATCGTTCATGGCAATCCTGAGGATCGGTTCAGGTACACCTATCCGAGAGCCTTTCAGCCAGAGTTGCTTGATGGAGAGGATATTCTTGCCCTCGGGCACACCCACTATCAGGCCAAATCAGCATTTGACGCTGGGACAATCGTAAATCCAGGGAGCGTCGGCCAACCACGCGATGGAAACCCACAGGCAGCCTATGCGGTTGTTGATCTCGATGCGACAGAGGTCACGTTGCACAGAGTGGCCTACGACATTGAGACGGTTCAAGAGCGAATCGATGAGGCTCCGATTAGAGAGCGCAACGCGAACCGACTTGAGAAGGGATCATAAGCGATGGCAACGCTTCAGGATGAGATTCTCACGACCTTTCTTCAAAGATGGCCGTGACGGAACCGAGATGATTCCAGCCTCGCTCATCATTTCAGAGTGCAATGCTGCTGGGTTTGACACAGCTGACATTGAAGATGCGATTGCGGAATTGGTAATCGAGGGGGGCTATCGGAAGCTGGTAATCACTATGGGATCGCTGAGGCAGCCCCAATATCGCTTGCAACTCATCGGGGAAGAGACTCGACACCGTGGCAGTTCTCACTGCTTCGAACTGACGATGAAATCCTGGTGACCCAGGCAAAAGCAGGCCCGGAGAAGTTCGACCCGGTGCTCAAACGGTTTACCATTGAGCGGCACCCACTCGGTGACGGCAATGTTGAATTCCATCATGCAGTCAGTCGCCGTGTCTGGCAGACCGCTGCACACAAACCGCATGTCAAATCACAACGCAGTGAGGGCCGCATTTTCGAGTTGTTGCTCAGAGACCCAGCCGGGTATCACCTTGATCGAGTCAATCCGGATGACGAGCCGACAGAATCAGTTGGATCGCCAGAATTTGTTTCAACCGATCATCCGGGGGTGAGGGTGTCATCAACCTACCTTCGGGCGAAGCAAGAAAATGAGACGAAGTATACAGAGGATCGTGATTACCAAATCACCAAGGAAATCTTGGAAAGCTACGCTGAGGTGTATGTGCTCTCGTACTACGAGTTAAATGAGGAATCTAGAACGAGATGCGTCTGGAAAACTGACGATACTGTCGCCTACCGACTCGTCAATCAATAGTAGGCGAAGGTTCAGATCAAATAGGTAATAAATGGCAAGAGTATACGCTGGCTCGGATGGATCGTACATCTCTGGTTGGCAAATGTGGAAACGTCGAAACGAGTCATATGAGCGATTAGTAATCGCGCATGAGGATATAGTCGTCTTCCAGAACACCGATGACAACCCTGATCAGGAGGTCGGCGTCAGCGGCTACATCACGCTGTCTTGCCTCCATTTGTATGTCACACCTCCCACCGGTTTTCTTGAACGGTTAGCGGCAACGATATAATCAACAGACAGCGGTAGGTCAGCTCACTAAACTAGAACGGATGCTCATCGATGACGGAGTGTTTGGATGCTCCTGGAGACATATCACGACTCCTCTGATTGCTATTTGCACACTCAAACGAGATTCGATGCATCTCCAAGGCTGAAATTTAAGACAAATGGCAGACGACAGGCTACTATGATGGAACTCTCCGCCAAACGAACCTCTGCCTCCACATCTGCCGCATATGAGTGAAGAACAAACTAAAGAGATTCGACGGCGGTTGGATCAGGACTTATCGCTTGACGAATTCGAACGAGATTATCGCTCGACAGGGGAAGCTGCAACCCAGTTTTTCCAAGATCTATTTGTTCAAGTTCTCAACTTTGACGAGACCACTTCTCCGCTAGGTGATGCAACATGGCAAGATATCCCAGTTCATGAGTGGCCGAACACAGCCCGTGCAAATGCTGCTCGGTTATTCGCTGAATCAGGGAATTTCCGTATCATCTATGTCGAACTAGAGAAGCTAACCCGAACAGCCGAACGGAACGCTATCCAGAGCCTCACACGATCAGATCAAACGAGTGGCTGGGCCATTGACGGCTCCTTCCTGACTGTATTCCACGCACCTGACGAGGATATCTGGCATCTCGTCACTCCTTACGAGGAAGATACGGATGATATTACAACTGGTCGGCCAGTGCTCCGTCGGTACACGCTCGGTGAAGGTGAGACCCACCGCACCGTTGCGAATGCGCTCTCCACCATGGATGCCAGCAAGGGTCGGCTGGCAGAGCGCATCAACGAGGCGTTCCGGGTCAAGCCTATCACCGAGGATTTTTACGAGAACTACAAGAACTCGTTCAATACACTCAGTAAGGAGCTTCGCAGGAAGGGGCTCGGAATCGAGGACGCCGACCGGTACGCACATATAACGCTCAACCGACTGATGTTCTTCTACTACCTTGAAAAGAAGGGTTGGGTCGGTGAGCGGAAGGATTTCGTTCGTTGGTTCCACGAGCAGTATCAAGAGTCCGATGACGAGGAGAAGTTTCACGAGAAGTGGCTCTCGGCTCTCTTTTTCGACGGAATGAATCAGTCGACGGGAGAGAAGATCGATGCTAACCTTCCGACGGACGTTGAATCTGCTATTTCTGGATTGCCGTATATGAACGGTGGACTCTTCCAGCCAACTGACGAGGATGAGCTAGACATCTTCTTGTCCGACTCTGCACTGGACTCTGTGATTCAAGGATTCCTCGAACAGTACAATTTCACGGTCACAGAGGAAAGTCCGTACGATATCGATGTCGCCGTGGATCCGGCGATGCTTGGGAAGATTTACGAGTCTCTAATTGCCGAGCAGGAACGCGATGAGGCTGGCATCTTCTATACACCCCGTGTGGAAGTCGATATGATGTGTCGGATGGCATTATATGAGCAGTTCTGTGATTATGCTACAAATCTTGGTGACCAGGGACGGCAACGTATTATTGAGTTCCTCTTTCAGGAGCCGCAGGAGTGGAATGAAGAGCCAGGTGAAACAGACACATTAGAGAGAATACTCCATAACATCCAGATCGTTGATCCTGCTTGTGGCTCTGGAGCATTCCTAGTGGGTATGAAGCAGGTTTTAGTTGAGTTATATCAGAAGCTTGGGGTGGAATCTGATTATAAACTAAAAGAGAAGATAATCTATGAAAATCTATATGGTGTTGACATAAAAGATTGGGCTGTACGTGTCGCTCAGTTCCGTCTTTGGCTATCACTTATTGAAGGTGAAGAAGATATTCCAGAGCAAAGACCGGTTCTTCCAAACTTCAGATACAAGATTGAAGTGGGAGACAGTATCGTCCAGCAGATCGATGGTGAATTAATTTCACTCAAATCGATTGAGCGAGGAACAGATGAAGAAACAGGTGAAATAATTGATAATCTGGACGAATTAAAAACTCGATTCTATGAGGGTGAAGTGGGTTTGGTGGAAGATATTGAGAAAACGCAACGTGAGGCACTCAAGGACCATCTTGATCATAAAATCAACGATCTTGAAGAACAAACTGCACAGCAGACTCTTACTGGGAGTATCTCTGACGAATCACAGCAACAAAAAGAGGCAACCCAGGAAAGGATTGAAAGGCTGCGTGAAACCAAGGAAAGTATAGAAGAGGCATCAAGTACTGATGCTTTCCTATGGGATCTAGACTTTTCTGAAGTGATGTTGAATGGTGGATTCGATATAGTGATTGGAAATCCACCGTATGTCCCAAAGAACCGCATAATCGATCAAAGTCTTAGCCCTGAAGTAATTGAGGAGATGGATGACAGCAGAGTCTCTGAATTAAAAGAAGACTACAAAGAGTCGCTGCGCGGTTACGTTAACGATTCATTCGGTTTCGAGCCTTCAAGACACTGTGATCTGTATGTGTATTTTTATTTCAAAGGACTAGACATTCTTCGAGATGGAGGCACACTCTCTTTCGTCACATCAAACGCTTGGCTTAGCCAAAACTATGGCCGAGATCTCCAGGAAGGGTTGTTAAAGAACGCACGGCTGAATGCAGTCGTCGAAAACAGCGTCGAGAGAACATTTGAGGAGGCCGACATAAATACAGTCATAACTATTGCGAACCGTAGTAGTGAAAGTTCCTTAGAGGGAACAGTTTCGTTCTCTTCTATCTATGAAGCATATTCAAATATCTCGGAAGCCTCCGTTATTGAAGAACTCCTACTGGATCCGGAAGATATTGAACCAGTTTCGTACAGGGACGAAACCTTCGCCTCGCACAGAACGAGTGATTTTCGAAGATACATCCTTGATGAGGCGACGCTGTGGCGCTTAGGTGGGGGAACAACAATAGACACTGAGGGCGAAGACACCAATGTTAGCGGTGGAGATCACGCTCAAGCAGGTATTCAAACGTACAGTTCCAATGATGCTGGAGTATCTCCAAGTGGTACCTACTCAGACGGCCGGTGGGGATTATTTTTCCGTGCACCAAGCATTCACTTCGAACTGTTAGAGAAGAGCGACTCGATTGATCGAGTTGACTCCATTGCTGATAAGATCCGTCGAGGGATTGTAACGGGTGCGGACGATTTTTATTACCTCCCTCTGCCAGGAGAAGAAAGCGAATTCTTCGTGTCCGAGATAGACTCAAGTAGCGGTGATCTCTTGCTCTCGTTAAAAAACGAATCTGTTGCTGATCAATTCAAACAGCAAGGCTTCGATGTCACTGAGCCGATGTTTCGTATAGAGAAGGAATGCGTTATGGAGACCGTTGATGAAGTTCCGCCTTCGATTGAGAAAACTGGATTCGTCCATCAATCTGGCGATGACGATTGGATTCCCAATTTTATCATTCAATCACCAAAGGAGTTGAGAGGTTCGAAAACAGTTGCTGAGGACCTCACAGCACTTGTCCTAATGGCGACATCCGCGAAGGATGAACTCCCACCGGGAGTGACCGAGTATATAAACTGGGGTGAAGAGTGGGAGCCATCGAGATACAGTAAATATCCAGAGCGCTACGATCCGAGTCGGAGAACCCCACAGTGGTATAACCTCATAAGTGAGCAACACAGGGGAGAAATCCTATTTCCAAAACGGGTTGATAGGGCCTACGCCACGGCGATGAACGACATTAAAGCATACAACAACCAGAACATCCATCATCTGAAATATGAGGAGAAACCCTACGGATTGGCAGCGATTCTGAATTCCTCCTCTACGTGGCTTGCACTTGAACTAGGTGGAAACCGTGGTCTTGGCGGTGGCGCACTTGAGGTGGGGGTATCACCTCTTAAGGAAGTTGAAATACCGGCACCACCTGAAGATATTGGCCATGAGGAATTCCAACAAGCCATTTCGGGAATAAACCTCACAACAGGAATTTATGATCAATACGGAACTGAAAAGCCGGAAGAACTAACTCTCGACTCAATTTCTTCCGGGCGTCGAAAGTTGGATAATCTGGTAATGGGTCAAATAATTGGTCTAACAGAGGAGGAGCAACTGAGGGTTTGTAAAGAGTTACTCCGATTGGTGAACAACCGTATAAAGAAGTCTGAGAGTGTTTAATAATGCCTGACCAATCTGAGATAGGGATTATCGATAACTCTGGCTACGAGCGACTTGACACGGTGATTAAAACCGGACTGAAAAGCGAAGGAATTGACCGTGTTAGAATTGCAGTTGGATATCTATATATGAGCGGCTTGAAGCGACTCCGTCCGGAGTTAGATGAATTCCTCGACAATGGGGGAACACTCCAGATTCTAATGGGAAATCCTGATCAGCAAGGGTTGGACGAACTCATAGAGGCTCACCAAAACATCCGGCTTGCCGATACTAAATTCCGACAAGCCAAGAGCATCAAATGGAGCGAACGTCCTGAAATTCGTGCCCAGACTGCAGAGAATTACTCGAACCAGCTGCTGTATGAAGACCCCTCCGCTGAGAACCAAGCGTTCTTCACCAAGCTGATTGACTGGCTAGATCAGGGACGTATCCAGCCCAAACTGTACCTCCAAGAGCGGTTCCACGCGAAGGCGTACCTTTTCGAGAAAGACGAAGGAAACATCTTCACTCCCAAGGATGTCGGCGTCATCGGTTCATCGAACCTCAGCCTCAGCGGCCTCCATAGCAATACGGAACTCAACGCGCCAGTCTACAACGAGAAGGTCACTCAACTCAAAGACTGGTTCGATGACCTGTGGGACGATGCTGTCGAATTCGACGCCGATCTCTTGGATGCGTTCGAAGACTCCTGGGTCTCGAACAACCCGGGTCACGTTTCAGCGGAGGACGAACCACCGGCACTTCCGGGCGATTCACTCCCAGACGACACGACTGAGACGCTTCGAGAGGTCAGCAGTGGTACGGGACTCCCTGCACCGTACTTGGTGTACGCGAAGATTCTCTACGAGCTTTACAAGGAGACGTTGGAGACTGCTGAGGACTACCTCCAGTCATTTGACGTGTACGAGGATCTCTATGAGTTCCAACAGTGGGCAGTGAATCGAGGCATCCGAATTGCCAACAAATACGACGGGGTTCTGGTCTCCGACGTCGTCGGTATGGGGAAGACGTTCGTCGGCCTCGGTCTACTCGAACACTTCCACGCACGAAATCGGCTCCGTGGCAACAAGGGTAAGATGCTGATCATCTCGCCGAAGCATCTCCAACCGATGTGGGAGCGGATGGTCAACAAGCGGTACAATTTCAACGCGGAGGTGATCAGCCTGGGGATGGTCTCGAAGGAGGATTTCCACGAAACGCTCCTGGAGGAGCACGACGATACGACGGTGTGCCTTGTCGACGAGGCCCACCACTTCCGGAATGACGATACGCACCGGTACGATAATCTACAGTCGTTCCTTCCAACAGTCAATCAGACGATCCTCCTGACTGCGACCCCGTACACGAAGAGCGCTTGGGACGTGTATAATCAGATCAAGCTGTTCCATATCGAGGATCTCACGCAGATTCCGATTACACCGCCGAACCTCTATGACTTCACGCAAATGGCGGAGAATGACGAGACCGACCTCTCGAACCTTCTGAGCCATGTGATGGTGCGGCGGACTCGCCAAGACATCATTGACCAGTACGGTGAGGAGGATGAGGATGGCCAGGTGTACCTCCAGATGGGTGGTGAACGTCGGTACCTCCCGGATCGGCACTTACAGACGGTCGATTACAATTTGCACGAGACGTATTCGACGGCGGACGGCGTCAATGATTCACTGTACAATACGATTGTAGAGACACTGGAGAACCTCACGTTCGCACGGTATTCTCTGGGCCAAGAGGAGTACCTGAAGACGGGGTATGCGAATCAGGATCCGTATCAGAACCTTTCCTCGATGGGGCAGAGCATTCGTGGGCTGATGAAGTCCAACCTGCTGAAGCGGTTGGAAAGCAGTGTTCATGCTTTTTATACGTCTCTCAATCGGATGCTTCGGAGTTACCGGATGTTCCGGAACCTCCTTGATGAAGGAACTGTTGCTGTCGGGAGCGATGTATCCGAGCTCATCAACAGTGGGGAGCAGATCGACACCATTCTTGATGAGATCGACGAGATGGTTGAAGAGGGTGAGTACGCGGCGTACCAAACGGAGGCTTTCCATCTTGACGAATTGAAGCGCGATCTTGAGACAGATATCCAACTCCTGGCTGATCTGCAAACCACGTTGGAACCGTTCCATCAGGACATCCAGGACGACTACGCGATGGATGACAAAGCCGAACAGCTCCGGCAGCTTCTCGGGAATCTCCGTATTGGGTCACATGAGATTCTTCAGCGTGGTGATCGGGCTGAGAAGCTTATTGTGTTCACGCAGTTCACAGACACGGTGAAGTATCTGGAAGCAGCGTTTGAGCAGTTTCAAGATCGCGGACTACTCTCTGATGATGTTCGGTTCGCTAGTGCTACTAGTGATACATCGAACGTGGAGAGCATCATCCAACGTTTCGCTCCAGAGGCGAACGATGCACGGGATAAAATTGACCCCAGTGACGAGATCGACGTCCTCTTTGCAACCGACGTGGCGGGAGAGGGGGTCAATCTTCAGGATGCGAATTTAGTCATCAACTACGACCTGCACTGGAATCCGCTGCGTCTAATTCAGCGAATTGGTCGTGTTGACCGTCTCGGGAGCGGGCACGACGACATCTACGCCCTCAACTTCCTGCCGGAAACGGAACTCGAAGAGGAACTTGGCATCGTTGACCGCGTTGAGTCCCGGGTTCAAGAGATCAGTAGTGTTCTCGGTGAAGACGGAGAGATCCTGAGTCCCGAGGACAATGTGAACCGGTCGTACATGGAGGATATCTACGCCGAGGAGGACATTGAGCAGGTCGAAGAGGACGTGAACGAGATTGTTGGGAGTGACGACCTAATTGGACCTGCAAGTAGCCTTCAGGATCTCAAACAGGAGAATCCGGATCTCCTCAGCTGGTTAGATGATCGAGATGGGATTCGGAGTGCGATGGAGTGGGAGCGAGACTATGATGGTGTCGTCATTGTATACCGACAAGGAGACTACACGACCCCATACCTCGTGACCTTCCCGACTGAGGGTGGAGAAGATCTCTCCTCACAAGAGAAGGATACTATCGTTGAGACCATCAGCTGCCCTATTGACGAGCCAGTTGCGTCTGTTGATGCGGAGACATTCGACAGCCGATATGAGCGAGCTGTTCAGGTGGCCCGAGGAGAGTTCGGTAGTGACATGGGCAAACGCCGTCAGTTCCAGCGAGAAGCCCGACAAGGTGCGAGTATCGACCGAGACTATGTTATTGATGAATTGGGCGAAGTTGTATCGTCCATTGAAAACACCGATCAGCAGCGCACTTTGACACAATTTCAAGATATCGTGGAGACTGTCTCGGCAGACCAGATTCTTGATGAATTCAGAGACCTACGTAATGAAGAGGTCACAGGTGAAGAGTTGGTTGCGGCTGTCCGAGAAATCATTTCTCGATATAATCTTCAGGAGAAGTACGAAGAGCGTCAAGAATGGGCAGAGCAGCAAGAAGAACCGCCGCACGTTGTTGCAGGGATGTACCTGAAGGGGCAAGACTGAATTGAAGCTACTATCGATCTTTTGGACTGAACCTTTGAATCACAATTGAAACGTGCAGATTTCTGTTGGACGTGATTATCGCGCTAGTCCGGATCAGAAATCATAGACACCTAATCGACCAATCCCGAAGTGGAGATCATCACACGCCATGCCAGAATACGAGATCGGTGATCGCGTTCGAATCGATATTCCTGATGAGACTGATCCTGACCACGACCGATACCACGGTGAGCACGGTCGGATTACGGACATCTTAGAGGACGAAGCGGGCACACTCACCGGTGATGAGCGAGACTCGATTATCTACCGGATACAGTTCAGCAACGGTGAGGAACTCGATCTCAGACACCAAGCGATCCGACCACCGATACAGTAGCTTCACTTTATACGAGGCTCTTGCCGAGCTCAGCG
>Ga0209917_1000980_pt1 | contig 11668 bp, 11 predicted proteins | sample SalPon2_C_H2O_MG_FD_185710 | JGI IMG/M metagenome (GOLD analysis project Ga0209917, IMG submission 185710) | Salt pond water microbial communities from South San Francisco under conditions of wetland restoration - Salt Pond MetaG R2_C_H2O_MG... | ecosystem: Environmental > Aquatic > Non-marine... | reverse complement strand
AGCAGGCAATTTCGGACGCATCCGATGCGAAAACACAGGTGGCGATCGGGTTTGAGTATTTTTTTGATGAACTAGAGTCAAATCCGCTTTATTATGAACTCATTGTCGGTGATGACATCCAGCCACTACACGGCAGGACGAATAAAGAGACGCTTGAGACATTTTATCAGGAACAGTTTGAGGTGATTGAACCGCACATCCTTAGATGGACTGAGTTAGACTCCTTCCGGATTGATGATCCACGCGTGATGATTGGGATATTTCGAATGCTCGCTTTTACCTTACTTTGTAAGGAAAAGTATGAAGGAATCAGTCCTGAGGAATTCGACGAAATCAAAACGAAACTTGTCGAGGCACTTATTAATGGACTCTTTATTAACCGTTCATCTATCGAACTCAGTAGTTAGTTTAATAACATGAACGGAGTGGAGTCTCTTGCTTCGCGGCCTTCTTTACGTTAGCCGCCTTTGACCGCGACTAAACTATAACAGAGGGATGGGGGGTGGAACGTGGGTGGGGACCAAGGGGGGATTAACTAACGGGCGGCATAACTAACTAAACGGTTAGTACACATAAATCTGTCCAACCGCTTCCATTAAATCACTAGATGGCGTCGTTGTAGGTTGGGGAATCAAAGCAATTGAATCGGGTAAGTAGTGGTTTGAATGAACGCTCTTGTGCAGCACATTGTTGATGTAGCGCTGTCTTGCGATTCTGTTGTAGCCTGAGCTAAACTAGAACCGTGGCGTTGGGTGCCGACTCGGGCACCTTCCGTTCTCACTCCCCTGTGGAGAGCTGTATCAACAATCTCCTACGGAAGAGCGTTGATACTGCTTCCCTCAGGCGGGCCAGAGCAAAAACCACCCGTTTAAGCGCTTGACAAGCTAATTCTTGTCCCAGCAAACTCAAACGAGAATCGCAAGACAGCGCTACGCAAGAGCGTACTCTTTGAATCCGGTCAATAACTACCGAGTCCAGTGGAGAGTACACACTTCCCACCGGGTCCCTCAACTAGGTAGTTGCGACGATATTTAATCAACGCTCTTGGGAAGCAGATTGTTGGTCGCAGTAGCGAGGTTCGTCCCGAGGCGGTAGAATTCCTCGTTCAACCGGTGACAGCTGCAATTTGATCCGGCCACGTCTGTCATTCAGTATCCAGAAAATCGCAAGAAGGCTCTCTACCAACAACGTACTTCACAAGAGCATTTAATCAATAGCCAGTGACTGGATTCTTCGCTAAACTAGAACGTATGGTCTCGACTCATATCAGTTGTCAGCTCGCATCGAGTTGGATCGTCAAAACCGGTACATCGACGGTCCGGATGATCCGTTCTGCCGTACTGCCCAAGAGTGTGTGATCGAGTCCAGTCCGTCCATGCGTTCCCATCACTACGAGGTCGATATTGTTTTCGTCGATGTATTCACGAATGGTCTCGTGTGGAACACCGAGCTGGATCGCCTCGGTCGTGGGAATATCCTCCGTCTCAGCTCGGTTAATAACCTGAGTTGTCGGCCTCTCACCCGATTGATCGAGCAACTGGATGACCTCGTCGCGGTCCATATCCGCGCTGATAGGGCTCATTCGAATATCAACTACGTAGAGAGCATGTAGCGCCGCGCCATATCTACTCGCGAGGTCGACCGCATGTTCGGCAGCCGCGGTCGCCCCCTCGCTTCCGTCCGTCGGCACGAGAATTGTATTATACATCTGTCTCGGTCTTGGCTAGCGGTGCAATGGTGTATAAGATATTGGTCGCGTCGCAAAGTCGTTCAGGTTGCAGTTCGTCCCGTTTCTTTTGACAGGGTAGATCTCTCGGATGCGTGACTTGATAACGAATAGACTACCTCTACCCGTTATTTTTGGCCATATCAGTCTTCCATCAAAATTACGGGAAACTTTACCGTAACTCAGATCGAACGGTTTTCCGACGCGACCCGGATCTTACCCTATCTTCCTCCTTCGTCTCAGGGCTAAGCAAGAACTTATGCCCAGAGTGAATCCAATTGATCTCGTGTTACGTAAGATCTCGCTCAAGATGGTGGCTTCACAGCGTCAGAATTGTCTGAGAATCCCGATACGTAATTACGTGATAGAACTGTGACTAACACAGCAAAATCCGTTTTAATTAGTTATATAAAATCCACGAAAGGAATCGTACAGTTAGTTGCTGTACTTTCTGTTCTGTCAATAGTAACAGGTGTGGCGACGCTAACAGGTGCCGCAAAAATTAATTTTATTGCCGATCAGTTGCCATTAAGTGCGACAGAGTCTGCTGGCTTTACAGGGTCGCTAACTGGGTTCCTTCTTTTTCTCACCAGTTACGGTCTTCGGCGACGATGGCGGGCTGCGTGGTACGTATCTCTCTTTCTCGTTCCCACGGTAACGATTCAGGGAGTTCTTCAGTCAAGCGTATTTTCGACACCGCTTGTACTGCTTTCTCTCGTCGTATTTGTGACATTATTATCTAAAGAAGGGGTATTCGATCGAAACGTTACATTGACAGACACGCAAATTGCTGCGGGCTTGGCTTTGGTCGGCGCACAGGCGTACGGTACGATTGGAACGTACTCACTTCGGAATGAGTTCCGGGGAATTGACACTCTACTAGATGCATTTTATTTTACGATTGTAACTGGAAGCACGGTTGGATACGGCGATGCCACGCCCATTCCGGAAAGTGGATTTGCCCGCTTATACGCGCTGTCTGTCTTAATCGTTAGCACGGCTACGTTTGCTGTCGCACTTGGTACACTCTTAACTCCCGCTATTGAGAACCGGTTTACCGAGGCATTAGGTATGACAGACGACGCTGAACTTGACCAGCTTTCAGATCACATCATTATCGCTGGAAATGATCAATTGACCGCCCCAATTATTGATAATTTACGGGGTGATTGCTCACTATTGGTGATTTCTGATACGGATACGCCGCAAAATTTCACTGAGTTAGATGTTTTAGAATTACATGGTTCTCGGACATCGAACGAGACATTTGAACGAGCTCGGCTAGATACGGCGCGTGCCGTTGTTATTGCTACAGAAGACGACGCAGAAGACATTATGACGGCAATCACCGTGAGAAAACAAGACGACGATATCTGGATTGTTGCTGCAGCGACAAATAATGAGAATATTGAGAAATTCCGCTTTGTAGGAGCCAATACGATAATTAGTCCGGCGCTCGTGGGCGGAGAATTATTGGCAGAATCTGCTCGGACCCAACAAGACACAGCAACTGAGGTCGTCCAACATTTACAAAAGGAGCAAGAAGACAATCGTAATCACTAGAACTATACTCCAAGGCGATCGGTACGGGACACCCACAGCGACCCAAGTGAGATATCCTTTGTTGAAATCCCCCTAGGCGATATATTCTGATCAGATGTCGATTAGTACTGAGGTCATACCAAGCGAATCGGTGACCCATTTTTCAGCAATCAATCGTGTGAATATTCACTAGCGTCGATAATTCATGGCTGAGGGATAGACGTGACGGGCAAAAGTGCGCCTGTCTGGCGTGTTGTAAAGGCAATCCATATTTGAGGGGCGGACCGAATATGAGTATGAATTCCGACAAATCCGCTCCGAAAGCCACAGATGGAAACTCTGGAGTTGAGATCGACGAATTCGATCCGTCTGATTCCGAACCTGACGTTCTGGAAGGAGACGCTATTGAGGGCCGACTGGAGCGGTTGCTCCGTAGCGGGCGGACGAACGCGTTGGTTGCGTGGGCGATGGTGACGGTGCTCGCTGGAGTGTTCGTCGAGAGCCTGTTCGACTTCGACCTCCTCCCGATGGCTATCATCGCCGCGATGATTGTCGTTGTGGCCGCACCGGCGGTCGCGGCGCGAGACCCGAAAGTGATGCTCCCATGGGAGGTGCTCGGGCTCGCGCTGTTGCCGGTTCTGGTGCGTGCGCTCTTCGGGGGAGAAATGGGAACGTTCGCTGCGTATCTCGCGATCGCCGCGTTCGCGCTGATCATCACTGTGGAATTTCAGATGTTCACCACGCTACGCGTGACACACTGGTTCGCCGTGGTCTTCGTCGTGATGACGACGCTGGCAACGGCGGCGGCGTGGACGGTCCTACGGTGGAACGCTGATCGGATGCTCGGTACCAACTTGCTCACGACCAACGAGGCGCTGATGATCGAGTGGCTCTACGTTACGCTGGCCGGACTTGTCGCCGGGATCCTCTTCGACGCGTACTTCCGGCGGCGCGAAGCATATCTTCGCCGAGTGATAGGGTGGGTGGTGCGCCGATGAGTGTTCGAGGCACCCTCCGGGATCACTCGTCGCCTCGGACGCAGCGGCGGGTTACGAGGGTGATGCAGGTTCTCTTGGTCGCTATCGTTGGCTACGGCGTGGTGTTCGGCCAGCCGAAGGCGATCACTAATGGTGGGATCGGTCTGTTTGTCACGTTCATTCCGGCGCTGCTTGAACGCAACTACAACATTCCCCCCAATCCATGGCTTGGCGTGTGGATTACGTCGGCGGTGTTCCTCCACACGCTTGGATCGGCATGGTTCTATGCGCTGATCCCGTGGTGGGATCATCTCACGCACGCTCTCTCGGCATCGCTGGTTGCCGGCGCAGGATACACGACGCTGCGAGCGATTGACCTCCACAGCGATCAAGTCGAGATCCCAGCGCGCTTCGCGTTTGTGTTCATCTTTGTGGTGGTGCTCGCGTTCGGCGTCGTCTGGGAACTGTTCGAGTTCGCGCTTGACATCGTTTCCGCCAAGACCGGGATCTCGATGCCGCTCGCTCAGCATGGGCTTGATGACACGGTTCTCGACCAGATGTACAACTCTGTAGGGGCGTTGATCGTGGCAACGTTCGGACAGGCGCACCTCACTGGAGTCGCGGCGCGGATCCAAAAAGGGCTCTACGGGACGTTAGACGAGGGTTCGTGAACTACCTCGGGGGCAAGCATCGAGGCTTCACCGTTTTGAACTCGCATTGCCACTAGTAGGTGAATTTAATTTCTTCTGTCTTTCCACAATTGAGGTCGGCTGGAATTGGCACCTGAAACACTCGCTGTGTCCGTGGATGTCGGTTGTTCTATCACGACCCATAACCCCTGTCGCACCGCAGATAGATTCCGGGATCAACACTGGCCACCTCGTCGCTAGTAGCTCTGGATGGCTGTGTTAAATCGCCATACGGTAGTGTGGTATGTCGCTAAATCAAAGGAGTTGAAGCGGGAGACTTCAGTTGCTCATGACGCAAATCTCCCGCTTCATCAGGGAAGTTGTGCCGGTTGCTCAAGGAGTTACTGGCGATGGAGGCGAATCCGCCGCCCCGGACGGTGGCGGCGGATTCACCGACTACGCACTCGTTTCCCTCCATTGTCTCCGGATTTACCTCGATACATCCTACCGCATGACGATCGACTTGCTCAAAGAAGTGCCACAAATAATTCGCTCAATGAACACCCTTCAGCGACCAGTTGTTTCAGGCAAGAACCCATCTGAAGAAGAGGATTTCAACAGAGCCAGTGCGTCGTAATTAGTAGCTCAGCTTTGTTAGTCGTGTCTCGTTATAGTCATATCGGCCAACGCTCGCAGATGCGTCACGTCGACAGTCTCTGACAGGGTGTCGAGAGTCTGCGCAGCGTCATCTCGCCGCTGTTCTGTATACTGACGGAATTGTGACTCATCGAACGTGGGCGGGACAACCATTGTCTCGGTTGGACCCATATCGAGCACGTAGTTGATCTGTCGGGCGGTACTGAGCCCGCGACCGAGTCGTTCGCAGTGCCGGCGAACCGGTTCGTCGGCACCAGCCAGCGTCGCTCCAAGGGCGGCAGCAGCTTCACCGAGACCTCCCGCAGTGTCATCGAGAAATTTCGCTTGGTCGTGGTCTGTGGATCCGGCCGCGGTGTAGGTGCGCGCAAATGCCTCCGTGACGGTTTTGAGAATCGCTGTCAGTATCTCGAAACAGTCACTCGATGAAGAGTCGGGTGTTGAACGGAGTGACGAAAATGCCGCTGTATACAGGTAATCCCCGGCCAGCAGTGCTGCTGTCGGATCCAGCGTAAGCGAATGCGCGTGTTTATCAGTGAGAGTGAGGAGTAGCCGATTTCGGAGACGAACGTATCCCCGGAGTAATTCGACTGCGGCGGCGTAAGGAAGGACATTCTCACGGTCCTGGTGATCTGACAGTGAATCGTATACGGTCACCACCAACTGTCCGTACCATCTGTCGGGGCTATCGTCCAGTACATCCTGGACGAGCGGGATATTGGCCTCGTCCGCGGTGCTGAGCACCTGTTTAAACTGACGCTCGATCTGTGAAGGGTGGACAGGCTCTGTGTCAGTCATCGGTTTCAGTCATCACCTGCTGCTGTCTCGACACTGGTCTCGTCGAGGTCGACTTTGGATTCGGTCAAGTCACTCTCGCGCCACGTGCCGCGCCGGTACCATGCATAGGCGATGATCGCTCCAACGACGTTCGAAATCGCGAACGACAGCCAGATTCCGCGCTCACCGAGGGGTCCAGAGGCGATCCATGCAATCGGGAACCGGATAATCCCGAGCATTAACACGGAGATAGCCGCCGCAGTGAGTGTCTTCCCGGCGCCGCGGAAGCTGCCTGTGTAGGCCCGCATAATGCCGATGAAGCCGAACATCAGCGCGACGTAGCGAAGGAATTGCGCGGCGATGTCGACGACTTCGGGATCGGTCGTGAACACGTCGGCGATGGGTGCGGCGACGAAGAAGACAACGACCCCCGCAGCTGTGAGGACACCGAAGAGTACTTTCGCCGCTAGTCCCGCCGCTTGTTCTGCCCGGTCCGGTTTGTTGGCCCCCATGTTTTGCCCGGTCATCGTCTCCACCCCACGGGCGACGGCGATGGCCGGGAGGAAAATCACCGAAAACACGCGCGTCCCGATCCCGTAGGCGGCGACCACGGCGTCCGGGAAGAGTGCGACGATGACTAACAACAGATTCATCGAGAGTGCCCGTCCAGTCCCCTCGATCGACGCTGGCAAGCCGATGCGGACGAGTCGCCGGAGGTACGAGAGATCCGGCACCATATCCTGCAGGTGAATCTGGACCCCGCGGTTCCCGCGGAACATAATCACGAGGCCGACGACCAGCGCGATCCCGCGGGAGAATACGGTCGCGATCGCCGCACCCGTGATCCCGGACCCCGTGTAGCCGGTCATTGCGAACAGCGTCGACTCAAGGCCGCCGAGGCTGAGTATCGCAAACAGCGGATTACTGTCGAAGCCGAAGATCAGGAATGGATCGATGACGATGTTGAGCACGACCGAACCAAACATGACGAGCATCGGCGTGATCGTGTCGCCGTACCCGCGCATGAGCGCGACAAAGACGAAGAATCCGAACATGAACAGCAGGCCAAGTGAGATGACTTCCATGTAGCTCGTCGCCAGCGGCAGCACGTCCTGTGACGCGCCCATGATGTCGAGGAACGTCTCGACGAGGAAGTAGCCGACACCGCCGAGGATGACTGAGGCGATAACGGCGAATGTCACCGTTTGCGAGGCGGCATACCCGGCTTCGCGCTCCTCGTCCGCACCGGTGAACTGTGCGACGAGGACGCTTCCTGCGACTGAAATTCCCATCCCCAGTGAGATGAGCAGAAACACCATCGGAAACGCAAAACTGATCGCCGCGAGCGCATCCGTGTTGTACTGGCCAAGCCAGAACGTGTCCGCCAGATTGTACGCGGTCTGGAAGAGATTCGTGACCACGATCGGCATCGAGAGAAAAAACAGTGGTTTCGCGATTCCACCCGATGTGAGGTCGAACTCCTCTGGACCCCTAAAGAGCGAACCAATACGGCTGAACAGGCCCATTACCGTCCAACCTCCGGTTGCTCGTCGGCGAGTAGACGTCGCTCGATGTATCTTGTAATCGTATCGTAGAGTTGGTCAGAGGACTGGTTGATGGCGACGTGGCGGGTGTGTGCGCCGGTGATTGTTGTTGCGAGGTATTCTGCGTCGCGGGATGGCTCGATGTCGTCGTCGAACTCGCCGTTGTCCACGCCAGCCGCGAGTATTTTTTGTAACCGTTCGATCAGGAACTCATCGAAGTCGGTGAGACGTTCCTGTATAGTCGAATTGTATGGGGCCTGTGCCTCCAATTCGAGCATCGCTGTTCGAAACTCTCTCAGAGATGGGTCGGCGTCGGTAGTGAGTAAAATCTGAAGGAGTTCGTCAAGCTGTTCGTAGGCCGTGTCACCCTCGGGAGAGTCTACTCGGTCGGTGAATCGCTCGTACAGCTGGTCTAGGAAGGCGGCAAACAACTGGTCTTTTGAATCGTAGTGGTAGTGGATGGACGACTTGCTGGCGTCTGCTTCGGCAGCAATATCCTGGAGTGTAAGATTTGCGTAGCCATGCTCGCAGAGGGCACGGTACGTGGCGTCCAGGATCTCAGTGGCTGGGTCGTTTACCATGTAGTCAATATTTTGCTTACTAACCAATTAGTCAAAAGACTTCGGGAGTACAAAGCTCAACCGGGGGCTATCGATACTCTCGTCCAACCCAACCGCTACGGGAGGATATCGCGCCAACGGTTCTGACGAGTGTGTCAAAACTGTTATTTGGAGCAGGACGAATATTCTACTAATGACCGACCCGCCGGATCGGACTTCGTCAGATCCTGACGAAGAGATTATGCGTGCGACCTATCGCACGCTTCGCGACCACGGATACGCAGATCTCACGATCAAACGCATTGCCGAGGAGTATGGCAAATCGACCGCTGCCGTTCATTACCACTACGACACGAAAGATGACCTCCTTGTCGCGTTTCTGGACTATGTCCTTGACCAATTCGGCGAGACGATACATGAGGTTCAGACAACCGCTCCCGAACAGCGACTGGAACTTCTACTCGACAAACTGCTCGTTGCTCCGGAGGACCACCACGACTTGTTGATCGCAATGCTGGAGATGCGGAGTCAAGCGCCGTACAAGGAAGCGTTCGCCGACCGATTCCAGCAGAACGACGAGTACGTCCGGTATATGCTCAAAACCGTGATCGATCACGGCATCAGTGAAGACACATTCACTGACGTTGACTCCGAACATGTAGCACGGGCACTCATGACCATCGTCGACGGGGGGCACACTCGAGCAGTCGTTCTGGACGAGACTGAAACGCTCGCAACGGCCAGACGAACCGCGAACGAATACGTGAACGCCGTCCTCAGAGCTGACACAGGCGGAAGCGAAGATACATAGAACGGAGAGCCAGCTGGATACAGGACTCGAAGGGTATATTCTGGTCCTTGAATTCAAGCAGAAGTCAAGACGGCACAGGATTATTATTCATCGGGACTGCCGATCTTGTTGTTAGTGATCTGTTCGACAGGAGTATTTAGCTGATCACCCGCTCACGAACTACTGCTGTGAGCAGCCACAAGAACAGCCATAAGAACAGCAACATAATGAGCAGTCCCGTCGGGGCCAGCGCTCCGAACGGACTCATTACATCAGCCAACATTGGAAGCAAGAACAGAAAGACTCCCCCAGCTGAGATGCCCCCACCCAGACACTCGATGAGTGGCCAGATTATAGTCTCATCCGGCTTGCTGTTACGAGTCGACCGGGAGTATGACTCTGCTTCCGCGTTGATTGGTGTGTTCATACATACCACTCACTAAATCCTACATTTTCAACCATTATAAATATGTTGGTGAAACAGGTGACCTCACGGCTAACAGTAGTCGCTAAAGTGGCCGATTTTTGAGTGGTATCGCTATAGTTGTCTCGCTGTTGTTGAGACAACCGAGGCCCGACAAGCGAGCGGGGCAGCGTCATCGCTGCTGTTTCGCGAACCTGAGTTCGGTACCACTACAAACGGGACGTATCCGAGTGCGGACTTTCCGCGGCTCTTCGTTTGGAGGGCCTTCTCTCATCATTGCCCCCTCCCTTCTCTTCATGAATCAGGTTTGATTTCCGTTCCACGCCTGTACCGTATTTTTCAACGATCCTTGTGACTCACTCATGGGATATGAACTCCCAGTCTGAGACTACTTACTAACTAATTGATTAGCATATTTACTCCCTTCGGAATCTCTTGTCTAATGCCGTGCGAATGCACCCCGTTCAGCACCGAAACGACTACAACTGGGAGAAAACGGCCGAGCCCGAATAGCGTCTGAAACTCCTGCTCAAGAAACTCCTCCTTACACCGAAAACCACATGAATTATCGATCTCATTGCTGGAGATACAGGGCTAGGTGACGTATAAGAAGCCCTCTGGGGACCGATTCCAGTAGAACGACGAGTACGTCCGGCATATGCTTCGGGCGGTCATCGACCATGGCATCATGGAAGGCGTGTTCAGCGACGTCGACACGGAGCACGCGGCTTGGGCGCTCATAACCATCGTCGACGGCGCCCGGACCCTCGCAGTGGTTCTGAACGACGCGGAAGCCCTCGACGCGTCGGGCCGTCGCCGAGTCCGTGACTGTTGTTCTTCGGGACGAGGAGTCTGGCTCCGGAGTCTGAGGCGTCCGTTGATCTCCGGGGCGAACCTGCGATTCATTTCCATCAACTGGCCGTTAGTTCATCACTCCTTGGCATCCGGGTCGGGATATGGACAGTGATCGCCAGACGACGTCGGTGAATTGTCGCTGGTCCCGCCTCATTTCCGGTCTGATCAGCAGTTCCAGGCCTGCCACCGGGAAACAGCGGCGTTCTGGCAAGCATCAGTGCTGCTCGTGGCCTCCAGGGATCGAAACAGTAAAACCCGATACTAACTATTCAATAAGTATTGGTGTGGTCCTCATTCCCGTCGCCGCTGGAACAGTGCGATGCCGTTCCGGACCGCGGGTTAGTCCCCACTGGGTGCGGGTCGCGGGCCACCGTACGAATTGGACGCGTCCAGTGAGGTCTCCACCACAATGGATACTACCGGGCTATCGAACGTCGTCCTCGTCACAGTCGACTCGCTCAGGGCGGACGCCATCGGCGCCTACGACGCCGAGCGCCACACGCCGGTGATGGACTCGATCGCGAACAGCGGAACCGTGTTCGAGCGCGCCTTCGCTACTGGGAACTGGACGCCTTTCTCCTTTCCCTCGATCATGGCCTCGCGGCCAGTATTTGCCGACACCGGACGCATCGACGTTAACGGGGTCCCGACGCTCGCGTCAGTGCTTTCCGACGCCGACGTCACGACAGGCGGTTTCAACGCCGCTAACGGCTTTCTCACGTCGCACTGGGGCTACGAAGCGGGGTTCGACGAATTCGAACCGTTCGTCGCCAGCGTTGGCTCCAGCATCTACAGCCGGTACCTCGCAACGCATCCGACCGTTGAGGCGTGGATCCAACTGGCGATTTCGCCAGTCCGATGGATCAGTTCCCGGCTGCGCGGCAACGCGGACGACCGGCCGTTCCTCGACACCTCGCGGATGTTCGACGTCGAGCACACGGCCGCTGAGTTCGTCGCGAAGACCGACTCGCCGTTCTTCCTATGGGTCCACTACATGGACGCCCACACACCGTATGTTCCAGCACCCCGTTACATCCGCGAGGTGTCGTCGGATCTCCTAGGTACCCACCGGATGCTCCACGCCCACACGCGGACCGGACTGGGATGGGACGTTGGCGAACAGACGCTTGGGGACCTCCGGACGCTTTACCAGGCGGCGGTCCGGCAGGTCGACGCCAGCATCGGCCGGC
>Ga0209917_1000978_pt1 | contig 11680 bp, 8 predicted proteins | sample SalPon2_C_H2O_MG_FD_185710 | JGI IMG/M metagenome (GOLD analysis project Ga0209917, IMG submission 185710) | Salt pond water microbial communities from South San Francisco under conditions of wetland restoration - Salt Pond MetaG R2_C_H2O_MG... | ecosystem: Environmental > Aquatic > Non-marine... | reverse complement strand
GGCGACGATGCGGGCCGGGGGCGTGGGGACGCACGCCAAAACGGAGACCAACACAATGCAACGACGCAATCTGCTCATCGGAATGGGATCGATCGCTGCCGGCGGGGCAGCTACAATTGGTACTGGGGCGTTTACGAGTGTGCAAGCGGATCGATCTGTCCAAGTTGCGGTCGCTGATGATGATGAAGCATTCCTATCAATTGAAGGAAATGACACAAACAACGGTAACCAGTATGTCACCAGCGACGGTACATCTGGTACCCTGACTCTTGATTTTACAAATACTGATAACGAAGCGTTCACCTCAGGAGGAGGTTCGGGTCTAAATGATAACGCAGAAACAATCATTCGTGATTTATTTACAATCACAAATAAAGGAACCCAGCGAGTTCTCGTCAGGATTTCTGGTATGCCTGAAGGCATGAGTGCCTACGCAGACGACTTTGACGGAGTTGAGGATCAATATGAGCCGTTTGGAATAACATTAAACGCAAACACGAATACCTCCAATCTTCCCCGTCTCGATCCGGGTGACGCGTTAGATGAAGTGGGTGTGACGTTCAAGACAGGAAGTCGATATGATGGTACAGACGAACTTGATGACTTTGATGGCACAATCACTATTGAGGCACTCACTAACACTGAGGCTGGAGCTCCGGAAGACCAGGTTGGCTCAGGATAATCAATTAACAGTCGCTCTAGCGTACTGAAATAGAATAGACTTCCACGCTGGTGCATCTCGGCGGTTCGACTCCGCCGGTGGGCCTCAACGGAGCACGACAAATGAAACGACGCCAACTCCTGCTCGGCAGCGGGGCAACGCTCGGGGGAGCATCGATATTGGGAACTGGGGCGTTCACGAGTGTGAGCGCGAACCGAAGCATGGATGTCTCAGTTGCTGCAGACAGCAATGCGTTTCTCGCTTTGGAAGCCGGCGATTCGGGTCTCGTTACGGGAACAGACGATGGGATGCTCGAAATTAATTTAGATGGGAGTGCTGAGGCGGCAGACGGGTCTGGCGTGAATATGGATGCACGAACAGCGATTGGATCCGTCGCTGACGGAACCTACGACAGACCCGCTGATATTGAGGAAAATCATGCATTCGAAATTCGTAACCAAGGAAGTCAAACGTACGAGACACTCTCACTCACTTACGAACTTGAGGACGCATCTTGGCTTGATGACGAGGATTTCAGCAGATGGCCACCTGAAACCTCTTGTTCGTTGTTGAAATTCATCCCATCTGGACAACATCCTACCTCTGCCCATTATGATCTGAAGGCACCACATCCCATTGATAACTCCGATGATACTTTTTATAACGGAGTGTACTCCCAAGATGAGGCTCTCTATGCAGGATATTCGGGTCAGATTTTATCACCTGGAGAATCTGTATATGTTAGTATCCTCGTCGATACAACTGGAGAGACCGCAGATATGCAGGACAAACTAAGTGGCACTCTCACTATTGGTGCCTCTGACCCTGTTTGAATCTCTATCTCTGACCCACACTGGCGTTACAGCGGTTCGATTCCGCCGGTGGGCCTTAACGGAGCACGACAAATGAAACGACGCCAACTCCTGCTCGGTAACGGGGCAACGCTTGGGGGGCGCATCAATACTGGGGGGTTAACAAGTGTGAGCACGAACCAGAACTGAGCGTCAAAGTAATAAAAGAGGTACCCAACGATTGATACTGCTTTTTGACGGGTAGAGTGCTTTCTCACCCGTTTATACGTGCTAACCCTCTTTCTACTGCCTTCATTTACTATATTCAACAAGATGCTCCGTCAGAGATCGCTGGGTCGAGGGGCGTTCTCATATCTGATCATTTTTTCGGGTTTGTCAGATATCATCTCATATATTGGTGAAGACGCAGCATCTAGTAGGTTATGATCTTTTAACAACTTGTGGCCGTCTTCGGTGAGCCCGTAGAATTTCCACGGATAATCTTGACGACGCTGCTCATAGAGAGCAACTTCGTTAACAATACCAGCATCAATTAGCTTCTGGACGTGCTTGTAGACGGTTCCACTACTTACGTCTGAGTTGAGTTCCTCAAGTTCGTACATTGAGGGGAGTTGTTTAGGATGCTGAAGAATGCTGTTGATGAGTGCGAACCGCGTCGGGTAGGTAACAAAGTGGACGAGTTCATGCGTGTCCATCTCCTCGGCAGTTTCAAAATTGATACTCATACGGCACAATATACACTCTATCGACAAATAATTTATATTCGGGTCGACATAATAATCATCGATCGCTCTTCCGTAGGAGATTGTTGATACAGTCTCTGGGTCTGGATCTCATTCAGTAAGTAGCCGCTAGAGCTACTAAATCGCACGTTTTCGATCTTCTCAACTCACCGCAAAATGGCAAGACGGCTCTACATCAACAATATGCTACGCAAGGTCGAGATACTTTTAGGATGTTGTTCCACCAGTAGATGGCTCTCCGATCACATTGACTGAATTCCCTGGACCATACTCTAGGTCCGCTGGATCTCCTCCAGATGTGAAACTCGCGTCCTCTACGAACAGATCGGCATTTCCAGTAAGGTCCGCACTAAGAGATCCATACGAAGCGGCAGCTAGGCCTGTCCCATCAAGATCTATGAATCCTGATGAGTCAAATTCTATGTTGATTGCTTCTATATTTGCATTTGAAACAGAAATATCTGAACCAGACTCAAAGGTGATGTCAGAACCTCCTCCTGTTGCAACAATATTTGCATTATCTGAATTGATTTCTTCTCCAGCATCAATTGCAATCGGAGCAATAGACTGGACACTAGTTGAAGCAATATTCATACTACTTCCAGAATTCAAGTTGATGTCACCACCTCCGCCAGTTGTTTGTATATCCGCAGCCTCCGCAATAAGTTGATTTCCGGCGTCAATTGTAATTGGAGCCACGGACTGGATGCTTGATGAACTAATATCTATTGTTTCTTCGGATATTAAATCGATGGTCTGCCCGCCACCTGTTGTACTCATTTCAATACCTGGTTCAATAGTGATGTTTGTAGCATCAATAGAAATACCATCAAGCGATCCATCGTTCATAACTGCATCTCTTATTACTCTAATATTACCATCAACTGATAAGTCCTCAAGTTCTCTAACCGTATATGATTCTTCGCTGGCTTGATAAATACCATCCTCATTTGCATCAAGAAATGCGACTGCACCATCTGGAAGTTTTGTCGGGGTTTTAGTATCACCAGTCCCTCGTTTCGCAGACGTTTCGTCGTCTGGGTTTGAATTAATTCCGACCGTATTAAACGCAAGTGAATCAAGATTTACAGTGAGTTGCAAGAAGTTCACATTATTCGGATTTGTCTCAAATTCGTTTTGGTTATAAGCACTATAGCCACCCAGTTCACTATTCCAGTATGTCTTGTTAAGCCGGGTAGGTATAGTAATTGTAACTGGTCCCTCTAGCTCATCTATATCAATATCTGGATTTTCTGCAGGATAAAATTCAATTGCCACCCGGTTTGTTGAAGACTGGCTATAGTTCTTTTGTAAAGCAGTTATCCTAACTGGATCATTATTTCCCGTTAGAAGATTTTGATCCTCAATAACTGCAATGTTCCCATCGTTACTTGTTTCATCAAGATATAGTACGGAATTCTCGTACCAAATTGACCCCACATCTAGCTCATTATATCCGTTTTGATACTCAAGGAACTGTGTAGAGACGTTCTGCGGATCGGGATTCCCGGGCTCATATATGCTTATATTGTACGACTGGCTCGTCCGAAGAGTTCCGGTCGGCGGAGGCGGATTTACAGCGAATAGCCGTGTTGGATAGTTCGTACCAAGTCTGACTGTTGGATACTGAGAAACGTTGGTTTGCCCCGCTGTCGAAATGGCGCTGCGGACATCAACCATATCATCTTGAACATCCTGGAAATGTTGAAATTCAACTTCCCTATTCTCCTGTGGGACAAACTGTGCCTGGTTTATTGAAAGAAGAATCACCAAGATAGCAAATATGAGCAAAAAGCCGACAACCTCGGAAACACCCCGCGAGTCGTCTTGAAATGATATCTTGGGAGCCGTAATTCGCATAGTATTAACCAAATATTTATTCTTCTTACTCTTCAATATTTGGATAAGAATGTACAGGCGAAAAATAAAATGGTTGGGATCAGACAAATTTTCAGTACTTTGCGTTGGGGTATTTTATTAGTAAAACAACAGAGTTCGCGAAATTACAGTTATGACTCTTATAGACCATCCTATTCGTGAACTAATCAAACAGTCTACGGATTTTTCAGACCGACGGATCAAGACTGTAGCTGTTCTTTATGTAATAGCTGGATTCTTGCATGGGGTTGTTGATCCAGGAGTCTCTTATATCGGTGTTGAGGTCCTTGATCGGGCGTATGAAGCCAATCCAATAATGCGAGCCCCGATGCGACAAGGGCTTGTGGTTTTGATTCTCATCCATATTCCGCTCTATTTCGCTGTGGCAGTCGCACATATTTTGACAGTTGAGTTTATGAAAATTGATTTCAACCAAGGCAAGCAATCAACGTACTATGCCGCATTAATCGGGCTGAGTCTTATTATCGTATGGGGGCTCTGTCTAAACATATGGAATATTGCTGTGCTGCTGATGGCCAGTTAGTAATCGGTAACCCCCCGATAGAGGTAGCAATTGGTCTCTATGCTAATGACTCACTGAAACTGACTGTGTAAACACAAAGCCAATTCAGTACTCGTAGCAACATTAATCTCTTATGATGAGATAACAATACTTCAAATAATCGAATGGCTGAAAACCGAGACCGCGGGCAGTCTGAAGTTGTGGGGACTCTGTTATTGGTGGGAATAGTTACTTTAGCTATCTCTGGCGCGGGCAGTATCATTATATTTAATATCTACGGTCAAGAGGGCGATCAGGGTCCTCTTATTGAGTGTTCGATTGAATATACAAACGATAATGTAACAATAACTCATCTCGGAGGCGAGTCAGCTGATATTGGTAGTCTAACTGCAATTCTTCGAAACGAGTCTTCGGAGTCAAGAGTGCCATTTAATACCATGGATGGGGGTGGCGACAGTGAGTTTGAACCAGGTGATTCGGCGATTTTAGGACCGATATCTCAGGAAACACAGGTACTACTCGTTACTGAAAACGACATAGTTTGTGACTCTACAGTCCAACCGATGTCAATCTGTATGCCCGGGAGTACTACAGTCGGCGAAAATACAGATCAAGATACTGTAGTCGCTGAGAACGCTAATGTGCAGTCTGGTGTCAGAGTAGATGGAAATATTACAGCAGGAGGTTCAGTAGTTATAGAAAGCGGAGCAAGGGTAACGAAAAATATCCGTGCGGGAGGTTCAATAACTATAAAAAGTGGCGCACGAGTCGACGGAGATGTTGATGCAGGGGCGTCAATAACCGTAGAAAGTGGCGGAGCGATTGACGGAGATTCCAACGGAAACCGCGGTAGTTCATATTCGCCATGTACCGCGTAGATCCTATCCGGGGTTGAATTAAAAACTCTACAACTACAGCTACAGCCTGAAGCGGGAATTAAGCGATATGTCATAGACAGGACATCAAATAAGTTTAATTGGAATTAGGTGCTACGCTCGTGTGTAGAACGTTGTTGGTTGCGAGCTGCAGGGCGATTTTGGTGTAGCTCTGCACGGCGGTATACTCACCAGAACTGGGGCGAGACAGGCTGCAAGAAGGGGTTGGCCGAGTTCACTCAGTCCGGGAGTCCTCGCCAACAATCTGCTTCACAAGGGCAATCCACTCAAATATACTAATAGTTGTTAAGTTCGGAATGACAAATTGTGCGATTTGAGGGATTCCGCACCAGCAATCCGGGATTTGGGGGATGTGGAGGCTGTGATCGAACACATCGATAGAGGGGTGTCACTATTTTGATGCAGCAGCGACATCCTAAAAAGCCAATCCAATAATTGATTCAATAAGATATCAGGTGTTTTAAACGCTTTATTTGTCGATTAGACTTCGATAGAGGTGTGTAACAGATGGCAGACACGAGGATGTAGTATTGAATGTTGGGGGGTTAATTCAGGAGTGGTTCAGAATCTGGTGTGGTAACATTTAGGATATACACTTCGATAGAGGGGTGTCCCCTCGACAGTGGACAAGTCGTCGAGAACAACGTCTAGTCAGGTTTGATTGCGAATTTGAGCCTGTACAACCGAACGAACCTCATCAGCAGAGACCATGTTGATTCGGGAATCTTCTCGAAGGGTCTCTAGGATGGTATCTGGACGTTCGCCGAACTGAAATTCTAGAAACATCCCGGAGCTGGGGCCGTGACTCCGCCGCTTGAACTCAACGAGCGAATACGTCGTAAGTTCCTTCATTTTGTTGACGTAGGTTTCTTGATGATATTGATCGGCGTCGATTGTCTCGGTAATGAACTGATAAACTCGATAGCCAGTCGTACTCCGGGCAGATCCATTGTAAGTTTGTGCGGCAACCGCTGCCGTTGCATAGAGACATAGCTTCTTTTGAGTACTGATACCGCGGACGACCTCGAGGACGCGGTTCTTCTCCACTTTTTGTTGTGCCGCTCGAACGTGCTCTGCGCGAACACCGCTATCATCTTCCCGTTCGGCGAGTTCACCGGCGACACGTATGAGGTCGATCGCTTTCCGTGTGTCCCCGTGTGTTTGGGCCGCAAAACGCCGCAGCGAGTGGGATAACCTCCTCATCGACCACGCCGTCATGGAAGGCATCCTGCCGCCGTCGGAGGATCGTTTGGAGCTGATTTGCATCGTAATCGTCAAAACTTGGGTAGCCTCCCCCCGACACCTCGTTAAGAACTGCTCCAGCGTCTCCATCGCGACTGCGTTTATTCACCAACACGTCAACGTGATTATCAAAAGGTAGACACGAAGCGTGTACAGCCTGTGAGGGCGGTGACCTGTGGTCTCGAAACCGGCTTCGATTCACGCTCACTCAGCCGCTGCTATTCGACACAGTATATCGGGGGATACCGCTTTCATAAAAACAATATGCCGTAGCCGTTCAGTTATCGGATACGTCTAATGATTGTCGCCGTAGCCGTGACTACTCTGGGGGTGTTCTGCGTGGCGCTGATCACGCAGTTGTTCGGCTACCGGACCGGGGGGACCATCGTCATTCCCGTCCTCGCGGTCTATACGCTCAAGAACGTCCTGATGCTGCCGATCTTCCTGTTCAGCACCGTAATCGCATATCTCGGTCTCTCCATCGCGAAACAACGGACGCTCATCTACGGTCGTGACGAGTTGCTGCTCGCGATGGCGCTCGGCAGCGGTATCCCGCTTATCATTCTGATCGTGTTGGGAGCGTTCATCTCCGAGGCCCTCCGCACGGTCGTCTTCATCGGAAGCATCCTTCCGGGGCTGGCGGCGTACAACTACCATCAGGTGAAACCGGAGTTCCGGACCCGCGACCTCCTCACCACCAGTCTACTGTTCATCGGACTCATCCTGCTGGGGTGGGTGCTGATCACGCCCGGACTGTCGCGCAGCATAGGAACACTAGCGCCACCGGTTCTCTACACCACGACCGCAGACGTCGCCGTGTTTAAGAGCGCGTCCGTGTCCGTCGAACTCCGACCGGGAATCCTCTCACGCCCGGTCGCAGTCACCCTGTTCCTCATTGGAATCCTGCTTTCCGAGCGGATCCGTGGCCGATACGGCGTCCGGACCGGCCTGATGGCGATGGCACTGCTGGCGATCTACGCGCTCGTGAACGCCTGGCTCATCGGTCTCTACCTACTCGTCATTGTCGTCGCGTACGCCGGACTGAAGACCGTTCATTACGGAACCCTGCTCTACGGACGGGTCCTCATCGCCGTCAGCGTCGTCACCGCGTTGCTCGTCGTCGTCCCGCTGGTGCTGGCGTTGCCAATCCAGCGGGGGCTGTCAGCATACTTCGTCGCCATTTTGGCGGGAGTCAACGCATACAGCTGGCACGTGACCGCTCCACGAAAGCGGGTGCTGTTCTTTCCATTGCAGATTGGCGCTTTCCTGATCTTGCTGATGGTGACACAGGTCGGCCAGCTGATCGAGCCGACAGTGGCGCCAGCACTGTTCGGGCTGCCGGGATTCTTCGCTTGTGCCGTCGTGGTGGTTGTCTGTGCCGCATTCGTTGAGTGGCGAACCGTCGACCTTCCGGATCAAGAGCGGATCTTCGAGGCGTCGATCCTCTCGGGAGGTGGGGACGCATGATGGACGAAGGACGGTTCGAGATCAGAGCGACAGCTCAGGGATGGGTATGGACGCTGTTCGACGGCGACGTGCCGCTGGCGGTCGGGCCTGGGATGTTCGACAGCGCACAGGCTGCACGAGCCGCTGTCGACCGGGTCCGAGACTCAGTCGCGGCCATCGAGCATATCGACGATTTCGAATCAATCGACAATCTTCCCGAGGAGACGACGCGAATCCGAATCCGGGGAAACGATATCGCCGAGCAGTACGAGTGGGCGCTGTTACATAACGGCGAGACACTGGCGGTGCCCAGTTACACCTATATGAGCCGTGGGACGACTCGGCGAGCGGCCAACCGGTTTAGTGCCCTCGCGACCGGCGCGCTCCCGACGTATCTGACGGGCGCTACCGACGAGACCGTCGAACACGAACCGTTCAATGTTGGCCGAGGGCCGCTTCTGAGCCGTGTGACGAAGCTGCTAACCCGGGGCAAACGCCACCGTAAGTTTCTGAACGACATCAACATCCGAATCGTCGTGTCCGGGATTCGGGGGAAGTCCTCGACGGTCAAGCGGCTGGACGACGTGTTCAACCGCCGGGGCTACGACGTACTGACGAAAATCACTGGCAACCACCCACAACTCATCAGGAACGGCGATATCATCCCCGTCGACCGGCCGGGGCCGTACACGACCCTGTACGAGAACATCAACGTGGTGCGGGAGTTCGGCCCGATGTTGGATGCCTACTCGCCCGACGATGTCGTGATTTTCGAGAACCAGGGTATTACGGAGTACACCACCCGTCTGTTCAACCAGCGGTTCGTCAAGCCACACGTGGTCATCATCGCGAACATCCGCCAGGACCATCAAGACACACTTGGCCAGACCCGTCGTGACATCGCCCGCGCGTTCGCCCGCACTATTCCTCCGGACACACACGTCGTGAGCGGGGAACTCCATCCGGTTCTTCACGAGTATATGCGCGAGGAGATAGAGGATGCCGGCGCGACGATGGAGCAGGTGACGATTCCGGAAGACCAGCAGGGTCGCATCGGGGCTGAGACGGTCTACGCGGTGAACGATGTCCTCCGGTATCTGGACATGGATCCGGTGCCGGACGGCCAATTAAACCAGTACCTCGACGCCATCCAGCCGTCGTGGAAATCACTCCCCGGCGGACGGGTATTCAACGGCGCGGAGATCAACGATATCGAGAGTACAGAGGCAATTCGTCGGGCGCTTGCCGGCGACAACTACGTATTGCCGTTCGTCTACCTCCGGGTGGACCGCCGCAGTCGGACAGCATCGTTCGCGAACTACCTGAACACGCTAGCCGAACGGGACCTGATCGAACGGGCGCGGGCAGGCGGGGCGTTCACTGAGGTGTTCGCAGCGAACGTGGACGTGCCGGTGACGACGCACGACCGAGAGGAAGATGCGGGCGAGGTGCTGGGCGAGATGCTGGCCGAACAGTACCCGGTGCTACTGATGGGCAACACCGTGGACGATTTCATGCGAAATATGGAAATCGAGATTCAAGAACGGGCCCAGCAAGTTGCCATCGACGCTGCCGATTGAAACTCACGGGTCGCTGCGACGTGACAACGCATTTGAGTTAGGCTTCGGTAGGAGTACGCAGATGCAACCTCCTCTCTCCCGACGAACATTCCTGGGAGCAGTCGGAGCTGGGGCCATGATCGGCGTCGCGGGGTGCGGGCGCCAGGATTCGGATGCATCCACAGTGGTAGTCAGCGGTACGATAACTGATCTGGAGGACGCTCCAGTTCCGGAAGCAACGGTGCAACTCGTGACCGGAGGTAAGAAAGTCGTCGCCGAGACCGCTAGTGGCGAGGATGGGCGTTTCGAGGCATCGACCGACCGATCCCTCTGGCTCCGTGTCGACCATCCGAACTACATTTCCCGTGTCCGTGCTATCGAACCGGGCAGTGAGACCACAGTCAGGCTCACCGAAGACACCGGAACGACCGTCAGCCTTGGCTTCGGCGGAGACGTGATGTTCGGCCGCCGGTTCTACGAAACGGGCGGGGACGGCCTTTCGAACCGGGCACGAATCGATCCCGGAGCTCTGGCGAGAAGCCATCAGGAGATTCTGCAATACGTACAGCCGCTGTTCGAGCAGGCAGATATTGCGTCGGTGAATCTGGAGACCCCACTGACCACGACCGACTGGACATATCCCGAGAAATCGTTCCAGTTCACCAGCCATCCAGCGGCGGCCGAGGCCCTGTCGAGTGCTGGAGTCGATTATGCAGCCCTCGGGAACAACCACGTCTTCGACGCGCTGACGCCAGGTCTCGAAGAAACGAACGCGGCACTGGACCGTACCGGAATCGCACGCTCGGGAGCCGGGATGTCGAGCGATGAAGCCTGGCAACCGGCCACGTTCTCCTCTGGTGACCTGAGAATCGAGTACCTCTCCTGTACGACGATTGTCGGCGACCAGTACGAGATTGACTGGTCCGCCGACAGGATACAGTCGGAGTCGCACACCGTCAGGCAGAACGGAAATACACTCACTGTTCCGGGTGGTGCTGGAGTTGCAGAAGCGACAGAAAGGAAACTTAAGACGGAGGTCACCAGAGCGAGCGAGCGCGCAGACATCGTCGTAGTGCAGATTCACGGCGGCAACGAGTATCAGCAGCAGCCTCCGGAGTCGCTCCGGCAACTCACCGACGCGGCCGCCATGGCTGGAGCCGACCTGGTGGTGAATCACCATCCACACGTCACCGGGGGGCTGGAACGCCGGGACGATACGCTGGTCGCGTGGTCGCTGGGCAACCTGGTGTTTGATCAGGTCCTGTGGGAGACGCTCCGGTCGTACTGGTTGGTCGCTCACGTCGACGGAGATGGTGTCCGGCGAGTGCTTCTGGAGCCGATTCTGCTGGAGGGGTACGTTCCAAAAGGCGTCTCGGGGACCGTTCGCGAGAAGCTCGGCTGGGATACGGCAGCACTTTCGACGGGAGTATTCCGTGATGGGACGGCGATCCGGGCGGGGCAGATCGACGCCGCGACGGGTCCGAGCCCGTCCGAGGAGACGCTGGAGGGACCAGACGCGACCTTCAGGCGTGATGTCGGCGGGCACACCGAGGTTATCGAGTCGACGGGAACGGTTGAGGTCGGCCGCGACCGTCTCTACACTGGCTCGTTCGAGAACATGTTGGTCGACGACGGCCAGTACACGGCACCGCTGTGGCGACTCAGCCGGACACCGTCTGCCACCGGCGAGTCGGTCGGTCGGGATAGCGGTGGCGTGAGAGTGACGAGCTATCGACGGAACACCCGTCGTAGTATCCTGACGCCCGCGAGTCGGGTTCCCGTGAAAGGCAGTTCGTATACACTGACGGGGTGGTTCCGGTCGGACGCGGAATCCGACGCACAGCTTCTCATTCCGTGGTACGAGGCGGCCAGCGGGTCGTCGTTCGCACGGGACCTCCTCGAACTATCCCCCACAGATGA
>Ga0209917_1000975_pt1 | contig 11691 bp, 10 predicted proteins | sample SalPon2_C_H2O_MG_FD_185710 | JGI IMG/M metagenome (GOLD analysis project Ga0209917, IMG submission 185710) | Salt pond water microbial communities from South San Francisco under conditions of wetland restoration - Salt Pond MetaG R2_C_H2O_MG... | ecosystem: Environmental > Aquatic > Non-marine... | reverse complement strand
CCCCGACGTCGCCGACACCCTCTTTGCCGACGACGGCTTCGACGCCTACGTCTTCGGTATCGGGCTCTCGGCGGTCGACGAGGACGCTGCTATGATCGCCGACCACCTGCTCGAAGTCGCCGAGATGACCGACGACCCCGTGATCTTCCTGTGGACCGGCCGGCGGTCGCCGGCCGACCTCGACGACCCCCAGCCATACGAACGCGTCCGCGCCGAATACCCGCTGTTCTACGAGCCGACGAAAGCCATCGACGCGCTGGCGTCGCTCGTTCGCTTCGACGAGGCGCGGGATCGGCTCGTGGGACGGCCACCGTTCGAACTCGACGAGCGACCCGCCACCTCGGATCTCCCCGCGAACAGCACGCTCCCGTGGTCACGGGCGACGGCCCTGCTCGAGGATTACGGCATCGACCTGCCGGCGACCCGTTCGGCGTCGTCGAGCGAGGAAGCCGCCCGCTATGCCAGCCGAATCGGGACGCCGGTCGTGATGAAAGTCGACTCGCCAGACATCGCCCACCGCAACCATATCGGCGCGGTACGTGTCGGCGTCGACTCCCCCTCGGCGGCCCAGCGCGCCTACGAGGACATCGTCGCCGCGGTGTTCGAGTACGACGACGAGGCGACCATCGAGGGCGTCCTCGTCCAGGAGATGGTCGACAGCGGCGTCGAGGCGCTGGTCGGGGCGTCACAGGACCCCAACCTCGGCCCGGTGGTCACCGTCGGCTCCGGCGGGACGCAGGTCGAGGCGCTACAGGACACCACGCATCTCGTCGCCCCGTTCGGGAAAGGCGACGCCTACGGCGCGCTCAAGCGGACGGACCTCCCCGCGCGCTTCGAACACGAGTTCGGCCCCGACGCGTCGCTGGATAGCCTCGCCAACCTCGTCACGAAGGTGGGGAACCTCGTCGCCAAACGCCGGGAGGTGGCGGAACTCGACCTCAACCCGGTGATGGTGCGCCCGGAGCGCAGCGTCTGTGTCGACGCGTTCGTCAAGACGGATTGAGAGGGTTCGTTGTCCCTGTGTCCCGGTGTGTTACCCGGACGGGGCGGCACCACACCGCTACGGACTTACAACGGTCAGTATGAGACGGGCTGTGTGCCGGTGGGCGCCGGGACCGACGCACGACGGTCCGGACGGGGGAGACGGCGACGACGGCCCACACCGCGGCGTTCCCCGTATCGAACGCCTTTTGATGCCCGGCGTCGCAGTGACGTGTATGGCTACCGAAACGGAATCGGGGACCGGCCTCACCGGACACGTCCGCGGGGTGACGGTCACCACGCTGGCCTGTCTCGGCGGCGTCGCGGCCGCCGTCCTCGGGGGCGCCATCGTCGGCACCGGCGTGGAGGCGGCGTCCGATACGCGCGCCCTCATGTTCGTGGTCGCCGCCATCGCCGGGCAGTACCCCGTGCTCAAGGCGATCGGGGTCGACGTCGCCGACTTCGGTGCGAAAGACCACCTGTACGTGGCGTTCATGACCTTCACGCTCTGGTTCATCACGTTCGCCATCCTCCTCACCACCGGCGCCTCCCTGTAATCATGGCCGACGACAGCATCGCGGTCGTCGACCTCGACCGGTGTCAACCCGACCGCTGTAACTACGAGTGTGCGAACTTCTGTCCCCCGAATCGGACGGGCGAGGAGTGTATCGTCACCCTCGACGAACGGCACGACGACCCCGACCTCTACGAGGGCGGCCCGGACCAGATCAGTATCTCCGAGGAGCTCTGTCTGGGCGAGACCTGCGGCATCTGCGTCGAGAAATGCCCGTTCGACGCCATCGAGATCATCAATCTCCCCTCCGAACTGACCGAGGACCCGGTACACCGCTACGGCGAGAACGCCTTCGCCCTCTACGGGCTGCCGGTCCCCGAGTCGGGGACGGTAACGGGCCTGCTCGGGCCGAACGGAATCGGGAAGTCCACCGCCGTCCACGCCCTCGCGGGCGAGATGGTGCCCAACCTCGGACAGTACGACACCGACCCGGATTGGGAGACGGTACTCGACCGATATCGAGGGACTGCGCTCCAGAACTACCTCGAACGGCTGATGGACGACGACATCTCGGTCGCCCGCAAGCCCCAGTACATCGACCGCATCCCGGACCAGTTCGGCGGGAAGACCCGCGACTTGCTCGAGCGGACGGACGAACGCGGCGTCGTCGACGACCTGGTCGACCGGCTCTCGATCCGGCCGGTGATCGACCAGCCCATCGACACGCTCTCGGGCGGTGAACTCCAGCGAGTCGCGCTCGCGGCGACGCTCGCCCGCGACGCCGACTTCTACTTCCTCGACGAGATTACCCCGTATCTCGACATCGGCCAGCGCGTCACCGCGGCCCGGCTGATCCGCGAACTCGCCGACGAGGGTGACCGCTCGATGCTCGTCGTCGAACACGACCTGGCCGTCCTCGACCTGCTCGCTGACCGTCTCCACGTCGCCTACGGCGAACCGGGGGCGTACGGCGTCGTCACCGACCCCAAATCGGTTCGGAACGGCATCAACGAGTACCTCAAAGGCTACCTCGACAACGAGAACATGCGTATCCGTCCGAACGAGATCACGTTCGAGGAACACGCCCCGCGGGAGTCGGTGACCGGGACGCCGCTGGTCGAGTACCCCGACATCTCGAAATCCTACGGCGAGGGCGAGTTCTCGCTCGACGTGGCGGGCGGCACCATCTACAAAAGCGAGGTGCTGGGCGTGGTCGGCCCGAACGGCATCGGGAAGTCGACGCTCGCGAAACTGTTCGCGGGATCGCTCGCTCCCGACGAGGGGAATCTGGATTTCCGCCTCGATATCGCCTACAAACCCCAGTACGTCGAGGTGGATCAGCCGATGCGCGTCGACACCTTCCTCTCCTCGATCACCGACGACTTCGGCACCTCCTTCTGGAATACGGAAATCGCCAAGCCGCTGCAGCTAGAGCGCATCATGGAACAGCAGTTGACGGATCTCTCGGGTGGGGAGCGCCAGCGGGTCGCCATCGCGGCCTGCCTGTCGAAGGAGGCCGACCTCTACCTGCTGGACGAGCCGTCGGCCCATCTCGACGTCGAACAACGAGTCCAAGCCACTTCCGCGATCCGGCGGTACGCCGAGAACCACGACGCCACGGCGATGGTCATCGACCACGACATCTACATGATCGATCTGCTGGCCGACCGCCTGATGGTGTTCGACGGCGAACCCGCCGAGCACGGCCACGCCTCGCAGCCCCAAGACATGCGCTCGGGCATGAACGACTTCCTCGCGGATCTGGACATCACGTTCCGCCGCGACGAACGGACTGGTCGCCCCCGGATCAACAAACCCGAGAGCCAACTCGACCGCGAACAGAAGCGGGCGGGCGAGTACTACTACGCCCCCTGAACTGGCCCGTCGCCCCACGCAGTAAACGTGGCCCGTCGCCCCACGCAGTGGTCGTCCGGTCGCCACGCACGACCGCTTTAGCGTTAATTCGATCCCGGTCGATGGACGGGATGGGGGAGTCCATCGACGCCGACGCGAACGAGACCGACGAGCAGACACGGCCCCGGTTTCGGGGCTGCGTGTTCTGTTACACCGCCGAACTCGCCGCCTACGGCGTCCGAAAGCTACGTCGGTAGGCGATTGACCGTCCACCGCTGATCACCGGCAGGGGACGGTCTACGAAAGAGTTATGTTCCTTGGTAACTAATTCCACAGTCCGGTAGGAGCCACGAGGACACACCGGACGATTCGGCCCGGTCCGTTCGAACGAACGGGATGGGTCGGATTAGAGGTACAACCGAAGACCCCGTAACAGGGGCACAAGGTGAACGCCTCGAAGGAGGACCGCAGCGACCCGACGCTCGTCCGCCATGGCGGATGAGAGAGAAGACCAAGTAACGGATCTCGTGTAAACGAGGTTCGCGAACCTGGGAAACCAGTGCCGGTCGTGAGGGTCGTGGAAAACATCTCCCGTCCGGGTCCAAATCGTGGCGACCGACCGATGACCTCGCCCGAGAGCGACGGCGCCGAAATCGCGTCGCCGACACCCCGGACGAAGGGGCCTCGATAGACGATGGTACAGGGAGTGTTCGAGGCCCGTCCGGATCGTAGAACTGCGGGTTTGAATATGTCATGGTCGATCACAATATTTTCACCATCGTAGTTCGTGAAGTGATTTCTGACCAATAGTATTAATTCGTTGAACTGCCACGTTAGCGTGGGCGTCGTGATACCGACCCCAACAGAGGCACCCTGTTTCATCTTCCGGTGGCACGCCGTCCTTTCTTTTTCCGTCGGGGGCGTGGTGTTCACACGGTCGATAGCCTCCGTACACACGCACCGTGTTACGAGGGCGCCGACACGGCGAAACGCCTGGGAGCGGGCGGAACTGGACTCGCAGGACTGCAACTCCACGCGTCCGTTCCGCGGGCGTTCGGATCACCGAGGGTCCCGCGAGCAGCGAGGGACCGCAGAGTCCTTGCGCAGTCGGCGCGGAGCGCCGGCGACGAGCGGTGCGAGCGAGGGCGACTACGGCGAGTCCACTGACTGGAGTGGACGAAGTGAGCGAAAGGAAATGGACTCGCCGGGATTCCGTTACACGGTTTGAAACAATCCATTTAATCTCCGTGCTGTCTGGCGATTAGATTGACAGCGATTGTGGTGATGCCACCGACACTACCGATGTCTGTCGGTGGATGTCTATGCTTCTCGCGGGTTCTTTCGCTCACCCGAGTTGTGACTCCATGTATTCAATTGCCGTCCAGATATCGATGACGCGGATACGCCCTTCGTAGTACGAGTTCTCGATGACGCCGGAGATTGCTCGTTCCGCGTTCCGGTCGTCCATCAGAATCCCGACGGAGTCGTGCGATGTCGAGCCGAGGAGCATCACCCCGACTGCTGGCAGTTCCGAGTCCGTCTTTGGTAACTCTTCGGGGTCCGTCTGTTCGAACGCTGCAAGCCGCTCGTGAACTCGATCCATGACTTCGCCAGCCCGCGGTCCATCGTGGACCCGAACCCCTGGCTGGACATCACCTGCGAGAGTGATCCACTCCGTCGTATCCGCTCGGTCAACCCAATCGATGCTAATGTAGCCACGCTGTTCGTTCAGTTCTTCGACAACACCACTACTCAAGTACAGCTCTCTGTCTTCGGCTTGGACATATTGGACGAACGTTTCGTAGGGGTCACTTCCCGTCCCTCCAACTGTCCGCAGAAAACTCGTATCGAGGACAAGCGCGGTCGGAAACGGCGACGGATGGGACTCACTCATCGGGGCGCTGGTACGGTGCCTGCTCGATCGCCCGGTCGTGGATACCTACGTCGAACGCGACATCGTCGAGCGTCGGATCGTAGTCTTTCACCACCGCGATGATCCGCTCAATCGCCTGTGTGACTGCGATGGCCTCTACAACGGGGACGTCAAGATCATCCGCGACGCCGCGGCGTGTCGTGTTGCCTTTCAGGTAGTCGATCGTTGCCGTGACGGCGGGTGCAAGGGCTGCTTTCCCGTGGCGGTCAACGAACAGCTCGAGGTCGTCATCGACACTGGTGGCCCCGTAGACGGCGACGATGACGGGACCGAGTTCAAGCGTGGTTTCGTCCGTCCAGTTGCCGCTTACAGGATCGGCACGCCAGAGAGCCGATCCGTCTTCGTACTCGTCGAGTTCCTCCGCGATCCCCAACTCGGCCAACGTGTTGGCGTACTTGTACGCGGTGCTTTTCGAGAAGCCCTGGCGGTCACGGGCGGCGGTGACTGTCGTAGGGGAATTGATCAGGAGATCCGTGTAGAACCGGGCTAGTTCAGGGGTCCCCAACAACTCCTGGAAGACGAAAAACCGGCGGGCAGTGTGTCCCGCGTCCGGTTGGTTCGTGGTGAGTGGCGCATCAGACATAGTCTATATTTCGCAAACTATGTTCTAAAGTGTTTCGGGAAAGCCACTCCTGGCTCGCCTGGTATACTCATCGGTACATCTCAATGGCCGATTGATTATCTCGTCCGTCTCCGGGTCCCGGAACACGGATTGAGGCCAAAATGGATTCCGACACGACTCATAACGAATTCTACGCGAATTCATTAAAGCCATACTTAGATGTCGTTAGAAGGCCTAAAGAGCCCGAAAAAGGCGGATAAGGAGGAAATGGACTCGCCGGGATTTGAACCCGGGGCCTCTTCCTTGCGAAGGAAGCGATCTGCCACTGATCTACGAGCCCGCACTGAATCCGAACCGGCCGGCGTACTTGTATGCTTCCCTTTGGACGTGAAAACGCCTTAGCGCGGTGCCCTGGCGTCAGTCTTCGAGAACGATCTCGATGCTGACGTCGTTGGGCACCTGAATGCGCATGAGCTGGCGCAGCGCACGCTCGTCCGCGTCGATGTCGATGAGGCGCTTGTGCACCCGCATCTCCCAGTGTTCCCAGGTGGCAGTCCCCTCACCGTCGGGGGACTTCCGCGCCGGGACTTCGAGCGTCTTCGTCGGCAGCGGGATCGGGCCGCTGAGACTGACGCCCGTCTTGCTCGCGATGTCGCGGACTTCGTCGCAGATGCCGTCGAGATCCTCGGGGCTCGTGCCCGCCAGACGAACGCGTGCCTGCTGCATCTATCGCTCGTTGACCGAGAGCACTTTGCCGGCCGCGATGGTCTGACCCATGTCGCGGATGGCGAAGCTGCCGAGCTCCGGAATCTCTGACGACGGCTCGATGCTGAGGGGCTTCTGCGGGCGGACGGTCACGACCGCGGCGTCGCCGGACTTGATGAAGTCCGGGTTCTCCTCGGCGACTTCGCCGCTCGCGGGGTCGAGCTTCTGGTCGATGGACTCGATGGTACACGCGACCTGTGCCGTGTGGGCGTGGAAGACCGGCGTGTAGCCCGCCGTGATCACGGACGGGTGCTGCATGACGACGACCTGCGCCTGGAACGTCTCGGCGACCGACGGCGGGTCGTCGGCCGGGCCACAGACGTCACCGCGGCGGATGTCGTCCTTGCCGATGCCGCGAACGTTGAACCCGACGTTGTCGCCGGGGCCGGCCTCGGGCACCTCTTCGTGGTGCATCTCGATGGTCTTGACCTCGCCACCGACGTCCGAGGGCTGGAACGACACGTTGTCGCCGACGTTCATGATACCCGTCTCGACGCGACCGACCGGGACCGTCCCGATGCCCGAGATGGTGTAGACGTCCTGAATCGGCAGGCGAAGCGGCGCGTCCGTCGGCGGCTCCGTCTCCGGCAGGTTGTTCAGGGCCTCGAGCAGCGTCGGGCCGTCGAACCAGTCCATGTTCCCGGACTTCTCGGCGACGTTGTCGCCTTCGAAGGCCGAAATCGGGATGAAGGACGCGTCCTCCGTGCCGAAGCGGACCTGCTTGAGGAGCTGTTTGACTTCCTCGGTGACCTCCTTGAAGGTGTCCTCCGAGTAGTCGACGATGTCCATCTTGTTGACGCCGATGATCAGCTCGTTGATACCGAGCGTACGGGCCAGGAAGACGTGCTCGCGGGTCTGAGGCGCGACGCCGTCGTCGGCCGCGACGACGAGCACCGCGTTGTCGGCCTGGGACGCGCCCGTGATCATGTTCTTCACGAAGTCACGGTGACCCGGACAGTCGACGATGGTGAAGAAGTACTCGTCAGTGTCGAACTCCTGGTGGGCGATGTCGATGGTGACACCACGCTCTCGCTCCTCTGCGAGGTTGTCCATGACGTAGGCGAACTCGAAGCCGCCCTTGCCCTTCTCCTCGGCTTCCTCGCGGTACTGCTCGATTACGTGCTCCGGTACGGACCCTGTCTCGAACAGGAGTCGCCCGACGAGCGTGCTCTTGCCGTGGTCGACGTGGCCGATAATGGCCAGATTCTGGTGCGGTTTGTCACTCATGGTGGAATCACGCGCTAAGGCGCTTGGTGACGACTATTTGCCCCGAACGACCTAAAACCATTTCGATACACGTCACAGAACTCTCCGACGCCGTCTTGCGGTTTGTGATGCCATACCGCACGACGGTGTGGGAGCGACGGACGTCGGGTGCGAAGAGGTCGAACGTCAGGACGGGGCGTCACCGCACCGGGCGGCCGAAGCGGAGCGGTCACAGCGACGGCTCACTCGAGCCGGGTCACGTCGGAGAGAATCGCCGTCGCCGTCTCCGGCCCGCCAGCGCCGCGCCCGCTCAGATGCAGTTGTCCGGCGTGCACCGTGTCGAACTGGACGATGTTGCGCGTCCCGGTGACCGCCAGCGCGTCGTGCTGGGGGACGAGTCGGGGGCCGACCCGGACGCCGTCGGCCGTCGCCTCGCCGATCAGCCGGACGGTCCGGCCGTCCTCCGCCGCCAGGTCGAGCGCGCTCGCCGGAATCGACCGGATACCCTCCACCTCGGCGTCGTCGAGGCTGTACACCTGTTCGCCGTCGCTCAACACGTTCGCGAGGATGACGAACTTCAGCGCCGCGTCCGTCCCCTCCACGTCGAAGGCGGGGTCGGCCTCGGCGACGCCGAGGTCCTGTGCCTCCGCGAGTACGTGCTCGTACCCCAGTCCCTCGGCGGCCATTCGCGAGAGGATGAAGTTGGCCGTCCCGTTGAGGACGCCGCGGGCCGCCGTGATCTGTCCCGGCCCGAAGTCCGCGATGGTCGAGAGGATGGGGATGGCGCCGCCGACGGCGGCCTCGAACTGTACCGTCCCGGCGCTCTCCGCTTCGAGCGCGCGCAGGTCGGCGTACCGCTCGGCGACGGGACCCTTGTTCGCCAGGACGACGTGCCGGTCACGCTCTAGGGCCGCACGGACGTGCGAGAAGCCGGGTTCCGCGTCGCCGAGCGTCGTCGGCGTGGCCTCGACGAGGGCGTCGTAGTCGGCGGCGAGTGCGTCCGCGGGGGCACCGTCCCCGACGACGCCCTCGCGCTCCTTCCGGTCGAAGACGGCCTCGGCGTCCAGCCCGCCGGGGTCGACGGCCGACGACTGCGAGTCCGCGACGGCCACGACGGCGTGACCGTACTCCGGCGCGAGTTCGACGACCGACCGGCCGACGGCGCCGACACCGATGACGGCGAGTCTCATTCCGACACCTCCACGAGCGGCTCGATGACGTTCAGCCCCTTCTCGTCGGCGATGTCGCGTACGTGTGCGAACACTTCGTCGGTTCGACCGGTGCGCGTCGCCAGCCGAAGGCGGGCGCTAGACGCGCTCCCACGCCCCTCCGGCGCCGAGAGCGACAGGTCGGCGAGCGTGGCGTCCGTGCTCGATTCGATCCGTCGAAGCGTATCGGAGAGGTCGGTGTCGACGATGTCGCCGACGAGCAGGAGGGTCAACTCCTCGCCGTAGCGCTCCGCGCCGGCCTGAATGACGTTGACACCCTCCTCGCGGAGCGCTTCGACGATAGTCTCGAAGCGGTCCGGCGGACACTCCACGTCCACCTCGACGGGGATATGTCCCCGCGGGGTGAGGTTGCCGCGCTCGTGGAATATCGAGAGGAGGTTGCCCCCGTTCTCGGCGATTGGATGCAGCGCCGACAGCAGTTCGCCCGGTTTGTCGACGAGTTCCAGCCGGATCGTATGCGTCTGTGGGCGTTCGCCGCCGTCGGTTTCGGGGTCGCTGACGGCGGCGTCGCCGTCGGCGTTCGCAGCGTCGGGGGTGGAAGCGGCCTCGTCGCTCATTCAGGCCGTCACCCCCGCGGCACGACCCGTCGACGCAATAATTGTAATCGGCGACGGGGAGGGGCCGCGGGGTGTCTCCGTGCCGACACGTCGACTGCCGGTAGTCATGCCGCTGGGCATGGTACACAGTGTGCCGGTGGGGTATAAGATTGCATCGGTCGCGGACCGCACCGATCAGGTCGCCGTCGCGGGCCGCGCCTCGCTCGACGCCGTCGGGGGCGCCGCTGCCCGGTCGTGCGAGAGACGGACGACCGTCCGCTCGCCGTCCGTCTCGAACGTCAACTCCCCGCCGGCGGACTCGGCGACGGAGCGGGCGACCCAGAGACCGAGACCGCTCCCGTGTTTGAGCTGGGTGATCTCCGTCTCGCCCGCGATCACGGTCCGTTCGTCCGCCGGGATTCCCGGTCCGTCGTCCGCGACGTCGATCCGAACCGTGCCGTCGACGTCGGCCGCGGCGCTAACACGTATCTCCGAACCACCGTGTTCGGCCGCGTTCTCGACCAGTTCGGCGAGCGCCCGTTCGATGCTGTCGTCGGCCCAGATCCACAGGTTAGGCGGTACGTCGACGGTGACTGCCAGCTCATCGTCGACCGCAACGGTGTCGATCACGTCAGTCGCGATATCGTGGACGTTCAGCCGCGCGTTCGGCGCCGACCGGCGCTCCAGCGCTTCGAGCATCGTCTTGGTTTTCTCCGCCATCCCACCGACCGCCCGGGACCGCCGATGGACCATGTCGGCGGCCTCCGCGAGCGAGCCCTCGTCGAGTTCGGCCGCCAGTCGCTCGGACTGGCCGATCAACACCGTCGCGTCGTTGCGCAGATTGTGCCGGAGGACGCGGCTGAGGACGGCGAACTTCTCGCGCTCACGGGCCAGTTGCTCCGCACGCACCCGCCGGGCGTCGTGGACGCCGATGATGACGTGGGCGGCCGCACTGATCGCGAGGACGTTCCCCGCCGCCAGCGCGTCCGCCGTACTCACGGTGCCGAGGCTCCCGCGATAGGCGCCGTGCCCGAGCAGGACGCCCCCGAGGACGACGAGGCCGAGGAAGTTCCAGACGGCGATGCGAACGGCGTTCGGCGTCGAGAACCCGCTCCGATAGAGGAGAACACCGGCGGCGACCAGGCCGACACAGACGACGGCGCCGAGACCCGCCAGCCCCAGCCCCACCGGAGGCTGCCCGGCGGCGAGAAACGGGGCGAGGTTGGGCAGAATCAACGCGACGCCGGTCAGACTGATCGCCGCACACGCCCCGAGTCGAGCGAGCCGTTCCCGGCGGTGATCCCCCGCGGCGGGTCCCGCCTCGAACATTCGAACGAGCGTCCGGTCGATTCGAGCGAGGAGATCCGACATGCCCGGGGGGTTGCCGAACGGGGATGATGAAACTAGCCGTCGGATTATCGCGAATGAGAGAAGAGGGGGCCGAATCGAGCCGTTCGGGACGGCCGCGCCCCGGGAACGGCGACGGCAGTCCGATTAGATGTAGTCGATCGACGGCGGGAGTTCGAGCTTCATCCCCTTGCGCTCGCGAATCTCCTTGATGATGTCCGGCTGGAGGTTGTCGGCGAGCACGCGGAAGCCGGCGTTCTCCGTGTTCCACGAGGCTCGACCCTCGGTGGCGCTCCGGATGTCGGAGGAGAAGCCGATCATCTCCTCGACGGGCGCGATGCCTTCGATGACCATGAGGTCACCCTCCTGGTACATGTCGTCGACGCGGCCACGGCGACCCTGAATCTCGCCCGAGGCCGCCCCCATGTGTTCCGAGGGAACGTCGATGCGGACGTCCTGGATGGGTTCGAGCAGGCGGATCTCACCGTCGATCAGGGAGCGGTGGACCGCCTCGCGGACGGCGGGGATGACCTGCGCCGGCCCGCGGTGGATGGTGTCCTCGTGAAGCTTCGCGTCGTGCAGGCGGATGAGCGCGCCGGAGACGGGTTCGGCCGCCAGCGGGCCGTCGTCGAGCGCCTCTTCGATACCCTCGACGACCAGTTCCATCGTCTCGTTGAGGTGCTGAATCCCCTTCGTGTCGTCGATGAGGATGTTCGTCCCGTGGATGTGCTCCACGTTCTGAGAGGTGTCCTTGTCCATGCCGG
>Ga0209917_1000974_pt1 | contig 11694 bp, 12 predicted proteins | sample SalPon2_C_H2O_MG_FD_185710 | JGI IMG/M metagenome (GOLD analysis project Ga0209917, IMG submission 185710) | Salt pond water microbial communities from South San Francisco under conditions of wetland restoration - Salt Pond MetaG R2_C_H2O_MG... | ecosystem: Environmental > Aquatic > Non-marine... | reverse complement strand
GTCGATCCCGCCCCACGAGAGCCCGTGGTGGACGACCAAGGCGTCCGCGTTCGCCTCGGCCGCGGCCTCGATCGTCGCCGCGGCGGCGTCGACTGCGAACGCGACGCGCTCTATCTCGGCGTCGTCCGGGCCGACCTGCAGGCCGTTCGCGCTGGCGTCGACGTCGGCGTACGCCGCGGTGTCGAGCCGGTCGTCGAGTCGCCCTGCGTACTCGGAGAGTTCCATGCCCGGCGATACGCCGCCCGCGACGTAAAGAGCCGGGAAACGCACGGATGCGGGTGCCAGGGAACGCACGGATGCGGGTGCCAGGGAACGCACGGATGCGGGTGCCGGGAAACGTACAGGTGCGTCCGGCCCCGATCGCGGATCGATGGACGACCGAATCGCGGAGACGCTGCGCGCGGACCCGACGATGGCGACGCTCGTCGACCGACACGGCCCGCTGACCGTCGAGCCCGCGCCGGACGAGTTCGCTCGGCTGTGCACGTCGATCGTGAACCAGCAGCTCTCGACCGCCTCGGCGACGGCCATCCACGACCGGTTCACGGACCGTCTCGACGGCGAGGTGACGCCGGAGCGCGTGCTCGCGGCCGACGAGGCGAGCCTGCGCGAGACCGGACTCAGCGGGACCAAAGTCGAGTACCTGCGGTCCGCGGCGCGGGCGTTCCGCGACGACGACCGAGACTTCACGCGCGAGGGGTTCGCGGACGCCGCCGCCGACGAGGTTGTCGAGGCGCTCACCGCGATCCGGGGGGTCGGCGAGTGGACCGCGCGGATGTACCTCATCTTCGCGCTCGGCCGCGAGGACGTGTTGCCGCTCGGCGATCTGGCGGTTCGCAAGGGAATCGTGCAGGTGTACGCCGACGGCGGCGACCTCGACCGCGCGGCGATGCGCGAGATCGCCGAGGCGTGGCGACCCTACCGGAGCTACGGAACGAGATACATCTGGGCCGAGTACGAGGCGTGAGCGACGGATCGCCGCGACGATTCACCCGCGACGGCGGCCGAAATAATATCCGTACGTTATCGGTAGCTCTCCGTCCGGTATGTGGATATAGTATTGTACAACAATCCCAAAACCATTATCACCGCGCGTCCGCTACGGTCGAGTACATGACCGAATCCGACCCGGTACAGCCGTGTGGCGTCGCCGCCGCGCCCGCGGAGGGAAGTCGATGACGGGAACCGAACTGCTCCCCGGCGCGTCGCCGTCCGTGGCGGCGCTCGCCGTCATCGCCGTCGTCCTCGTCGAGGCGGCGCTGTTGTACGTCGGATACGGCTTCCTCGAAGACAGGATCGGACCGACGCTGTTCGACCGACTCAGGCGGATATAGATGTTCGGACTGCTCGGGTTGAGCCCCGGCCTGTTCGGCCTCTTCATCGTCTTCGGCTTCATGGTCGGCGTGTTCTTCGGCTTCTTCGGGATGGGCGGGTCCTTCCTCGTCACGCCCGCGCTCCTCATCCTCGGATACCCAGCGCCGGTCGCCATCGGCAGTTCGATGACGTTCGTCTTCGGGACCGCCGTGATCGCGACGCTGAAACACCACGACGCCGGGCAGGTGGACTACCGGCTCGGGGGGCTGATGTTCGTCGGCATCACCGTCGGCATCGAACTCGGCAGCCGACTGGTGTTCGGACTGGAGGTACTCGGGATCGCGGAGGCCGTCGTCGGGGGCGCGTACGTCGTCCTGCTCGCCGCCATCGGGGCCCTGTTCACCCGGAGCGCGCTGGCTGACGAGGGCGACCACGACGCCGAGGGCGACGGAAGCAATCGCGACGCCGAGAGCGACGGGGGAGACGACGAGGTCCCCGCGATCGCAAAGCGGATCCAGTCGTACGAGATCCCGCCGATGATGACGCTTTCCGACGGGCGCAGGGCCTCGCTGTGGACGATATCCGGCGTGGGCGGCGGCGTCGGGTTGGTGTCTGGATTCCTCGGCGTCGGCGGCGGCTTCGTCCGGATGCCGGCGATCTACTACGTCGTCGGCACCTCGCTCGCCGCGGCCGTCGGCACCAGCCTGTTCGGCGGGCTGATGTCCGGCGCGGTCGGCGCGTTCACGTACGGTCGGGCGGGCGTGATCGACCTCGGCGTCGTCACCGCGCTCCTGCTCGGCAGCGCGCTCGGTGCCCGGATCGGCTCGGGCGCGACCGCCTACGTGGACGAGGACGACGTGACGATCTACTTCGGCGTCATGCTGCTTCTCGCCAGCCTCGCAGTCGCGCTCGGCGAGGCGGCGACGTGGCTCTCGATGCCGATCCTCGATCGGATCAGCTTCGTGCTCCTCGTCGGTTCCGCGCTGTTCGTCTGTTCCGTGATCCTCTATCACGGCGTGCTGGCCGTGCGCGACGAGCGCCGGTCCGCTCCGTCGGCGTGAACGGTGGGATTTCGCCTCGCTACCGCCGTACCGCCCGGACACTTCGCTCTCCGACCGCGGTCCGAGCGGCGTCAGGGCGCGTCGTCCGCCTCCGCGCGCGCCGATCGCCAGCTCTCGAAGGCCGCGCTCGCGGGGTGGTAGTCGGGCTCGACGCCCGGCGGTTCCGGCGCGACGAGGTCGCCGTCGGCCGCCGACGGCAGCCGCTTCTCGTACCAGACGCCGGCCGGGCCGCGGAACAGGTCGGTGCACACGAGGAGTCGACGGTGCCACTCGCGGAGCCGTGCGGCCGTCTCCGCGTCGCCGCGGTCGACCGCGCGCTCGGACAGCGCCGCGGCCGCGCCGATCCCCTCGGCGAGCGCCCAGCCGTACCGGTCCTCGACGATCGGCGAGCCGTCCGCCCGGTGGGTGTAGACGAACCCGTTCTCGGCCCAGCCGTTCTCGACCGCGGCGTCGAACAGATCGAGCGCGCGCCCGTACCAGCCGTCAGCGTTGGCGTCGTCTTCGGCGGCCGCGTCCCCTCCGAGAGACGCCGGGACGGCCGCGTCGTACCGGTCGAGCAGCGCGAGGAACTTCGCCCACTCGACGTGGTGGCCCGGCTGGTAGCCCGGCGGACGGAACTGATGGCGCGGTTCGTCCGCGTTGTACTCGAAGTCGTGCTCCCAGTCGGCCGTGTAGTGTTCCCACAACAGCCCACCGGTGTCGGCCGCCAGGTCGACGGTGACGGTCTCGGCGATGTGGCGCGCTCGATCCAAGTACGTCGCCTCGCCCGTGGCCTCGTAGGCCGCGATGTACGCCTCACAGGCGTGCATGTTCGCGTTCTGGCCGCGGTACGGCTCCAACTCCGACCAGTCGGCGTCGCAGTCGCTCCGGAGCAACCCCGCCTCGTCGCGGAACCGGTCGTCGACGAGCGCGTGGGTCGCAGCGAGCCCCTCGCGAGCCCCCTCGACGCCGGCGGCCGTCGCACGGGCGTACGCCAACAGCACGAACGCGTGACCGTACGCCGACCGCGTCCGGTCGACGGGCGCGCCGTCCGCCTCGACGACGAGCCGATACCCGCCGTCGCCGCTCCCGTGTGCCTCTCCGAGAAACGACAGCCCGTGTTCTGCGGCTTCGAGACACCAGTCGGGACCGTCGGCGAGCGCCCCGGCCGCGAAGTTCGCTATCGACCGGCAGGTGGCGACGAGGTGTCGCCGGTCGTCGGTGTAGCGGTCGCCGGTCTCGGGATGGAGGAGTCGGTAGCCCCGCTCGGCGAGCGCGTCGGGGTACTGGACGCGGAGCGTCGCGAGCAGCCGCGCGCGACTCGTCCGCGCTCGGCGTTCGGCGTCGCGCTGCGTCCCGCTCATACCGCCCCGTCGTTGCCCTGTCTGCGGGCCGCAGAGAGCAGGTCGGCGACCGGCTCCGTGTACTCGTATCCGGGGATGACGCCCTGAACGTAGGTCCCCTCCACGAAGTCGACGAGGGCCTTGGCGTCGTCGACGCCGCGGGCCGCGTTCTCGTCACGCAGCTCGAAGGTCACGGTGATCGCGCCGTCGTCGACCGCGACGCGCGGGTCGAACTCGCCGCCGCCGCGCGTGACGCCGCCGACGTCGACGACGCGGCGCTCGAACGTCTCCGTCCATCCCTCCTCGACCACGTCGGCGACCGCCCCGGCCGTCACGGCGGAGAGCGTCGGCACGGTGACGCGCACGGTGAACCGCAGCTGTTCCGTCTCCGCCGGGTCGGCGCTGACCGCGGCGTCGAACGCGGTCGTCGCGACGCACCAGTCGTCGTCCGCGGGCTCGAACGCGTCGTGCGCGGCGAACGCCCGGCGAGCCCGCTCCGAGAGGTCGACGTCGTCGGCTCCTGTCATACGCTATCGGAGGCGAGCGGCGAGTAAAAACGCGTTGCGTCGACACCGACGGAGGACACCGTGCCCGTCCCGCGGCGATCAGGGTGCGCGGGCGACGACGGCGAACGTCTCCGTACGCGTCGACGCGTCCTCGACCACGAATCCCGCCGTCTCTAGCATCTCGACCGCGTCGTCGGCGTCGTACCGCTCGTCGACCGGCGGCCCGTCGTCGCCGTCGCCGTCGGCCGACCAGTCGAAGATCGCGAGCCGCGCGTCGGTCGCGAGCACGCGCGCGAGCTCGGCGATCGCCGCGGGCGTCCCGAACTCGTGGAAGGTCATCGTCGAGAACGCACCGTCGAGGTCGGCGTCGTCGAACGGCAGATCGCTCACGTCACTCGCGACCAGTTCGACGTTCTCAGGGACGCCCTTCTCGCGATAGAACTCGTGCATCTCGGCTTGCACGTCGACGCCGTAGACGGTCCCGACGTGGGGCGCGACGTCGTCGGTGTAAAATCCGGTGCCGCTGCCCAGATCGGCGACCGCGGCGTCGGCTGCGGGAGCGATCCCCCCGATAACTTCCTCGGCCGACACCCAGCGGTAGCGAACGCCGGGCCGCTCCAGCCGCTCTGCCTGCTCCGCGTCGAACGTGTGAAAACCCATGCCCTGTATTGCACATCAAGTGCTAAAACGCGTCCGATCGCTCACCACTCCGCGTCGAGCGCCTCGACGAGCCGGTCGACCTCCGACTCCGTACAGACGGCGTGGACGGACGCTCGAATCGCGTCCGGATGCGGGAGCGACCGAACCACGATGTCCTCCTCGGCGAGCCGCTCGACGGTCGCGTCGGGGTCGTCGACGTCGATCGTGACGAGTCCGGTCTCGTACTCGTGGGGGCTCAGCAATCGGTCGTCCGGAATCCCGTCTTTCAGCCGGTCGGTGAGCGATTCGATCCGCGCTTCGATAGCGTCGAGGCCGATCGCGTCGATCGCGTCGAGCGCCTCGACCAGCCCGACGTGGGCGGCCGCCGTCGCCGTGCCGACCTCGAACCGCCGCGCGCCGTCCGCGTACGATATCTCGTCGGCGCTGGAATCGTCGACGCTGCGGTACCCGACTGCGCGCGGGGCCAACTCGGCCGCGGCGTCGCGGTCGACGTAGAGGAATCCGGCCCCCCACGGCCCCAAGACCCACTTGTGGCCCGCTGCGGCGACGGCGTCGGCCCCCCACGCCGACACGTCCATCGGGACGTGTCCGGGCGACTGCACCGCGTCGACGAGAGTGAACGCGCCGGCCTCGTCGGCGATCTCCACGAGGTCTGCGACCGGCAGTCGGGTCCCGTGGGTCCACGTGATCGCACTGAAGCAGACGAGCCGTGCATCGGCGACAGCCTCGGCGTACGCCTCGCGGTCGACCCGGCCGTCTTCGGTCTCGACGACGCGAACCTCGACGCCCTCGCGTTCGAGCCGCTTCCAGGGGAGGATCCCCGCAGGGTGTTCGAGGTCGGTCCGGACGACCACGTCGCCCGGCTCCCAGTCGATCGCGCCGGCGATCCGCGTGATCCCGTCCGTCGTGCTCTCCGTCAGCGCGATCTCGTCGGCCTCGGCTCCGACGAACTCCGCGATCCGTTCACGGACCGTGTCGTACGTCTTGAAGGCGTACTCGTACGGATCGGTCGTCGCCGAGCCGAACTCGTGATCCTCGACGAACGACGCGGCGGCCTCGACGACGTAGCGCGGGCTGGGACCGTGCGCGCCGAAGTTGAAGTACGCCGCGTCGGACAGCGCCGGCACGTCCGCGCGGAGCTCCCGCGGCGTCATACCCTCGACCTCGGTGTGGGCGTGCGACATTCAGGCGACGTGTTCTGTGACCGCGTCGTGAAGCGCCGGCTCGGTCTGTGCGCCGACCATCCGTTCCGCCATCTCACCGCCGGAAAAGACGAGCAGCGTCGGAATCCCCTGCACGCCGTACTCCCCGGCGAGGGCCTGATGCTGGTCCACGTCGACCTTCACGACCGCCGCGTCGGTGTCCGAAGCGACCGACTCCACGGCGGGCTCCATCATCTGGCACGGCCCGCACCAGTCGGCGTAGAAGTCGACGAGAACGGTGTCGTGCTCGGCGACGAGATCGTCGAAGTCGGCGGCGTCGTCAAGCTGTATCGGTTCCGTGGGGACAGATTCGGTAGAACTCATCACCACACAGTACGCCCCCCGAGGGGATAATAGTTTTGGACGTATCGTACAATACACCGGATCGATCTGACTCGGTTGGCCGCCGCCGATCACTCGTCGTCGGTGCCGGGTAACGCCCGTTCGAGGCCGGTCGTCGGGAACACGAGCCGACGTCGACACCCGGGTCGACGAGCCGGCAGCGGCTTCCGTCGCGCTCTGTGACCCCGGCGGCCGCGAGGTGATCGAAGCGTGCGAACGCCTCGTCCGGCCCGTGGAGGATGTGGATCTCGCTCAGCGTCCCGAACAGCTCCGCGGCCACCTCCCACGGCGTCGCCGGGCCGGCGTCGGCGAGGACGTCCACCACCCGTCGCGTCCGCGTTCGGTGGTGGTCGAGAATGGTCGCCGCGCGCACCGATGGTTCGTCGATCCGGTCGCCACCGACGGCCCCTACGCGCACACTCGCAACCCCCAGTACCTCGGCATGATCGTCGGCGTCACCGGCTTCGCCGCGCTCTCCGATTCGCCGTACGTGGCCGCGCTCGCGGCGGCCCACGTCGGATGGGTGCTGCTTCTGCCGCGCGCCGAGGAGCCGCATCTCCGCGCGGAGTTCGGCGAGGCGTACGACCGGTACGCGGCCCGAGTTCCGCGATTCGTCGGCCTTCGGACGGTCCGAGTCGCCGTCGGTCGGACGCCGGATGACTGACGGAAGGACGCGACCGCAATAGCCTCGAAAACAATTTGTATTCTGGTATGAAACAAGTATTATAAAATTACATATATTTATGATCGACGGCGATCGCGGATTCAGTGCGGCGTAGTGCGTCGCCTTCGACGAGACCGGAACCGGTTCGACGGGAACCGCTCACTCGGAAAGCGGCGGATCGAACAGGGACTCGATGTCGATATCGGCCGGTGCCGACAGCGCCGCGAGCAGCGCCATCCGCGCCTTGTGTGCGCCGAGGTCGCCGCCGAGGACCGCCCCCGCCTCGACGAGCCTCGCCGCGCCGCCACGACCGCCGTACACCGGTGCCGTCGCGCCGTCCGCGCAGCGGCTCGTGACGACGACTCGGACGCCCTCGTCGGTCGCGGCCTCGACGGCGTCGGCGACGTCGGGCGGCACGTTTCCCATTCCGGACGCCTCGACGACGACCCCGTCGACACCGCGATCGACGGCGTGTCGAAGCCCGTCGCCCCCGATGCCGCTCGATGTCGTCACCACCTCGACGGTGGCGGTGAGTTCGCCACGCGGCAACCGCGGCGACAGGCTCTCCGGGCGGCGGTAGAACCACAGCCCCTCGGGAGTCCGTTCGGCCACGAGCCCGTAGCGTCCGGAGTCGTACGCGTCGGGGTTGCTCGCGTGTCGCTTCCCGACGGCGCGCGCGGCGTGGAGCCGGTCGTTGAAGAACACGTACGCGCCGGTCTCGACGTTCGCGTGCGTCGCCGCCTCGAACGCCCCGACGAGGTTCGCGGGGCCGTCGGGGCTCGGGTCCGTCGCCGTCCGCTGCGAGCCCGTCAGCACGACCGACGCGTCCGAGCCGACGACGAGATCGAGGTAGTAGGCGGTCTCGGCCATCGTGTCCGTCCCGTGGAGCACGACGACGCCGTCGGCGGTCGCTGCGGCGCGTTCGACCGTTTTCGCCATCGCGACGATGTCGCTCGTCGAAAGCGCCGTGCTGGGCCGCTGTGTGACCTGCGTAACGGTCGCGTCGAACCGATCGGACAACTGCGGGACCGCCTCGATCAGTTCCCTCCCCGACCGGCTCGGCGACACGCCGCGTTCGCCGGCGGTTCCCGCGATGGTCCCGCCAGTGGCGATAACGTGAACGGATGGCATGTGTGGTGATTTCACCTATTCCGAAGCCGATTCATAACAGCTCCGGTCGCATCGGTTCGACAGCGGATCGCCGCTCCGAATCACCCACCGAAGGACACGAATGCGAACACGAGCGCGAGGTACGCGGTGACCACGGTGAGCGCGATCAGCGGGAGCGACGTGAGGTAGTCGTAGCTCCCCTCGACGCGCTCGGCGTCGTCACCGATCTCGTCGGCGGTCGGCATCACTTCCGGGAGCCCCTTCCGGTTGGCGTCGAACTTGTTCAGTCCGAGCACGGCGACCGCGACCAACACGACGGACAGCGGAAGGAGCACGAACGCAGACGTGATCCCGACGGCGTACAAAAGCAGCGCGACGACCGTCACGCCCGCGGCCGTCATCGCGAACGGGATCTGCGTGTTCACGTGATCGACGTGGTCGGACCCAGCGAAGATCGACGACATGACCGTCGTGTCGCTGATCGGCGAGACGTGATCACCCCAGATCGCACCGCCGAAGAGCACGCCCATCAGCACGGGGAGCACGGACGGCCCGACCAGCTCGTACCCGAGCGGGATCGCGAGCGGGGTCAAGATTGCCATTGTTCCCCACGAGGTGCCCGTGGTGAACGCGATGAACATCGCGGCGACGAACACGATGAGCGGTAACAGCGAGCCCGGAACCCCGCTGCCGACCATCATATCCACGATGTACTGCGCGGTGCCGACCTGCTCCGCCGCGTGCCCGATACTCCACGCGAGCACGATGATCGCCGCCGCGATCATCATCGTTTTGAAGCCGTCGATGACCGTGTCGCTCGCCTCCTCGATGTCCATCGTGCCGAGCCCGAGTGCCCCGATCATTCCGACCGCGAGGAAGGCGAAGGAACCGTACAACAGCCCGAGCGCGACGTCGGTTTCTTGGAACGCCGTCGCGATGTCGACGCCCGGCTGATGGCCGCCGCCGAGCCACCACATTGACACGAGCCCAACCACCAGAAGTGAGAGGATCGGGGCGAAGAAGTTCACAAGCGACGGGTTCTTTTCGCTCGGCTCGCCGACATCGGTGGAGACGTCAGAAAGCGGCGTCGCGTCGTCTCGAATGGTCTTGCCCGTCGAGCGCGACCGCCACTCGGCGTCGAGCATCGGGCCGTAGAAACGCTGCGTGAGCGAGATGAACCCGACCATGAAGAAGGCGAGGAAGCAGTAGATGTTCCACGGGATGCTCTGTAAGAAGAGCCCGAACGCCGTGATCCCGAGTTCGTCGGCGCTGAATCGAGCGGCCTCGAACCCGACGATTATCATGGAGACTTGGTAGCCGATCCAGTTCGAGACTGGACCAAACGTGGTAACCGGCGAGGTGGTGGAGTCAAGCACGTATGCGTGCATCTCGCGAGAGGAGTTGTTTTCCTCGCTCAGGTCGCGGGTCGCGTTGCCGGTCACGATCGTGCTCGTGTATGAGTCGAAGAAGATGAACACGCCGATGATCCACGTCAACACCTGCGAGTCGCGGGCGGTGTTCACCCGGTGACCGATCCAGTTTTCGAGCGCGAGTATCCCGCCCGACTTGTAAATGAACGCCGCGCCGGCCCCCATGAACATGATGAGGATGAGGAATTTCGTGTCGAACGGCGACCGTACCACCTCCACGAGCCAGTCCATCGACAGCGCCGTCGCCGCGATCGGGTTCAGATCGGCGACCAGTAACGCCCCGACCCAGACGCCCGCGAACAGCGAGACCAGCACCTGACGGGTGTACATTGCGAGAGCGATAGCGAGCAACGGCGGCGCTAACGCTAGCGCCGCGAACGGGAGCGCTTGGTATGTCATACGCACCCTACCTGTAGCGAGACGGTACTTAATTGTTTTCACGTCCGCAGAAACCGAAGCGATCGTTCGGTCGAAAGGGCGGCTCGTTTCTCGCTATCACGTACTCGCTTCATGAAATTCACCGCCGTTCGTCGAAGTCGATGGGTCGGTGGTACGGTTCGGACTCGCCTCACACGAGGTCCTGTGAAGCCAGCTCCGCTTCGAACTCCGGGACGACGCGATCGAGGATGTCCGGAAACTCCCCGTGTAGATCCGTGTCCTCGACTCGATACGCCGGACCAGACACGGTGAAACCACCGATTTCGTCGCCGGAGGGGTCCTCGGCGACCACGCCCGCGACGCGCTTTCCCGGGATCGATTCCTCGTCGTTGACGGCGTATCCCCGCTCGCGGACCTCGGCCAGTTCCGCTTCGAGCGTGTCCCGGCTGGTGATCGCTCGGTCGGTGACGGCCGGCAGTCCCCACCGGTCGATGACGGCGTCGATGCGAGCATCGGGGAGCCGCGCGAGAATGGCCTTCCCTATCGCGGTCGTATGCATGTACTCGTAGTTCTCGATCCGGCTGCTCGGCTGGGCCGACGGCCCGACCGAGTCGAAGAGCGTCACGATACGGCCGTTCTCTTCGACACCGAAGTCGGACTCCTCGTTCGCCTGATCGGCGATCTCGACGACGTACTTGCCCGCCAACTCGTGGATCTTCTCTCGGTTTCTGACGAACATTCCGACGTCGTAGAACCGACCACCCAGCCGGTATTCCGCGCCGTCGGCGACCACGTACCCGTGCTTCCCGAGCGTGTGAAGATGCTTGTACACCGTGCTCCGCGACAGATCGAGCGTCGACGCGAGCTCGGCGGGCGTCATCTCACCCGCCTCTCGCATCGCCTCGATCACGCGGAGCGACGTATCGGTCGTCCGCAGCAGTTGGCTGTCCTCGTTCATGTGCTCCGTCCCGGCTGCCGGTACATAAATCCACGTATCATAGAAGAACTGTCGAGAGGTGAGAGCCGGCAGTGTGTCCATCGCGTCACACGACTCTGACGTTCCGACGGCTGTGGGACTAGCGATCTAGACTGAATCCGGCAACTCCGACACGAACGAATCCGGCCACTGTCGCCGTCTGCCGCCGATGCACGATTTTAGCCGAAAAATACTATTACACGTATATGCCTGTAATTGAAATCGAGTTGATATAAATATATAGCCGCCGACGAGACGGTCGTTCACGCCGTCTCGATCGATCCAAATCTTCTCGTATACATGGAATACTGACTCGTCGTCTCCGTTCGGTTCGAACCCTGAGCGAAATGGCCGCCGTCATCAGTTCGCGGAAGCTCATTCCAACAGACGCACTATATATCAATTTAAAATGTATAGTATTATTCTGTCACTTTTGTCTGTGGGGCCAGTATCAGGTCAGTGGTGATTCGACCGCCGCTCGTCTGGCGTGTCGCTGGTCGGTTCGTGTGATGCCGCGCGAACCGTCATTCGTTTATAAACGGAGGTGAACGAGTAGGTATGAGCGAGAGTGTCGACGCCGATCTTTACGCGCGGACGAAGGCCCTGCTTGAACCCGGCGACATCGAACTCGTCGGCTGCATCGTCCACACGGACCTCGGCAGCGATGAGGACTTGGAAATGCACGAACTGACGGTCGCGGCCAACGATGTCATCGCCGAGCACGCCGAG
>Ga0209917_1000970_pt1 | contig 11726 bp, 10 predicted proteins | sample SalPon2_C_H2O_MG_FD_185710 | JGI IMG/M metagenome (GOLD analysis project Ga0209917, IMG submission 185710) | Salt pond water microbial communities from South San Francisco under conditions of wetland restoration - Salt Pond MetaG R2_C_H2O_MG... | ecosystem: Environmental > Aquatic > Non-marine... | reverse complement strand
CATATCCTCGAGGGCGGCGTCGACGGCGTCGGCGAGACCGGCGCCGCCACGGGTCACCTCGTTGACCGTCGCGCCCATCAGCCGCATCCGGAAGACGTTCATCTTCTGGCGCTCCACGTCCTTTTTTCCCATGTAGATCTCCGTGTCGAGGTCGAGGAGGGCGCCGACCATCGCCGTCGCCGTGCCGTGCTGGCCCGCGCCCGTCTCCGCGATGAGGCGGGATTTGCCCGCTCGCTTCGCGAGGAGCGCCTGACCGAGCGTATTGTTGATCTTGTGGGCACCGCCGTGGAGCAAGTCCTCGCGTTTGAGGTAGATGTCGGCGCCGTAGCGCTCGCTCAGCGTCTCGGCGTGGAAGATGGGCGTCGGGCGCCCGGCGAAGGTTTCGAGCAGGTGCCGGAGATCGTCGCGGAACGACGCCGTCGTCGCCACCTCGTCGTACGCGGCCGCGAGTTCCGCGAGGGGTTCTTCGAGCGGTTCGGGGACGTGTCGGCCACCGTAGCCGGCGAACTCTCCGTCGGACATGGCCCGTCGATGCTCTCCCGAGGGGCTAAATTCTTGCTGTCGTTCTCACGACGACGGATCCGGCGGGTGAACGGCGGCGTTGCCGGACCGAAACCCTTAGTGCCGGCCCGGAAGTCCCGTGAGGTATGAGCGAGACGCCCGTCGATCCCGACGAGGTGCGCCACGTCGCGGACCTCGCCCGGATCGACCTCGACGAGGACGAGGTGGACCGATTCGCCGTGCAGTTCGCCGACATCCTCGCGTACTTCGACGCACTCGACGACGTGCCCGAAGTGGAGGCCGAGGCCGATCTGGTGAACGTCATGCGCGAAGACGAGGTGCGCGAAGGGCTGACCCAGGAGGAGGCGCTCCGGAACGCCCCGGAGAGCGAGGACGGCTACTTCAAAGGGCCGAGCGTCTCATGAGCCTCGACGCGTTCATCACCGAGGCCACCATCGAGGGCGACGACGACGGCCCCCTCGCGGGTCGAACCGTCGCCGTCAAGGACAACATCTCGACCGAAGGCGTCCGGACCACCTGTGGCTCCGCGATGCTCGAGGACTACGTGCCGCCGTACGACGCCACGGTCGTCGAACGCCTGAAGGCAGCGGGCGCAACGGTCGTCGGCAAGACCAACATGGACGAGTTCGGGATGGGGACGACCACCGAAACCTCGGCGTTCGGCCCGACCAAGAACCCGGTCGACGAGTCCCGCGTCCCCGGCGGGTCCTCCGGCGGGAGCGCCGCCGCCGTCGCCGCCGGCGAGGCCGACGTCGCACTCGGGAGCGACACCGGTGGGTCGATCCGCTGTCCCGCCGCCTTCTGTGGCGTCGTCGGCATCAAGCCCACCTACGGCCTGGTCTCCCGGTACGGCCTCGTCGCCTACGCCAACTCGCTGGAACAGATCGGGCCGCTGGCGCCGACCGTCGCGGGGGCCGCCGAACTGTTGGAGGTCATCGCCGGGCCCGACGAGCGCGACGCGACGACCCGTGAGGAGGGGGCCGACGCCGCCTACGCCGACGCCGCCGACGGGGACGTGCAGGGTCTCACCATCGGCGTCCCGACCGAACTGATCGAGGGCGCCGACGAACGCGTCGTCGAGACGTTCGAGGACGCCCTCGCCGACCTCGAAGCCCAGGGCGCCGAGACCCACGAGGTGAGCCTCCCCTCGATCGAACGCGCGGTGCAGGCGTACTACGTCATCGCCATGTCGGAGGCGTCGTCGAACCTCGCCCGGTTCGACGGCGTGCGCTACGGGCCGAAGACGGAGACGGAGGGCAACTGGAACGAGGCGTTCGCGCAGGTCCGCGAAGAGGGCTTCGGCGACGAGGTGAAACGCCGCGTCCTCCTCGGCACCTACGCGCTCTCCGCGGGCTATCACGACAAGTACTACGCGAAAGCGCAGGACGCCCGCGCGTGGCTCAAGCGGGACTTCGACGAGGCACTGTCCGAGGCGGACGTGCTGGCGTCGCCGACGATGCCCGTCCTCCCGTTCGAACTCGGCGAGAGCCTCGACGACCCGCTCCAGATGTATCTCGCGGACGCCAACACGGTGCCGGTGAACCTCGCGAACCTGCCCGCCATCTCGGTACCCGCGGGGCAGGCGGACGGCCTCCCGGTCGGCCTCCAACTGATCGGGGGCGCGTTCGACGAGCGGACGCTCGTCCGTGCCGCGAGCGCCGTCGAGGCCTGAACTGACCGCAAATCGAATCGTACAGGAGAGTTGGTAGGGGGTTCGAGGGTCACACGCGAGAGGCGTCCCGATTCGACCGGCGGCGCGTTCCCCCCGGAACCGCGCCAACTCAGCTACCCGAAACGACGAAACGTCGTACCGGTGCCGAATCGAGTCGCCCGTCTCCATCCGGGTACAGCACGGACATAACGTTACGCCCCGAGTTCTCAGGACTGATATTCGAAGGCAGCACCCCGATCGGTTACCGCATCCCGCGTTCGGCGGCGCCCTCGCGGATCTTCGCCGCGCGTTTGCGGACCCGGTCGACGTACCGTTCGGCCTTCTCGGGCTTGATACCGTAGTACGAGGCGATCCAGGTGATGTCACCGTACGACTGGGTTCGGAAGTAGGCGGCGAGCGTGTCCCGGCCGGCCTGGATGATTGCCGGTGGGACCCCTTCCTCGCCGACGTTCCGCTCGTCGAAGCCGTTGACGTCGAAGTAGACGTCGGCGTACAGTTTGGCCGTCTCGGGGTCGTCGAACTCGATGCCCTCGTGGTGTGGCGCCTCGAACCGGTAGACGGTCCCGCTGGGGGTCGTGCGCTCGACGATGCGAACGTCGAGGATGTAGTCGCGGTAGGTCGCGCTGTCGGCTGTCGATTCGTCGGCAACGTGGTCGGATCGTGACATTGGTGTGAGCGGTGAGGGAGGGTGGTCGACGGGCGCTACGTCCTCAGCGTCGGCGCTGGAGTCCGACGGCCGCGAGGACGAAGAGGGCGAGCAGTGGCAGGACCGGCGAGAGGGGACCGGCACCGGAGGTGGACTCGGCGTCGGCCTCGCCGCCGGCGGTCGAACCACCGTCACCACCGGCGTCGGTGTCGCTCCCCGCGGAGTCGTCCCCCGACGCGTCGCCCCCGTCTTCGGAATCGGTATCCGTCGAGCCGTCCGCCGCCGGGGCGTCGCCGCCCCCGCTTCCGGAGACGGTCACCGTTCCGGACTGGGTGGCGGGGCTGAACGCGCTGCCGTCGTCGGCGTCGAACTGTCGTGGCTCGACGGCGAGTTCCACGTCGCCCGGCGCGGCGCCGCTGACCGTGACCGTCGCGAGCGTCACGTCGGTCGCGCCGGGGTCGACGGCACCCTCCACGTCGGCGGCTTCGAGCGTGACCGTCGTCCCGTCGCTCCCGATTTCGGGCTGGCTCGTGAGTCCGAACGCGTCGGGGTAGCCGGCGGACTCGACCTGCGCGACGTCGGGGTTCTCGACCGTGAGTTCGAGGTAGTAACCCGAGAGGCCGTCCGGTGCATTCGTGAGGACGACGCCGACGGCCGTGGTACCGTCGGGGGCCGTCGTGCCGTCGGTGACGACGACGGTCGGTCGGTCGCTCTGTGCCGTGGCCGTCCCTGCCGCCGCCACCGCCCCGAGGAGGGCGAACACCGCCAGCGTCACCGCGACGGCCGCGGTGCGACGACGGGTGTCGGCGAGTATCGAAATCGAACGTGTATGTCGTGTCATTAGTGGAATGATAATGGAATGGGGGCGTCCGGCGGGGCCGGTCGTGGTCCCGGTCGAGGCCCTTAGTTGACTTCCTCGTAGAGGTCGACGATGTCGTCGAAGTCGAGCTGCCCGTTCTCGTTGAAGTCGTACGCCGACTTGTTCATCGTGATGCTGTCGGCGTCGAAGTTGCTGAACAGGATCTCGATGTCCTCGTAGTCGAGGCGGCCGTTGCCGTTCAGGTCCTCGTAGCGGCCGTCGCCGTCGGGATCGGTCGGGGCACTGCCGCCCGTGACCGTCGGCGGACCGGTGACGAGGACACCCTCGCGGGCGTTGGCGTCGATGGGGTCGCCGGACTCGCCGTCCATCTGACTCACGTCGACGCTCAGGTCGGTCGTACCGGTGCTGTCGCCCCGCACCGTGAGGGTGGCGAGCGGGATTTTCCGACCGCCCGCTTCGACGTTGCGGTCGGTGTCGGCGACGCGAATCGTCACCGACGAGCCGTCCGAACTCAGGGAGCTCTCGGTGAGGCCGAGGCCGTCGGGGAACTCGACGCCGGTGATGCTGGCGACGTCGGGGTTCGAGACGGAGACGGTGACCTCGGCACCCGAGAAGCCGGTCGGGAGCGCGGAGGCCGTGAGGATCGCCGCGCCGGTCTGGCCGTAGCCGACGGCCACCGAGTCGACGTCGACCTGGACGTTCGGCTGGAAGACGTAGAGACCGTCGTTGGGATAGGATCGGGCGGGGCCGCCGAAGCCGTCCTCACAGCAGAGCACGCGGCCGTCACGCATCGTGTAGACGTTGTCGATGTTGCGGAGCGCGTCGTCGGCGTCCTGCGGCCCGTCGGTGAAGTCGGGGCCGACGATGACCGGTTCGAGCGTCGAGACGTTGTAGTTCGGTTCGAGTTCGGCGCGGTAGACGACGCCGCCGTCGACGCGGTCCATCTGCACGTCGCCCGTCTCGTCCGCGAGGTCGTCGTTGAACTCGGAGATACCGAAGTAGACGAAGTCACCGGGGCCGGCGTCGTCGACGCTGTCGACGCCCTCGGCCTTGTTGAACTCGATCGAGGCGCCGATCTCCTTCGCGGCCGCTCGGGTCTCTAGGAAGGGAACGCGGCGGAGGTCCTCGTCGACGCCGTCGGGGCCGTTCGCTTCCCACTGCGCGGCCCACTCGACGACCTCCTCGTTCGTGATGTAGTTCCGGTTGCCGTTCTCGATGACTTCGAGGTCGGCTTCCTTGATCGCCGCCGCCGGGTCCGTCTGCCAGTCGGTGTCGGCGTGGGTTTCGAGGTAGTCGACCTGGGTCACGTCGTCGTACTCGGCGATCCAGGACTCGACCTCGCCGTTCGTGGCGTGGCCGAGCGGAATCCAATCTATTTTGAGGTTGGTGTCGGCCGGGGAGTTGCGCTGCCCGGCTTCCTCAGCGTTCGCGGCGTCGTTCGTGATCTTCGGGGCGTAGAGCGTGCCCGCGATGTCGTCCGTGTTCTCGTAGCTCGGGATCGGCTCGTCGGCGACGAACTTGTAGATACCCTTGCTGTCGCCGTCCGAACAGCCGTAGATGGTCTTTCGATCGCCCTCGATGTCGGGCGCTTCCCAGGAGGCCCGGCCCGCGACGTAGTACTTCATGGGCTCCGGCTCCTCGGCGGTCGGCTCGCGGATGTCGACGTGGTAGCCGTAGCGGTACGGGTTCGGGTAGATGTCGTCGATGGGCGTCGTCGCGAGGTTGTCCTCGCCGCTCTGGTCGGACGGCTCCGCGCCGAGGTAGTATGCGAGGAACTCGACGCCGGTCATCGCCCAGGAGCCCTGGATGTACCAGCCCTCGACCTCGTCGTACTCGTCGACCGCGCCCTGTATCTCGGAGGGGTTCGGTCGGTTCCAGAACTGGCAGGCGCCGAGGATACCCTCGCCGCTGCCGGCCTCGACGATGTCGCCGACCGTGTTGGTCAGCGAGACGCGCGGATGCGCGTAGTTCTCCTCCGAGGAGACCATCGTTTCCCACGGACTGAGATCGCCGTAGCAGTTGATTCGCGTCCCGCCGAGTTCGCGGAACGCCTCGGTGTTGACGACGTTCATCGCGTCGTCGGGATCAGCGCTCCACTCGCCGTCCTCGTCTTGGCTGATGAAGATCCGCGAGATGACGCCGGGGCTGTTCTCCCAGTTGGTGTACAGATAGCCCTCGGTGCCGTCCTCGTCGGTGGCGACGAACTGGTTGCAGTCGGGATTGGTCCCTGCGCCGCCGTACTGGGTGCCGGCGAAGTTGTCCTGCGTGATGTCGGTTCCGTCCGGCGTCTGGGCGACGCCCATTCGCTCCTCGCCGCCGTTGATCGGCTGGCGACCCTGGAACAGGATCTCGTAATCGCCGGCTTCGGAGCGGACCTGTCGCTGTTTCGCCTCGGTGTCGGGAATCCCAACTTCGGAGAAGTCGTCGTTGTTCCCGTCGAACTCGAAGTTGAAGCCGCTGAAGTAGCCGACCGCCGCGCGGTCGAACGGCTTCTGGTTCCCCTCCTCGGGGTGCTGGAGGCTGTACAGGAGCGAGCCGTCCTCGAAGACGAACGGTCCCGTCACCTCGGCCCCGAACGCCGTCGTCGAGAGGCGTTTCAGGCTCCCCTTGGCGCTCGGCGCGCCCGGCGTATCGCCCTCGGAGATTTCGGAGTTACTCGCGCTCGCAACCCCGGCGACGCTGGCGCCGAGAGCAGCAGCTGTTGACGTTGCCATCAGGCTTCGTCGAGTCAGATCGACCATGCGAGTGAATCGGCGGACCGCTCGGTAAAAGCAGTTTATATTGTTTCTATTTTGAAAGAAATAAAATGCGGAGTGGCGGGTGTGGGTGTGTGGCTCACAGTACGTCCCCAAAGTCGTACGAACACGCGTACGACCCTCCCCACCCGTGGTGCCTCTGACGGCTCATTCGTCGCTGGCGGCGCGGGCCGCCGCAACCGGTCGTCACACCCGTGGATAGATCGATTCGGTATATAAAATCGATCCGCCGGCTCTCAGCGGTGATAGCTGGACGCTCGCCGGATCGGAGGCGGGGGCCTACTGGCGCCAGTACTCCGGCGTCAGGCAGACGAGCACCGGGAGGATTTCGAGACGGCCGAGCCACATCAGGCCGACCATGAACAGCTTCGACGTGGCCGAGAAGTCGAGATAGCTCCCCATCGGGCCGACGACGCCGAAGCCCGGACCGACGTTGCCGAGGGTCGCCGCGACGGCGCTCATCGCCTCCAGCACCGACAACGAGAGGCCGACCCGCCCGGCGTCGAGAAAGAGCAGGCTCGTCCCGACGAAAAACATGACCAGATAGAGGACGGTGAACGTATAGATTCCCCGGATCGCCCGCTCGTCGACCGTCCGGCCGCCGAGACGAACCGGGCGCACCGCCTCGGGGTGTGCCGTCGTGAACAGCTCACGCCGGATCGATTTGAGGATGACGTACCACCGGACGACCTTGATCCCCCCGCCGGTCGAGCCGGCCGAGCCGCCGATGAACATGGCAAAGAGGAGGAGATACTGTGCGGACGGTCCCCACGCGTTGAAGTCGATGCTGGCGTAGCCCGTCGTCGTCACGAGCGAGACGACCTGGAAGGCGGCGTGTCGCAGCGCCGGTTCGACGGTCCCGATCAGCGTCGCCCGAACCCCGGCGAGATACGTCGAATCGTAAGTCGCCCCCGGCGGGACGAACGTCGCCACGCCGTTCCCGACGAACAGGAGCGCGGCGACCAATCCCGTGAGGACGGCCATCGCGCCGACGTAAAACCGGAACTCCGAGTCGCCGGGGAGGCGTTTCGGTTCGCCCGTCAACGCGTGCCAGAACAGCGCGAAGTTCGTCCCGGCGGCGATCATGAAGGGGATAATCAGCCACTGGACGGCCGCGGAGAAGGCTTCGATACTCCGGGCTTCGGGCGAGAACCCGCCGGTCGGCATCGTCGTTAGCCCGTGCGAGACGGCGTTGTACGCGTCCATCGCCGGCGCCATCCCGCCGAGGTGGAGACCGTAGAGCAGGAGCACCTCCAGTACCGTGAACCCGAGATACGCGCCCCAGAGCGCCCGCGCCGTCTCCGCGATGCGGGGTGTGAGTTTCTCGATGCCCGGTCCCGGCGCCTCGGCGTCCATCAACTGTGCGCCGCCGACGGAGAGTTCGGGGAGGATAGCCACCGCGAGGACGACGATTCCCATCCCGCCGAGCCACTGGGTGAGTTGGCGCCAGAGCATGATCCCGTGGCCGTGGGCGTCGAGCGAAATCGAGCCGAGGACCGTCGCCCCCGTCGTGGTGAAGCCGCTCATGCTCTCGAACAGCGCGTTCGCGGGGTTCGCGAGCGTCGACTCGGGCGCCGTCGCCGGGACGAACCCCGGCAGGCCGTACGCCTCGATCAGGTACGGGAGGGCGCCGACAACCGAGACGGCGAGCCACGTCGCGCCGACCATCAGAAAGCCCTCGCGGGCGCCGATGTCGGGGTCGGGACGCAGGCGTTCCAGCCCGCCGCCGACGGCGACGGTGACGAGCATCGTCACGAGAAAGGGGGCGACCGATTCGCCGTACGCGACGGCGACCGCCAGCGGAATCGCCAGCGGGACGGCGAGATATTTCAGCACACTCCCGACGAGACTGAGGCTCGCCCGGTAGTCGACGCGGACCATCGAAACGTTCGGTCCATCGGTGATCGGTGAAGCGGCTTTAAACTGCTGACATCCGCCTACAGCTTCGGCGTCACCTCGTCGACCACGCACGCGTCGAGGAAGACGACGACGTGGTCGCCGGGGTCGATCACGGTGTCGCCACGCGGCGTGATGAACCGGTCGCCGCGGGTGATGGCGCCGATGACGACGCCCGCGGGCAGGTCGGCGACCGACTCGTGGATCGGCCGACCCGCGAGGACGCTCTCCCCGTCGATCTCCACCTCGAGCACCTCGGCGCGGTCGCTCTCGATGATGGCGACGTTCTCCGCGCCGCCGTCGCGGGTGAAGCGGGTGATCTCTTCGGCCACCACCTCGCGCGGGTTGACGCCCACGTCGACGCCCACCGTCTCGAACAGTTCGACGTACTCCGTGGTGTCGATGATCGCGACGGTCCGGTCGACGCCGAGCCGCCGCGCCAGAAGTGAGACGAGGAGGTTCTTCTCGTCCGAGTCCAGTGCCGCGACGACGAAGTCGGCGTCGCCGACGTGTTCGCGCTCGAGGAAGTCGATGTCGGTCGCATCGTTCTCCATGACGACGGCGTTCGGGAGGTCCTCGGCGAGTTGGCGGGCGCGCGCGGCGTCCTGTTCGATCAGCCGCGGCTTGAACCCGCGCTCACCGAGCAGGCGGGCGACGTGGTAGCCGATTTCACTCCCGCCGACGATCACCACCTCCTCCGCCGTGCCCGGCGGCTCCTCCGGCGCGATGGTGGTCGCGAACCCGCGAACCGCCCGAGGGTTCCCGATCACCACCACCCGGTCGTGCTCGTGGAGGACCGACTCCCCCCGTGCGATCTCCAGGTCGTCGTCGCGGAGGATGGCCGCGAACGTGAGTTCCTCGAACCGATCCGCCTCGGCGACGGTCTGGTTCGTCACGGGACTGCCCGTCGGAATCTCGAACTCCGCCATCTGGACCCGCCCGCCGGCGAAGGAGTCCACGTCGCGGGCGGCCGGGATGCCGACCACGCGGACGATGGACTCGGCCGCCAGCAGGTTCGTACAGACGATGAAGTCGATGCCGAACGCGCGTTCGGAGCGCTCCCACGTCCGGAGGTACTCCGTGTTCTTCACGCGCGCGACGGTGAACGCGTCGCTTACGGCGCGGGTCGTCGCGCAGATGACGATGTTCGTCTCGTCGTCGTCGGTGCTCGCGATGACCATGTCGGCCTCGTCGAGGCCCGCCTCCTCCAGCGTCGACAGCGACGTGCCGTCGCCCTGAACGGCCAACACGTCCAGCGAGTACGTCAGTTCCTCGACCCGGTCGCCGTCTTCGTCCACCACGACGATGTCGTGGGTGCCGGCCAGGTCGGCCGCGATGCTCGACCCGACCTGCCCCGCCCCGACGATGATCACGTGCACGCCGGATCGCTCCTACCCATGCGCCCCTCTGCGGGCGCCCACCGTTTCACGATTTCGCTTATCGCCTACACCCCGCCCGGCACCTCGTGGACGACGAGTTCCACCTCGCGGCGCCGCCCCTCGACGTCCGCAACGATGCGCTCGACGACGCGTTCGGCCTCCTCGACGAGGATGGGCTTTACCTTCCCGACCACCCAGTCCAGCGAGACGAACCGCGGGAGGTCCAGCATGCCGCCACCGACGGAGTCGGAATCGAACTCGACTTCGAGGTGGACGCGACACGCCACCTCGGCGTCCGCGGGCAGTCCCCCCGGCACCGAATCGAGGGGTTCGACCCGCCAGTTCCCGTGGGCGTCGAGGTCCTTGATCACCCGCCAGTCGAGGCGGGTCGGCGAGTCGGCGTCCGTCACTTCCGTGTGGGCGGTGTAGGAGAGTTTCCACCACGCGAAGCGCAGGCGGTAGCGCGTCCCCGGCGAGCCGTCGCCGTTCGCGGTGACGCCCGTCAGGTACTTCGAATACCGCGCGTAGCGCGGGAAGTCCACGAGGAAGTCGTACACCTCCTCGGGCGGGAGGCAGACGACGGTGCTGACGTGGATGCGGTCCACGAGGATTCGTTGGACCGGATCGTGGTAAGCGTTCCGCGGCGTTCGAGTCGCGCGGCCGCGGCCCCGTCGCCCGCCTCCGACGCCGGACGATCAGAGCGGGTCGCCACAGTACTCGCAGGTCCCACCGGCCGCCGTGCGCGACCCGCAGTGTGGACAGTTCACGCGGTCCCTGCTCTCGTCCGCGGCGTCGTCGCCCAGGACCGACGCGGCGCCGAGGACGGCGATGCCGAGGAAGGCGGCGAGAAACCAGCCGAGCGGCCCCATCGTGAGGAGGGCGAACCCGACCACGACGGCCGGAATCCCGAACAGCGCGTAGAGCATGAGTTCGGACTCCCGCGTCATGATCGGCGCGACGCCCGCCGACGGAAAACCCGTTGCGGTGACCGTAAGGGCGATTTCAGTCTCCCGCGGGAGTGGAGCGGGATTTTTACTTCGTGCGCGCGTTCGACCGCTCGTGCCCGACCCGTTCGCCCGCGCCCTCCGAGACCACTATCGGGGCGAGCGCGACACCCCCCTCCTCGTCCACGGCGACGACGAGTCGCGCGTCCACCCGGTCGAGGAGTTCTACTTCGCGGCGGACGACGACGCGCTCCCGTGGATCGAGCGATGGCTCGGCGGCCCGCTCCTCGACCTCGGCGCCGGCGTCGGCCGCGACGCCCGGTACTTCCAGACGCGGTTCGAAACGGTCGCCGTCGAGGTGAGCGAACTGCTTGTCGAGACGATGCGCGACCGGGGCGTCGCGGACGCCCGTCGCGGCGACATGTTCGCCCTCCACGCCTCGTTCCCGCCCGACCGGTTTCGGTCGGTGCTGATCCGCGGGACGCAACTCGGCCTCGTGGGGTCGCTGGCGACGCTCCGCCAAACGCTCGCCGCCCTCGACGCCGTGACGACGGCCGAGGCGACGGCCGTCGTCGACGCCTACGACCCCCGTCATCCCGGCACGGCCGACCTGATCGGCTACCGCGCCGACCCACGCGACGGCCTCGCCCGGCGAGTCCTCCGGTTCGAGTACGCGGGCGTACGCGGTGACCCATTTCGATTCCTGCTGTTCGGTCCGGATCGACTGCGCTCGGCCGCCCGTGCGGCCGGGTGGTCGGTCGTCGCCGTCGACGATCCGGAGACGGGGTACTACCGGGCGGCGTTGCGGACGCGGTAGAAGGGGACGAGACGCCGTCTCAGTCGTCGGCGACGGGCGCCGCCGGTTGCGGGCTGGCTTCCGGACGGTCCGAAACCGGCGTCCACGTGCGGTCGCCCGCGTAGTGGAACGCGCGGTGGTCCTGCTCCGGATCGACGACGGTCAGCGAGAGCCAGCCGTTGTCGAGGAGGGCGGTCACGTCAGCGTGGCCGGCCAGCGCGTCGGTGACGCGGTCGACCGGCGCGTGGATCACCGTCGAGAGGCGGAGCGGCTGGTGGTAGGGGTCGTCGGCCGC
>Ga0209917_1000969_pt1 | contig 11738 bp, 8 predicted proteins | sample SalPon2_C_H2O_MG_FD_185710 | JGI IMG/M metagenome (GOLD analysis project Ga0209917, IMG submission 185710) | Salt pond water microbial communities from South San Francisco under conditions of wetland restoration - Salt Pond MetaG R2_C_H2O_MG... | ecosystem: Environmental > Aquatic > Non-marine... | reverse complement strand
AATGCCGAAAACGCGCAGCGTTTTCGACTTCAGGAAAATCTTCGATTTTCCGTGAATCCAGTCGAGAATCAGGTACGGTGACTGGTTGGAAAGCCCTGAACGTGTCGCTCACCTCGTCGTACTCAACTTCCAGACGACCCTGTTTGCCGTCCCATTTCGGGTTGCCTCGGACTTCGAGGCGGAGTCGTTCGTGGTAGCCGAGTCCGTATTCGTCTTTCAGTTCTTGCCCGACAGGAATTTCCAGACGGCTACGCTTGCCCCACTGAATCGCGTACTGGTTGTTTCGGATGTAGGTGCGGAGTTCGCGTCCGTCCTCCTCGTTGCCCCAGTACGATGGTGGGTTGGCGTACTCGCCTTTCTCCTTGAGGGCGAAGAACGACCGCCACGCTTCCGAGTTCTTTCGCGTGACCTGTTGAACGGTCGCGCTTCCAACGACGCCGTTGTAGCGCCCTCGGTACTCGGAGGTGTCCCACACGTCGCCGTCACGGAAGTAGTTCTGACGACGTTCGTAGGTCAGTTCGTTCCACATGGAGGCGGAGGCGTCGAGTAGCCGTAGAAGGCACTCTTTGTCGTTCTCGGTCTGTGGAACCACCTCGAAGGTGTTGACGCGCTTCATTCGTCGCCACCTTCCTGTTCAGCGATGTACTGTTCGACAGCGCCCTTCGAGGCGCTCCCCGCTGTTCCGACGTAGTAGGAACGAGTCCACTTCACGCGGTCGTCGTAGCGTTGGTTGTACTTCCGCGCCGAGATGCCCTTGACCCAGTTGACGATGAGTGACGGGGCGTTCTTGGGTGGACTCCCGATGAACAGGTGTACGTGGTCGGGCATGACCTCGGACTCGGCCAGTTCGAGGTCTTTGTCCTCACAGATTTCTGCGAAGATGGCTTCGAGACGTTCCTTTGTCTTCCCCGTCAGGTGCGAACGCGGATATTTCGGCACGAACACTATGTGGTAGTAGAGTTCGTATTTCGCGTGACGGGTACTCTTTACCATCTATGCATACTATCATAGTCGGACGGATTAAAGATTGCGTTGGAACCCCGTCCGTGCTGTCGTCGGCGGTTGAATACTGTTGGTCGGCTTCATCCCCGCCCTGAAGGGCGAGGCTTTCGCCTCGAATTTTCCGTAACTACCGCTTACAGCGGAGCAAGGCGAACGCCCATCTGTTCTCACCACTCGCCCCGCTCTTCGGAAGGTATCGACCGAGAGACGGAGTCGCTCGGGGTCACGAAAACACCTAATCTTCGGTGCTGTGGCCGGAAATCGTCGATTCCTGGCTGCCTGCCGGACGCAGTCTGGCAATGACGAGAGACCCTTGCTCTCTCGAAATGCGTGACCCGAGGCGGTTCACCGCGTGGCTACGAGATCGTTCGATCAGGACTCTGTTGAGATGTCCTCAGAGACTACCGCGTAATACTCTGCGACGAACGCTCGAGTAGTCGTGTGTTCGCCCTCGGCCCGAACAAGCGTCTCTTCCAATCCGGTCCGAGGCTGATGGCAGCAGTCCCGGTGACACGGTTTACACAGGTACTCGAAGTCTTTTCCATCCCGATCCCACCGGTCGCCGTATTTGTCGTACTCACGGGCGTCACTCCGGGGTACTGATGTGCCGCACGCGATAACACGACTTCCGTATCCGACGACGGCTACGTGTGTCGGTCATCGTTACCGGTCGACCTCTCCCATGATGGTATCTAAACTCCCGATCGTCGCGACGAGATCCGCAACGTACTCGCCCTCTGCCATCTGTGGCAGGGCTGCGAGATTCGAAAATGACGGACCGCGGATCTTGAAGCGAGCGGGCGTGTCTGTGCCATCCGCGCGGATGTAAATCCCGAGTTCACCCTTGGCTGCCTCGACGGCCTCGTATATCTCCGTATCCGGGTCGGGTTTGATCGTTCGCGGGACGTTCGCTTGGACGGTTCGTTCGTCTTCCGGCCACTCCGCGAGCCGATCCAGACACTGCTCGACGATCTTCGCGGACTCTTCGACTTCTTTGAGTCGAACGAGCACCCGAGCGAAGTTGTCACACCCATCGTCGGTCACGACGGCCCAGTCCAACTCGTCGTAGTACCCGTAGGGGTCGTCACGACGGAGATCGTAATCGATGCCGGAGCCACGGGCGACTGGCCCCGTACAGCCGTAGGCCTTCGCCGCGTCCGGGTCGAGAACGCCGGTGTCGACCGTTCGCATCTGGAAGATCTCGTTACTCGTGAGGAGATCGTGATACTCCGCCAAGTGCCGCGGTACCACATCGATGAACGACCGTGCGTCCTCGATGAACTCCTGTCGAGGGGTTGGAAGATCCCACGCAACGCCGCCCAACCGGAAGTAATTGAACATCAGGCGTTGCCCGGTCAGGTCCTCTAAGAGACCCTGTACCTGCTCTCGATCCCGGATCGCGTACATAAACGCGGCTGTGAACTCACCGATCACATCCAACGCGTAGGTGCCGATTGCCAGGAAATGCGAGAGCATCCGTGACAACTCTGCGGACATCGTCCGGATGAGTGTCGCATACTCCGGCACGTCGATGTCAGCGAGAGTCTCCGCCGTCCGTGCGTACGCCCACTCGTTGAGCAGGCCAGCGCCACACCAGTCCCACCGGTCGGGGTACGGCATAATCTGGTGGCGGTACGTTCCCTGTTGACACATCTGCTCTTCACACCGGTGAATATACCCGATATCGGGATCCACGTCCACGACGACTTCCCCATCGAGCACGGCTTTGACGTGCAGCACACCGTGGGTCGAGGGGTGGTGGGGGCCGATGTTCAGGAACATCGTGTCGGAGTCAGTCTCGGGTGTCCGGTGGTCGTCTTCCAAGGGGTTGGCGTGCTCTGTGAGCGGGACGATCTGCGGACGGTCCTGGTCGTAGTTTCTGGACAGCGGGTGACCGTGCCACGTTTCCGGCAGCAGGATCCGTCGGAGATCCGGATGATCCTCGAATTGGATGCCGACCAGGTCGTACGCTTCGCGTTCGTGCCACGCTGCGGTTCGGTACACGGGCGCGGCACTTTCACAGACGGGGCGTCCCGAGGGCAGCGGGACGATCACCGACAGTTCCCGCGTTGGATCCGCATACGTCTTCAAATGATAGATGCACTCGTACCGATCTTCGTACTCCTGTGCCGTCAGACAGGAGAGATGGTCGAACCCCGCTTCGGTCTTCAGAAGAGACAGGACATCTTGGACTGCATCCGGCCGTATCACGACCCCGTCTGCATTGCGGTGGGTCTCGCGCGAGACGACGTAGTCGCTGAGCAACGGTTCGATCGCGTCGTGATCACCGCCGGCTGCCGACGCGTCGAGTGCCGACGCGGGCGGTGATGCAGAATCAGTCAGTCTCATCCTCGTTCAGTCACCGCCTTGCACGCCGAGCAGACGCGCCGTGTACAGTGCTTGAACCCGTGCCAACCCGTTCAGCAGATTGAGAGCTATCACCACGAAGATGACGCCCGCGCCAGCGACGACGAGCGCTTCCGGAAGCGTCGAGACGGTCCACGACCCGATCGTGTACTCACTCGCACCTGCAGGATTCGCGGCACCGACGGTGATTGCCGCGTCGTCGTAGACCAACGGTGCAGCAAGAAGCGCTGCCCCAATCGCACTACTGGTTACGACTGCGACGAAGGAGACGATTCCGGCCACGAACTTCGTCGCAAGAAGAACGACACTCGTCCACGTCGACGGGGCGGTGACGAGCTGCGTAATGGCTTCGACGAATCCATCACCCGGAAGCGCCACTCCATCTTCGAGTCGAAACTCATTGAGAAATGATGGAACCGAAGCATCCACACCGACGAGTGATTCTGCGAGCCACGCTTCGATCCCAGCAGCGATCGTTGCGCCCGATAGCGTCAGAACCAGAATCGGAAGCCCAATCCAGGTTATCAACAGACCGGCGCCGAGCGCGCTGCCGGTCACGAGCCAGGTGAAGTATGCGATCCCAAGCGGGAACGCAACCAGTAGATACAGGAGGTTCTTGTAGGTCTGGACACGGAACGGTGCTGTACACACTCGATAGACGACTGTACTCGGGTCGATCCGTGACGGGGCTGACGATGTCGTTGTCATCCGTACGTAATTTTGAATTCGTCTGGGCCGGACATAAAGACAGTTTAGGCTCAAAATCTCGTTTCAGTTCTCAGCGACTCGGCATAGCACGCCCGGAACGAGTGCGGACAGTGACTTCGGCCGGTCGCGAACTCGTATCGATTATTCAAACTGTGAAACGAACTATCACCGCGTAGCCGATACGTAGGTGTTGACTGTGAATCGACCGGAATGAGCACGCGGGTGCGGGCTGTCGATGAAGCGCGGCCGGCGGGGTGAACCGCCTCGGGGTCAAGCCCCGAGGCACTCGGCCTGTAGATCGCAGCGCACGCTCGCGGTGTCGACTCAACTGCGCGTGAGCATCTTACGAGACTTGCTGATACGGTGATGGTGACGGTCACGACGGCGGGTACGGGGACGGAGTAGGGGCTGGATCCGGCGTATGTCCGGTTCCGAGAGAGCCGGGAGTTGACCGCGGAGCACGATCCGGACGAGGGTGGCTTATACTCCTTGCCACGGTGCGTTATTTCGGAAACGTACAGATTTGTGATTCGGAACGCCGTCTCACAGCCAGTTTCGGCCCACGTATTCGAGCGTCACGTCGACCGATCGACCCACTCGGAGCGTTCGTGCACGGCGTCCCCCACCTCTCGAGCCGAGAGCGTCCGAGCGTTCCGCAAGAGAGTCCTGGCAGTATCTGCAACACTCGCCCGGGCGACGACGTCGTCATCTTGGGTAGGATGGACGGGTCGCCACACGTCCGTGAGCAGTGATCAATCCGCCGCCAGTGCCGAGGTCGAGTCCGGCGAGTCGTGACCGGGGCTCCGCAGATAACTCCTTCACTTGTCGAAGCTCCGGAAAGTGGTGCTAACAACGAGTGTGGAACGACGCTTACCGGGAGTACCGTACGTCTGTCAGGTTCAGAGGCGTGTGGTGAACAGAAAGGCGCAGATACAGCATTCCGCTCGGAGTGCCCCGACAACCCCCACCGTCTGAAGCCGAACCGGTGCTCACCCTCGCATCAGGTTCATCACTTCGTCGGCGATGTCCGGTTCAACAGCGATGACGTAACGACTGCCGGGTGTCAGGACCGTGTCGGGCCGGGCGACCCGGTTGCCGTCGTCGTCGGAGACCACCAGTGTCCCCGCGGGAAAGCGCACGTCAGTCAGTTGTTTCCCGGCGGCTGGTGCCCCCTCGGCGACGCGGATGAGCATGATATCGAGATTCCCCGTCACGTCCGCAAGCGTTTGCACGTCGCTGCCGAGAATCTCGTTCGCCGCCACTCGAGCGCCCGCTCGCTCGGGAAAGAGCACCGCGTCTACAAACCGAGTGTAGGACTCGCCGGCCGCGCGGTCGATACGCGCTACCGTCCGGATGCCGGGGGTCAACTCCCTCGCAGCCAGACAGACCGCGAGATTCAATCCCGATTCCCCGGTGAGTGCTGCGATTGCGTCGGCCCGCTCGATGCCGGCCTGTTCAATGATGTCGGGATTGGTCGCATCGCCGCGGATGACTGTCGCCAGCCACTCGTCGGCAATCTCGGAGACGATTCTCTCGTCCCGTTCGATGATCGTTACGTCGTGGCCGAGATCGGCGAGTATCTCGGCTGTCTGAAACCCGACGCGCCCGCCGCCCGCGATCACGTAATTTTGATTGCTGGCCATGTGATCAGTCTTCAGCCGCCGGTGTCACTTCCGTGTCGTTTCCGGTTGCGCCGCGATCCGACCGTGCTCTCAGCCGGTTGAGTAGAACGTACATAACGCCGCCGAGCGCGATCCACGCGACGCTGAGTATCAGCGCTAGGGGATCCGTCCGGATCAGATACTCCACGAGTACTCCGGCCAGAATCAGGTTCAGACCGATACCGAGCAGTGCCGGAACCGGGTAGTAGGGCATCTTGTAGGGGCGATTCATGTTCGGCCGCTCCCGACGGAGCCTGATCACGGCCACATTCACGATGATAAACGACAGCAGGAAGAACAGACTCGCCATATTTCCGGCGCTCTGCGTCGGGAGCGCGACGGATCCGAGCATGACGACTGCACTGGCGAGAATGGCCACGAACGGTGTCCCGTAGCGATGGTGGATCTGGCCGAACGAGGGGAGCAACTGCCCTTCCCGCCCCATCGAGAACGCCACCCGTGAGGAAGCGATCACGACAGCATTGAGCGCGGTCAGCGTCGAGAAGACCGCCCCGAAGACGATGAGCGCCCCGCCGTTCTGGATGATCGGCAGTCCGGTCGGCATGAACGATGTCGCCGCCGCGGCGATCCCTGCCTCTCCGGCCTCGGCGAGTCCGTCTGCCCCGAGTGTGGCGACAGCAACGGTGACGACCGCCAGATAGACGATCACGGTCGCAATCAGGCTGACGAAGATCGCCTTCGGGATGTTCTCACGGGGGTTTTCGACTTCCTCAGTGACGGTCGTGATGAGGTCGTAGCCCTCGAACGCGATGAACGTCAGCCCCATCGCCGGCAGGATCGCGGTCGCGCCGGCCCCCTCCGGAAACAGCGGCTGGAACTCGGCGCCGGAGAACATCGGAGACGCGAGACCGAAGCCGACGAACACCACCAGGATGCTCACCTTGACGATGGTGAAGATCGTCTCAGCGCTCCCGCTGGCGGCCGTCGAGACGGCATTGAGTGCTACCAGTCCGAGCACGGCAACGAATGCCAACAGGAACGCAAGCGGCACTGCCGCGTCAACGACCGGTAGTACGACAGCCCCCACCTGATCGGGGGGTGGAACGATCCCGTAGACGTGTAGTAGTTCGAGAAAGTTCGGCGCGAAGCCGAGCGCATACAACCCCCCTGCGATCATATACGCGAACCAGAGCATCCACCCCATTATGAACGACGGGAGATCCTCGAAGATCTCCCGGACGAAGGCGTAGCCGCCGCCGCTTTTCGGGATCGAGGCCGCCAGTTCTGCGTACGAGAGGCCGGTGAATGCGGTCACAACGCCGTTCAGTGCGAAGACGAGGATCGCAGCGGGCCCGGCAATTTCGGCGGCCAGCCCGGTCAGCACGAAGATGCCAGCCCCGATCATCGCCCCCATCCCGATCATCGTCGCGTCCAGTAATCCGAGCTCGGCCTCCGGCGACCGAGTCTGACTTCCACTCATTGTTTAGAGCCACCGTTTAGCTGGTCGTACGTCCACGGGTTGATGCTCTGTCTAATTAATTTAGTGACCGGGGCGAATTCTTCCTCTCCGGGAATCATCTCCGCAATTAACCGTACCTCCTGTGAGGTGCGGTACCCGAGCGCAGACTGCGTGGGAATCGAAGGCGTGCTCCGCAGGAGATCGAAGCAGGAGTGGTGGTTTCACCGGGTGAACGACGTGCCCACAGTCGGACTCGAACGTCGCGGCCACGAGCGACCGGTGCTACACACCAACGGTTGTGCTGCATACAGCGCGCGTATGCAACGCGTCTCCCGTGTGGTTTTCGTGAGTCACTCAGGTATTCGTAACGCCACTCCCGGCGTGCAACTATTAATTTCACGTGGGCGGGCGTCCTGTCCCGCAAGCGACTGGAGATCATATCGTCAAAAACGGGGCAACCGCTCTCGGTCGGGACGGACCGACGAGACGGAGCGTCCTCAGAAACACGTGGTGTAGCCGGGTTCGGCGGTGCTACGCTTACGAGAACCGGTGCAGCAGCCCACGACGGGAAGACCGGAGGGGATATGCTCATAACTGGGGAGAGTCCCTTTCGTTGTCTTCCAATCCGGGCTCGATAGGGAATTCCCGGCGAGTTGCCACGCTGACGAGTCTGCACGCAAGACCTACGAGTACATCGCAATTGGCCACGACGACACCTCCCAAATTCAGCACGGAGTCGTCAAGAAAAACGAGGATTTCGGGCAGACCGACTTCGAGTTCGAATCAACTCAAAATGCAAGAACGAACCAACGTCCGGAGAGCACCGTACGCCTCGACTGAACCGGGGCAATCGTAGCGCGAATACACTCGCTTTCGGTTCCTGTTCGGAGGGGGTTTCTTGCATTGTCGTTGTTTCTCTAGCCCGTCGGTGACGCCCTGTTGTACTCACACGTCACGTCTCGGACACCGGTAGTCACACTCGTCGGTTGAACGGAGCGTGCTACAGGGGCGCGCCGCCGGAAAAACCACACACGCGCGGACTACGCTACTGCTCGATGGAGAAGGCGGGCTTGGCTGTGAGGCTGAAGCCCCCGCTTCCGTCGATGTTTGCGTAGTCGAATTCGATTCCGACCGTCAGTTCGCGCGTTTCGTCGGCGAACGCCGGAAGTTCGGCCTCGTCCGTGGAACTGAGTTCCAGTCCGGAACTGAGTCGCTGGCCCAGCGCGAATAGGTTGTCCGGCACTTCGACGCTACTTCCGGCATACTCGAACGACGTGATCTTCGCGCCGCGCAGGATCTGTTTTCTCGTCGCTTGTCCCGAGTGTGAGACCGTATACTCGATGCCAGTCAGGAACAGACTGGACGCGTTCAGAGTACCGGTGTTCGAGACCGTCCACGTGGCTTCGTGTTCGACGGGTTCGCCTTCGTTCGCCGAATACGAGTCCGGAGGGCCGAACGACGCTTCCGCGGGATTGATTTTGAGCACGACGCTGCCCCCTTGCAGCACCAGCTCAGCTGTACCACTATCGGAGAGTGCGGCATACGTGCCAGCTCCTCCGACCGCCGAGCCAGCGCCGATGATCGCAGCACTGGCCAGGAGTTTCCGTCGACTGATCCGTTTTCTATCGGTCATTTCCACAATTTTCTCCGGTTTGGGTGCCTCCGTCTTCGCCGTTTGCTGCTTCAACCTCACCGCAAGCCCACCAGAGGAGTCGAACCTCTGTTCTACCCTTGTGGGTGATTATCTAGCTAACTACTCCTCCTTCCCCTCGGGTTCAAACGCGAGGTAGACCTGCCAGAGACCGTCCATAAACAGCAGCGTCACTGGAAAGATAACCAGTACGGCTAACCCGGTAGTAGTCCCGGCAAACCGAGCAACGTAACCCATCAGTGGAACGGTGAGCGTCACCTTCCCTACGATCTCGTCTCTGAGGACAGGTTCTCTGTCTCGGTTCTCGTTCGCGTCCCCCTTTGTGACGAAGGATACGCTGTCGGTTATCTCACCGGACCTCTTCTCGACCACTCTGTGAGTCGTCGTCCGGGTAATGCTCCCGGACTTACTGAAGGTGATCACGTCACCTTCCTCAATACGCTCGTCTACTTGCCCTGGAGGTATCCCCTCCACGAACACCACCGATCCGGTTGAGATTGCTGGTTCCATGCTGCCTGATTGGACGATGAACGAGTAGTCTGCTCCCACCAAGGCCGGAAAGGCGTTGATGGCGGACAGAGCTACCACGACCACCAGTGCGGTGAACCCGAGAATCTTGATGATTCTCAGGTAGTTCACGATTTACTCGGGCGTGTTGCTGCCAGGGGCAAACCCGTTGAAGTCCGGTGCTTCGGTGTGTCTGCTCTGGAGGAACGCGAAGTCCATCTTGATCGAGGCACGGTCTCCCTGGATCTCGTTACCCACACCGAACGGAATGTGGAAGTCGTAGCCGAAGTTCAGAGTGTCACCGGGCTGGAGCGGAGCGACGCCTTGAGTGTTGTTCCCCGCCGTCCCGTCAGTAGCGACAGAGCCGTCGAGCATCACACTGCCATCTGCGACAGATGCGTGCCCGCCCTTAGCGGTGTGGTAGCCGAGACTGCCGTCGCCCGACGTCCAGTGAGCGGTATCCACAGCGCGGACATTCTGGGAGATGTCCACGAGGTCCCGCGGGGCTAGGTAGTACTCTTCGTCACCGTCTGGACCGATGAAGGGGTCGCCGTTAACGAGCTCCTTGCCACTCTGGGAGTTCGACCAGAATGCACTCGGGCCGGCACCGTCGTACTTGGTAGCGTCGAACTGGTTCGAGCTTGCATCGAAGAACGTACACGAGCCGTCACCGTCGTAGTACGGCAGCGCGTAGATGTTCTGTGCGAGCTCGCCCTGTGTGAGTTGTTCCCCACTGAGGTCGTCGTAGCTGGTCGCGGTGAACTCTGAATCTGCTTCGAGACCTGCGTTGGCAGAACTGACGTTCGGGTCTGCGTCGACTTCAGGTTCGTAGTTCTTGTAGTCGATGTTCTCCAGAACGTTGAGACCTGACGCAACCCACGCAGCGTTGCTCTGCACCTCGATACTAAAGTTGACGCAGCCGTAGTCTCCCGGCTTCACGTCGTTAAACATCACGTCGATGGGGACTGCCCTATTGTTGTAGCCAGAGCCCTCGTAGTCAGTACTCATACTGACGAGATCGGTGCTCCCAACGGGATCCCCGTTGTAGGAGCCCGACCAGCTGATCTCTCCGTCGAGTCCACCGGCCGTAAACGTGACCGCGTTCGATTCTGTGTCGCTCAGTTGTGCAACCGTGCCGATACCTCCGAGCCCTATCGCAGCGCCAGCTGCACCGATTCCTGCGAGGGCCTTCCGCCGTGACAAGTTGAACTTGCCGTTATTTTCGTCTGACATTTTACGTCCCGTTAACGGTAGTCCGTTAGCCACCTGTCCTTCCGCACAGACTTCCTGGACTGGAATTCGTTGTCGCTCATTGGCTTTCCCGCAGTAGTCTGCGAACCAGCACCCGGTTTGCATCCGCGTCCACCGAATGCGACAGAACCACCCTGAGGCCGTACCCACCTTGTTGTACGCTGATAGAATTCGATCGAAGGCGCCCAGAAATTCTTCAAACGGTGTACGTACCCGACTCAAAGACGGATTGACCGAGACGAGATTCCGTCAATCTCTCTACGATCGGCTCACACGACCACACTAATCATCGGTAAATATACATTTACGCCGGAACGGGAACAGCGCTCTCTGTCGTCACAACTCCGCATCCGACGCAGTCGTTCGCTCGTGCTCGCCCGTGTATCAGATATATAACCGATTAGTACCTGGTTTATATGGGTTCGACGGGAGCGTACGCGAGACGTCGATCCATATTCTGGGGGTCCGTTTTACGATAGCCTTACTCTCAGTATCGTCACCGTACCGCCTCAGGTGGCCCCGGTGTCGCAGCCAATCCATAACTAACTACCACTGACGTTCACCCACGATGTGATGAGTACGACGAGGCCCGTACACGCTCGGGAGGGTGGGGACGAAACGACTGCTCTCGAAGACGAGGGGGACGACGACGGGACCCAGCAACTCTCACAGAACGAAATCTTCGAACTACTGAGCTCGAACCGACGTCGGTACGTGCTACAGCATCTCAAGCGGAACCAGGGGTCGGCCGAACTCGGGGACCTCGCCGAACACGTCGCCGGGAGGGAAAACGACAAACTTCCCGAGGAGGTTCACTCCTCCGAACGCAAAAACGCCTACACGGCCCTGCGGCAGTTCCACCTGCCGAAGATGACGCAGAAGGGAGTGGTTCGCTTCGATAAACGGGAAGGAAGCGTCGAACTGTCCGACCAGGCCGCGGATCTGGACATCTATCTCGACGTCGTCTCGGGGTACGACGTTCCGTGGAGTCTTTACTACACCGCGTTCTCTGTGGGGTTCGGAACGCTCCTCGCCGGCGTTCACTTGGGGCTCGGTCCGTTGGCGCACGCGTCCGTCGTCACAGTCTCCGCACTGTTCTCCGTGGCGATTTTCATATTCTCCCTGCTCCACACCTACACTAACAAGCAAATGCGTCTCGAAAACAGCGACC
>Ga0209917_1000968_pt1 | contig 11744 bp, 17 predicted proteins | sample SalPon2_C_H2O_MG_FD_185710 | JGI IMG/M metagenome (GOLD analysis project Ga0209917, IMG submission 185710) | Salt pond water microbial communities from South San Francisco under conditions of wetland restoration - Salt Pond MetaG R2_C_H2O_MG... | ecosystem: Environmental > Aquatic > Non-marine... | reverse complement strand
CTTCTCGGTCGGCGGGCTTGAGGACGTCACGCTGGACGCGGTCGCCGAGCCACGCGATGAATGCCCCGACCTTCGCCGAGTCCGTCTGGAACCGGAAGATGTCGGGGGCGTCGTCAGGTGACTCAGCCGCCGTCGCCGGCGTGTTCGTTTTCGTCCGCAGCCCCAAGATGTCCTCCTCACCAACCCACCGGACGATCGCCTCGCGGACGTCCCGGAAACGCTCGCGGATAGCTGCGAGGAAGTCGTCGCGACGCTCCTTTGACGGGTCAGGCATCGTCAGTCACGCCCTCTCGCCACGCTTCCCACTGGAGGACGCGGTCTTTCATGCTCGCTGCGAGTCGGTTCGAACCAAGTTCACGGCGGGCGCCCTCGAAGGTGCCCCCCATCGACGACCACGCGTCGAGGAGAATGAGACGGTTCGACTTCGGCGAGTCCTCCCACGAGTCGGGGATGTCGAACGTCGTCTCCGCGAGCGCCGCGTCACCGTCGGCGAGTTCGGCGTCAGACATCGCGAGCGCCGCCGTCGGGTCGCCGACGCCCGTGTCCGGCATCTCCGTCTCCGAGAGCTCCGACGCCGAGTAGAAGCCGACGCCGACGCGGGCGTCCTTGAGGGCGACGATGTACGTCGGCGAGGAGTCGCTCGCGTCAATCTGCTCCCCGTTCTTGCCCTCGAACGGCTCCGTCTCGACACCGGTCACGACGCCAAGCCCCTGCGGCGACTGGACGACGTCGCCCTCCAAATACTGTCGGGCAAGGGTGCCACGTTGAGCCTCCGTCGGATTGACGAGTGCCCACCCGTTCGCCCGAGCGGCGGCTCGGATAAGCTGGCGGCGATGGGCGAGGCTCTCCGAATCGAATGATTCGGCGGCGAGTTGGTCGGAGTTGACCGGCGGCGCTGCGGTGTCGGCGTCGGTCGCGTCCGCGACGCCCTCGAACGCCGCTTCGAGGTCTGCGTCGGCGGTCGCGGCCGGCGAGACTTCAAAGGGGTCGTCGTTGACCATCCCGAGCCGGTCGCCGTCAGAGTTGAGGATGACGCGCCTCATAGCCGGACCTCCGCATCGGTGCCAGCGAGGGCGCTGTTGATATTCTCTCGCATTTGATCCGGGATGTCGAACGCGTGTCGGTATGATTCAAGCAGCCGCGGGTGGTGTTTCACGAGAGATTTTGCGGTCTGGGCGTTTTCCGTGGCTGAGGTATCAGCCTGCATATATTCGTGGAGTCGGGCGAGTGTTTCATGCGTGTTGGTCGCTGAATAGTTCCCACCGATCGTCGCCTCCTCCGCCGCGGACTCGCCGGAGTTCTGGTTTATGAGGTTCATTTTAAACCATGCCGCGTTCGCTTCGCGGGCGACCCGGTGGATGCGTTCCGTCGCTGTGTCGCTCGGGTCGTCATTCCCGAGCACCTCATCGAGATCGGGCGACGATGACCCCCACGCGCCAGGGGTTCCGTTTCGCTTTTTGTTTACGTCCGGCAAGAAACCGTTCGTCTCATGGATGTCGGCCGATTTTATCTCCCCACCCCGACGGACGCCGACACGGAACGTTTCACCGTCCGGGCCTTCAAGTTCAAACCCACGGCGCGCGCCGACGACGTCGACCTCATCGCCGGTGAGCGTTTCAGCGATCCGGTAGTTCTGTGGGCCGCCCTCGTCGAATGTCTGGAGCGGATACTCATCAAAACGCAGCATATCGCCGACAGCCGCGTCTTCGGTCGCCCACGTCTCGAAGTCGTCCGGCTCGGAGAACCTGTTTGCCGAGAGTTCTCGACTCACTTCACCGCGGACGCGCGTCTCCCACTCGCTGCGGCCGAATGAGACCCCGTCTCCATCTGTGTCGATCGGCGTCTCATCCGGCGGTGTGATACTGTAACTGTCGATGTCGTCGGCTTCGCCCGCGGTGGACGTGAGGTCGAAGTCGGGGATGTCGCCCTCATAGTCGTGTGCCGCTCCGTTCGACTGTCCCCGAAGCCCAAACGCCTTGAACAAGTTATGAGCGGCTTCGTGGATAGATGTCTGTTCACTGAGCGTGGAAAGTTTGATCGCCTCGCGCCCCTGCCCGGCGACTTTTGCCGTTCCCGAGAAGTTCCGCAACTTCCCGTCGGCTCCAGGCCCATTATCGCCTAACTGCCCGAACCGTCCGAGCGTCTTTTCTGCGACCTCGCCATCTTTAGCAGCCGCGAGCCCGGCGGCGAGCTGTGGTCGAACCTCATCAAGGAAACCCTCTGCCCCGCGTTCGTCGAACGCATCGTCGTCGGGGAGGGGCATACTCCCGTAGTTTAGCGGGGCGTCGTCTCCAGTCGGGACGGACTCTTCGATCGCCGTAAGCGTCTCTTCGGTTCGCGCATCGAGATCGTCTCCCCACTCAAGATCGAAGTCTGGTGTCCTGACCGGCTCGGCTTCGCGGATAGTCCCTTTCGAGGAGCGGGCTTCAGAAGGGCCTCCGGCGGCGTTCGTCCCCCGAAAGACGAGGTCGTCAGCGTATTCGGGGTCCGCGACCTCTTCCACCTCAACATACGTTGCCATCCGCCCGTCGCCGACTTGTATCGTGTCGCCGGGTGAAACCTCTTCGGCGCTGAGCTCGGCGCCGGTTTCGACTGTGTCAATACCACGCCGGAACTCCGCTGCCGACGATGATGACGCGTCCCCGTTGCCATCGCCGACGTCGTCCAGGCTCGTCGCGTCGTTCGACACGCCGTCGACCGTCACCGGCGAGTCGGGGTCGAACACCGTGCCGGCGATGTCGCCGCCGTTCTCGTCGATGTACGACAGCGTCTCCGCCGCCGACATATCCCCGAAGTCCGGGGCGTCGTCGGGTAGGTCGAACGGCCGCTCGACGAACTGCCCCGTCCGCGGGTCGCGCGGGTGGAGCGACGGGTTCCAGTCGAGCTCGGCGACCTCGGCGAGCTGCTCCGATTCCGCGATCTCCGGCCGCCCGGCGGCGATCCACTCCGCCCATCGTCGGACCCACGCGTCCGAGAGCGTCTCGATGCCGGTCGGGATGACCGGCACGTCGCTAAAAGAACCGTCGTCGCCCTCGGAGTAGCGGGCCTCAAGCCAAGCTGTCTCGTTGCCCGGCGACAACTCCGCGTCGGTGAACTCCTCGAACGCCCGTTGGACCTCCGGATCCGTCTGGGCGGGTTCGAGCGCCGCTGCCGTGTCGTCGCCGACGTCGGTCGGCTCACCGAGCAGCTCGTCGGCGTCCATGTCGAGCAGCTGGTCGACGATCACCCGCCGCGGGATGATCGCATCGGCACCACCCTTCGGCCCGGCGGCCGTGCTCAACCCGCTCATCAGCGTGTTGAACGCGTCCGCGTCGAACGCATCGTCCTGCAGCGGGCTCTCCGCGTCCGGCGGCCGGATTTCGAGGTGGACATCGACACCGTCGGGGAGCTCCGCGTGTGGATCGCCTTCGAGGAACTCCGCGGCCTTCATCCGGATCGGTTTCTGGAAGTCAGCCTCGAGACGCGTCCGCTCCCGCCGAATCTCGTCGCGGTAGTCTTCCTGTTGGACGTCGGTCACGTCGCGGTTGATGTCGCCGGCGAAGCCCACGCGGTAGAGTGGCGTCGGCATCGCCGCGAGCACGAACTCGATTTCCTGTTGGATCGTGCCGACGGCATCCGGGACGCCACCGTCGGCTTCGGTCAGCTCGACCGGTGCATTCGTCGCCGACACCGTCTCCGGCGCGTTCGGATCGAGGTTGTCGCGAACTTTCTTGACGACCTCGCCGTCCGTCGAGTCGACGCGAGCGATGATGTTCGTGAATGCCGCGTTCAACACTGCCTGGTCGACGCGTTCGAGCTTCTTTTTCACGGCCGCCGCCCGGTCGGCCACGGACGCCGTGTCGGGGCGACCGAACAACTGTCCGGTGTCAGCGTTGTACGCCGAGACGGTGATATCCGAGAGCGCGAACGGGATCTCGTCGCGCTCGCTCGTCCCAAAGACGTCATCATACTGCGCGATGGCCGCGGTCTTGCCCGCCGGGGTCCGTGGGGCGTCCTCACGGGAGTCGTCGCCGAGGTCGTAGATGGCGACGCTCTCGAAGTCGTTTGTCTGATCATCCGGCCGGAGGACGATGTTCTTCCCCTCGCGCGTGTAGGCCGTCACGGTCTCGACTTTGATCGGCCGGAGCCCGAGCAGATGCCTGCGCTCGGTCGCGTCGTCGTAGGCGTGCTCGATGATGGCGGTCCCCCGCCGGCCACGCCGGTCGAGGACGACCGCCTCGAGGAGTTCAGAGAAGTCGGCGTCGAAATCCCACCCGTCGATGTAGCAGTCGCCGAGCCACTGTTCAAGCGCCTCGTCGAGATCGAGGCCAGCGTACCGGCTGTCCGGGAAGTCCTCGGGGACAGTTGGTATGTCGGCATCGTTGGGGGCGTTGGCGTCCCCGTCCATGTCGTCTTGCTCGACGACGACGGCCGCGCCCGGCTCGGTGACGTCCGCGGCGAAGTTCTGATGCGGGACACCGACCAGCGGGTTGTTCTTGAACTGGTCGACCCACGACGAGATGTTGTCGTACTCGGGCTCCGCCGTGTGCTCCTCGGAGCCGACCGTGATCGGCTTCTCGTCGCGAGCCTGCGGGTCGGCCTCGAGTTCCTCACCAGAACCGTCGCCGGCCGCCGCGAGTCTGGCCTGGTCGTCCGGAACCGGTCGACCAGTAGCTGGGTCGCGCATGACTCAGTTACTCCGTATCCGTCCGGTTGTACGCGAGGACGTAGTCGCGATCGACGACAACCGGATGATCGCTGTCGCTTGCGTGGAGTTTCAACTCGTCGGGGTGTTCTTCCACCCAGTCGATGTTGTGCCACGTCGTTTCGCGGCCCTGTGCCTCGGCTGCCTCGCCGGTCCAGAGTACTGTGACTTGCATGTTAGAGTACCACTACGTCGCTCGCCTCGAGGGCGTCCGGCGTACACTCGGCCGCCCACACCGCCTGCGCCGCTGCGTCGAGGAAGTCCGGCGAACGGCCGAGTCGCTCCTCGACGTCCTCCTTCGAGTTGACCGTCACAACCTCCGCACCGTGCTCGCCGCGTGAGTCGATCGTCTTCGTGCCATACTCGATCGTCCGACCACCGATGACCAGCTCCTCGCGCAGGTCCGTGTCGATGTACGTCGCGTCCGGGAGGACGTCGCCGAGGGCGGCCAGCGCCTCCGCGCGCTGCGAGGCGTAATTCACGAGGCCGTACGGGTTGTCGTCGTCAGTCCCGTCCGTGAGCGGGTTCTTGTCGCTCCCGAACCGGTGGACGTCCGGCAGTCGGTCAGCGAGGTAACTCGCCAGCCCGCTACCCTCACCGGAGGCGTCGACAGCGACCGGGTGGTGTGGATCGCCGCCGAGCCGGGAGTCGTTCATCAGCGCCGTCTCCTGTGCCGGGTAGTCCGCGTCTTGGGTCGTGTAGCGGACCTCGAAGTCGCCGTTTCGGAAGTAGGAGATCGCGACCGTCCGGTCACTCCCTGGGCCGGCGACATCGATGCCGGTTCCGACCGGCCGGTTGGTCGTGTCGGCCGAGCCGAAGTAGTTCGTCGCGGCCGGGTCGGTGTACGCCTGCTTTGCCGTGTTGGCCTTGTACGGACGGTACGCACTGGCCGTGTCCGGTGGGATGACACCAGCTCTCCGGCGGTACCAGCGCGTGTCGAGGTCCTTCTTGCGCTCGTGAGCTGTCCGCGCCTGCTCGACGCCCGGCCACGGCTCGTCGTTGAAGCTCTCCCAGTCGTCACGAATCTTCCCGAGCGTGGCCAGCCCGTCGATCAGCGGGCCGTCTGCCTCGCCCGTCTCGACCTGGACGTTGTGGCTCTCGAAGCTCGACAGCTGGACGGTTGCCCACGTCGGATCGTCCAGGAGGTCGGCGACGACGTTTGTCTCGTCTGTCGGCGGGTTCGAGATGGCGATGAGCCGATCGCGGTCGTCGGTGACCAGCGACGTCATCGCGTCGAGGACGTCCTCGTCGATGGCCTTCTTGTCGGCCTCCTCGATGATGCCGAGCGTGTAGGCGGTGTGGACGCCCTCGAGCTCGCCGGCGTCCTCGGGGCTGGCCGCCTCGAAGTAGTGTTCCGGCTCGCCGTCGATCTCGATGCGGGGCGGCTGTTGCTTGTACGTCCCCGGGAGGCCGACGCCTTGGAGCGCGTTGTCGTGGAGTGCTTCGATCGGCTTACAGAACGTCCGCTTCAGCTTCGCATACGTTCCGCTCGTTCCGAAGGCGATGGCTGGGTACTTCGTCAGCAGCCAGACGTTGACGATCGCCGCGAGGATGTACGACTTTCCCAGCCCGTTCGCCGTGACCACGACCACCTTCTCGTTGTTGACGAGCGCCTGGCAGATGCGCTGCTGGGCCGCGGTGACCGTGAGGCCAAGGTAGTCCTCGATGGCATCCTCAAGCCACGTCTCGTCGCCGCGTTTCGCACGAGTCGCGTAGTGCTCAGGCGGCTCGACGCTCGGTCTCGACGACGTCTCGGTAGAAGTGGGTGTCCTGCTACTCATCGTCGTCCTCGGAATCGAAGTAGCCGTCTTCAACTTGCTCGGCAAGAAGTTCGTAGAACGCGCCTTCTTGAACCGGCTCCCAGTCAGTCATCGTCGTCCTCGTACGCGCCTTTTAGGGATTCGAGGAGTGCGCCCTCGAGGTCGGTGTTCAGATTGATGTCCGTCTCGTAGATGCCGAGGACGTCCGCCTTCTCGCGCATGTGTGAGGCGGCTTCCTGGCGGGCGTAGCTCCGGCCGACGCGGTCGGGCTGGTCACGCCGGAGGCCGACCACGGCCTTCCGGTACTCCGGACGGCGGCCACGCTTCGCACCGATCGGGTACTCAGCGCCCGGTTCGATCAGGCGAGTGTCATCGGTAAATGCAATCGGTGTGTCGCGCTCGTCGGCCCACTCGGGCCACCGCTCATCGTCGGGGTCGAGCTGCTCCCAGTCAGCGACGCGGATGTCAGTCTCGCTTTTGTTGACGTCCATCTGCGGGACCATCGCGACGACCGGTTCGTCGTCGACGGCGAGTTCGTCGTGATCCTCGATCGCCTGTTGGTAGAGTCGCTCGAACCGTTCGGCAGCCTGGAGGCGAACGTTGGCGTTCTCCTGCTCGATCGCCTGGATGATCTCCTCTTTCGGCTTCTCGTTGAGGTACCCTCGAACAGTTGCTCGCGCAAACGAGCCAATCCCCTCACGCTCAAAACGCTCCCGGATCTCACCGACATCGAGATTGTCGAGATAGTGCCATTTCAGCGCGAGATTGACACGACGGTCGCGAGTAGACATGGGTGATAGCGTTCCGCAGCGTTCAGGCGGATTTTATATTTTAAAACCGGTGTCGACTGCTGTGTGGGCGTGAAAACCGGTGAGGCCGTCTATGTCAGAATGTCGATGGGTGCAGCGCCTTGTCGTCGACGTAGGTGTCGCCTGAGCCCTTTTCGCAGCGGAGGCCGTGATACGGTATCTGCCACTCCGTCAGGTGCGCGGCGATCCGGTAGGCCTCGCTCCAGGGGCGGGCTGTCCAGACGACGACCGTCCCGCCGGCGTAGTAGTGCGATCGGACGCGTTCGGCGACGATCGGGTCAACCTCGGGCCGCTCGCCGTTCCAGTAGGCGACGTCGTCCTTCGTGATCGTGTTGTCGAAGTCGACGAACAGCCGTTGCTCGCCGTCGACGAGCTGCGGCTCTGGGGTGGCGTCGTCAGGCATGAATGAATCCTGTGTTCAGCTTACCGTCGGGCGGTTTCGAGTTCCTCAAGGGTTCGTCGGGCCGCCGCGTTGGCGATGTCGTCGATGTGTGCCTCTGTGAGTGTGTTCGGTCTGTGTTCACTGTCACGTCCGTCGGATAGCCGGGCGAGTAGGTCGCTCCAGGACTCGCCGTCCCGCTTCAGCGCCTCGAGGTCGGCATGGACGTCGGCGTCGATAGTGATCGTCTTGCGGTCAGTCATCGTTCTCGCGAGCGGCCTGGACCTCTTCGTAGTCGACGTAGTCCTCGCGAACCAGCCACCACTCGGCGAGCTTCGGGCCGGAGATGATGACCATCGCGAGCGTGAGTGCCAACACAGGGTCGGCCCCCTGATCGATACTGTAGCCGGCGAGGACGAGCGCTCCGAGGCTGACCAGCTGATCGAGTGCGCGCCACACCATCCCGCTTATCCCCCAGCGTGCCCGGCAGGCGTAATCGACGCGTCGGAAGTGGTCTTTGAGCGATTCACGGATCGGTTGGTGTCGGGTCGGTGGCGTAGACATGACATTTGTGGGGCACTCGTCGGGATCGCGGTGGTCGGAGACGGTGCAGTAAGTCGGAGGACGGTCACCGGGAGTCGAACCCGCGTCGGCGCGCATCGGGCATCCGTTGTCCGGATGTGACCGACAGCGTCGACGAGCCAGTTTGTGACCGTCTGGACTGCGATCGGCCTGGAGGTGATATGTACGTGTGGGGCACCTGTCCTGGATCGCAGCAGCGTGCCGAGCGATGCGGACCCTCGCTGCCGAACGTAGGCCAGCAGGTCATCGGGGGCTCCAGGTGCGTGTCAGTAGTGCCGTTCCCGAACGTCCGCCTCGGGGATCTCGAGCGTGTGGCCCTCGATCGCGACGCGGACGTGCTCGACGGGGCGGCAGCCGACGATGCGTTCGTCGCACTCGACGACATCCCCGGTGCGGACGTTCCCCCGCGGCGTCTCGATCGTCGCTTGACGCGGGCACTCGCTGGGTGGCGTGGTAGTGCTCATGGCAGTCTGGAGTCAGAACGTACAGCGAACGCAGTCCCGTGGTCGGGCGTGCTTGACGGCGACCGCGACGGCGGCCCGCCAGATCTCCGTCTCCGAGCCACGGTAGCCGGGCTCCGTCCGAAGGTGGCCGACGGTGCGCTCGAGGACAGCGGGATTGATCGGCACGCCGGCCTCGTCGAAGCGCTCGACGAGCGGCCCGACCGTCGCGAGCATCTCCTGCTTCGACGGCGTGTCATCGCGAGCGCTGCCACCGGGCCTCCCGCAGGAGCCACAGAAGGTGCGCGGGACGTAGGCCCGTCTCGCTCCGTATTCGTCGCGGATCCGGACGTCGTACCCGAGGACGCCGTCACCGGCGCGCTTGAGCGTTGCATCGGGGCGGTTCCCCGTCCCGAGCGTGTTCGTGTCGTGTTCCTCGCGATCCCGGATGCGCGTGTGGCAGTTCGAACAGACCTCGACCGACTCGTGGACGAGCAGCAGGTACAGGTCGGTGAGGTCGCGAGCGTGCTGCGTGGCTGTCGTGGTCGCGGGGCTCGATGAGGGTGCGGTTGTAGACATGGAGTGAGCGGCAGAAACGGCTGTCGGGCCAGGCCCGCCGCGTCATCGTTCCCTCGACAGCGGGACTGTTAGCGATACGACTGAGAGGTTTTGAACGTTACCAGAAAGATGCCGACGTGGCTATTTAAACGCGTGTCTCAACCCTCAGGACTGTAACGCGGCGTGGTGTAGCGACGTCTCCGGGGCGTCGAGGCTTGGTCGGGACTCGACGGCCCCTGCTTCGTTGAGCTCTTCGAGCGACGCGTAGACGGTCCCCTGGCCGACGGCGAGGCGTTCGAGCAGCTCGGTCGCGCTGAGACACTCGGCATCGGCCGTCGCGAGCGCAAGCCACACCAGCTTCCTCGAGGGCGGGCTGTCGGCGATCGCCTCCGGGACTGGTGGCGCGTCGGTCACTGTGGATCACCAAACCCTGGATCATCCGCGAACGGGTCATCGCCGGTCTGTTCGTAGACGTGTTGCTGGACCGCCTTCAGGACGCTTGTGTCGCCGCCGCCGTTGTGGGCCGCGCCCGGCATCGCGCAACTCCGACACGGACTGATGCCGTCTCGGGCGGCCTCGCCAGCTGAAAGACGTTGTATCTGCGAGTCCGCTATCTGGCGACACTGGGGGTCGGTGTGGTACGACTGCCTCGAACGGCAGTAATTCGAGCTGATGACGGTCCAGACGCTGTCCGACGGTCCAAGGCCATCTGGGAGCTCGTCGCTCATCGATCGCCCCCCGTGTCGAACGTTCGCGAACAGCCGTAGCAGATCCACTCGTCAGGGCCGGCGTAGCGGCTGACCATCTCGGCGGTCGTACACGCGGGGCAGCACGGCCGATCGTCGGTGGTGCTGTCAGTCATCGCTGGGGCCTCCTCGGGGTAGTCGGCGGCGTCCACCCGCCCGGCCCGCCCCACTCGACGCGATCGAGACAGTACTCACAGATCGGCGTGTCGTCCCACAGCGAGGCAACGGGAACCGGCTTGATTCGCGAGTCGCTCGCTGCGACGACGCGACAATCCACGTCCGGCAGGTGCAGGCGGGTGCCCTGGGCTGTTGGTTTGAGGACCTCCGCGTCGGGGGCGAGGTCGAGATCGCCAAGCGTTGTCCGGTCACTAGACATCGCTGTCCCTCCCGGCATCGCTGGCCGTGTTCAGCGCCCCGATGAAGTCCTGCGGCGGCTCACGGTCGTTCGCGCCGGCGGCCTCGAGGACGCGACCGATCACGCGACGGTGCCACTCCGTATCGAGGCGGACGGTCAGCCACCCGCCGCCCCGGACGATCAGGTCGTGTTCCTCGAGCATCGTGAGTGCGGTGTCGATCTGGTCGCTGTCGAGCGGGCCGTGCGCGTCGAGATGGAGCCGGAGTTGTGTCTCCCGGATGGCGTACCGGTCGTCGCGCTCGACCGTCTTCGAGCGGATGAACGACAACGTGCGCTCGTAGGCGTACTGGCGGTCGTCGGGCTCGTCCGACTGCGCAGCGCTACTCGCCATCGGACCCCTCCATCGATGTGTTTCGATCGGGCGAGGCTGCCGGGTTCGCGCCTGGATTCGGCCCTTCCCCGCACCGGTCGCGATGATCGGCGAAGCCGCCATGTCGTCGGTAGATCCGGCCACAGAACGGACAGCGACGTGGGGCGTGGTGATGTGGGTACACGGGATCCCACATCCGACCGTCTTGACCCGGCCGAAGGCCGAAGCAGTACTGACGCAGGAGTGCCGCCCGCCCGACGCCGGCGAAGAGGGCGCCGGCGAGGTCGTCATCAGCCATCGAGATCACCCCCAGAGATCCCCTCTGCGTACATATGCGAGATGTGGAATCGGCCCTCGCGTGGGTTGACCCGTCCAAACTGGATGTGCCAACAGAGAAGGCGCCACAAGGCAACCATCACGCCCACCCCACGAACTTCAGATAGTCGGTCGCGGGCTCGTACACCACACCGTTGCGCCTAAGCTTCTCGATGCTGTGTTCAACTTGCTCGCGACCGAGGTCCTGTTCCTCATCGGCTCGCTCGACGAGCGTCTCGTGCGGACAGTGTCCGCTCTCCGTCTCCTGTTGGATCTCCTCGATCAGGTTGCCGATGAGCTTGAGGCGGTCCTTCTGGGCCATCGACGTCCCCGTCTCCTGGATGTCGGCGTCGTAGTTGCCATCCGCGTCCATCCCGAAGTCCTGCATCGACGCCCCGACAGCTTCGGTCGCGACCTTCGCGTGCCGTGGCTCGATCGTCTCGGAGAACTCGAACTTCGCGGCGGCCTCGGCGATCCGGACCGTCGCTGGGAGCTTCCGGAACGTCACCGGCACCGGCTCGTCATCGTCGTAGTCGTACATGCCACGCAGCGCCGTGAACTGCTCCTGGAGCGTCTCCCGGACGGCGTCGCTCGCGAACACCGGATCGGGCTGTTGCTTGGCGAGGGCGATCCACTTCCGCAGGAGGTCGGCGTCGATCGGCCCCTCGACCGTGTCGGCGTCCTCCTCGAGGCGGTCGCCCGCAGCGGCGCGTTTCTTCGCATCCCGCGCCCGGAGGATCCGGTCG
>Ga0209917_1000967_pt1 | contig 11755 bp, 16 predicted proteins | sample SalPon2_C_H2O_MG_FD_185710 | JGI IMG/M metagenome (GOLD analysis project Ga0209917, IMG submission 185710) | Salt pond water microbial communities from South San Francisco under conditions of wetland restoration - Salt Pond MetaG R2_C_H2O_MG... | ecosystem: Environmental > Aquatic > Non-marine... | reverse complement strand
AATTGAAAATTCTAATAATACCTTTACACGTTCAGGAAACACGTTTACTTTAACCTTTAGTTTTATTAATAGTGAACCGATTAGTGACATAGATATATTAGCCTATAATAAAGAACTATTTTCTACAAACGTAGAAGATACCACTATTTTAAATACTGATGGTGAACGACTTTTATATGTACCTGCTGGCGATGAATCTGGGTATGAGTATAATATATATAAATTAGGTTTTTTGCCATCTGGTGATACTGACAGTCGTATCTACGTCAACAACTCTCGGATACCTGTCGTCAATGCCGACGTTCACATTCGTAAAGAAGGGGCCCTCGACGTAACCAGATACGCAGAAGTACAGTTCCCTGCGACGTTCGAGGGAACACGGTACGTTGATTTATTTCAAACAACTAAACCTAAAACCCAGTCATCGTTTGATACACTGTATATTGAATTGAAAGACCCCAACGGTAACTATGTTCCCGCCTTTCGGGGGTTCGTTACAGGGGTTGGTGCCACCGACAACGTAGGAGTGTGGCAGTGTCGTGCCCGTGGTCCTGCCGATCTACTGAACAGTGTTACAGCTGGGAAGCAGTTCACGAACAGTCCCATTGACGCCCCTCTCACATACGTCAGTGACGAACTGGAAGACAAAGCACCGTTCCCCGTCGACGTAGTCCTCGACACTGAAGCAACAGAGGGGGTTGGTGTGCAACAAGGTAGTTCTGGTGGTAATCGTTCACTTGCAGCACGCCTCAATGCCCAAGACGTAGATTACGACGTAGAGCTGTCGAACAAGACCTTCCAGAAGAATCGTCATACACTCAAGGACGTAGTTGACTGGCTCCGTTCAAAATCCAGTCTGCGTCTGTGGTTCGAGCCAACCACTGACGGTGTGACACTCGTTCCGTTTGACGCTCCGACAGCCAACTCCTTTTCGGCCCACTATCTCGGGGGTGACGTAGAAGTCATTAGCAATAACGCTCTCTCGGAATTAGCCCCCATCAATACGATAGAAGCCCGTGGGTCGGCACGTCGCTCCCTGGAAGAAGTATTCGACTTTGATTTGAACTTTGGTGGTAACAAGTTCGTGGTTGCGAAAGCCCGTCACGAACCGCTGTACAAACGAGCAGGTAACACAGAACTACAGGCCGATACGTTCATCAAAAGTGATGGTACAAGTAAAAAAGAAGTAAAGGACGATGCCAAGAGTGCTCTCAAAGACGCGATAGACGAAGCCACAGCGGGTGACATGATGACGTTGCTTGCTGGTGGCATCACGCCCTTCGATACGATAGAGGCCCGTCCCACGTGTCGCACAGAGGCGGAGAAGACGGTGCCAATCACCTACGAAGTAAACCGTGTCCATCACATGGTTAGTCCTGACGACGAAGACAGTGGCAATATCTCAAAGAGTCGTCTGAACGTCGGTATTCACACCGATATTCAAGACGATATTGAAATTAAGCCTAAATGGGTTACAACTAAATCTAAAGAAAGTTAACATGGCACTGAATCCAAACAACACTAACGACCAACGTACTCAACGTGGAACGATGCGTACCTTTGCGACTGGAACTGTTACCAGTGCCCCTGAACACGTCAGTGGTGACAACGTAAAACACCACGTCAAAGTTTCACCCAATTTCACAGATCAAACGTACTCTGCTGAAGTGCCGATTACACAGAACGGTGATATTACTGTTCCAACTGAGGGGCAAGACGTATTCCTGATTATGCGACCCGACGAACGTATGGTCGTTGCTGGAGTGCGTTACGAACGTGGCGACACTATTCCTGAGTACGTCCCTGGACTTCGGCGTATCGGACATGGGCCAACTGACAGTCACATAGAACTACAACCAGACGGCACTGTCTACATCGAGAACGACAGTGGGACGACACTGGAGATGCAACCCGATGGTGCTGTCGTGATCAACAGTGGAACGAACAACCCAGTCACCGATGTAAACGTTTCTACAGACGATGACGGGCACGTAACCTCTGTCAGTACCACGAAGTCATCCAATATTTACATCCCGTAGAACACTCTCATGGCCCGAGATATTGCTATCAACGAAAACAGGAGGACAGAATATAATGAAGGGGGCGATGCTCGTAATGCAAATGATATTACTTTTGTGATTAATCGTGTTTTTATTGGCATTTACGAGTTTGTGGATATGTCACCGCCACAATTTACTGACACAGCAATCGAAGAACAACGCGGAAAGATAGAAACCGCAGTCAGACGGAATTCGTTTACAGAGCCACCAATTCGTGTTACTGTAAAAAATGTTGACTACGATGAAAGATTCATCAAGTACAGTATTTCTACAAAACGGATAGACGAAATAATTTCCACATCATAATAACGTATGCCATTTGAACCACAATCATCAGACGAGTTATTTGATACAAGTGCGTCACGGCTCAAGGCAATCTCACCTGAAACGTATCCACGAGCCAATACGACACTTTTGTATGCAATACTTCAAGCGAATAGTAGTGTCCACGAAGATATTCAAAAAGACATTAAATACACATACGATAATGCCTATATCGTCAGTGCTACTGGTGAAGAACTAACACAGAAGGCTCGTGAATACGGTGTCAATCGAAGGGAACCAACCAGAGCCACGGGAGTTGTGACGTTCCACCGTGACTCGCCTGCATCTGCTGATTACGTAATCCAGCAAGGGACTATCGTAGAGACTGTTACTGAAAACCCGATACAGTACGAAACGACAGAGACAGTTACATTGGAAAGTGGTACGACAGAAGTTGACGCAACAGTTAGAGCTGTCGATGGGGGGGCAGCGGGTAATGTCACTGTCGGCACTATCCAAGCAATGCCGTCGAAGCCGACAGGTGTAGATACAGTCACTAATCCAATTCCTACAGGTGATCCAACCGAATCAGACACAGATGGGGACCCACTGATTCGTGGTACTGATAGGGAAGGTGACGAATTGCTCAGAGAACGTGTACTGGACACTGACGCTGCAAAAGAAGGCCCCAGTGATGGTGGTATCAAACTCGCACTACAACGAACTGATGGGGTAATTTCCTCTACGCTAAATACAAATCAGCAACCATCTACTGTTAATGGGTTAGACCCATATCACAGCGAAGTTGTTGTGTACGGTGGTGATACCTACGATATTGCACAAACACTGTACGATGTAATGAGCGTCCCCAACCTGCTTCGTTTACAAGGTGGTGTAAACGGGACAAAAGTTACTGAAACCATTGAACCAGACCTGTTAAACGATACAATTACCATTGCGATCAGTAGACCTGCAACTGAGACATTTGACATCGAGATTAGTGTCGTTGTCGACAGTACCTATGCAGGTGACGAAGCAGTTAAAAGTGAAATTGTCTCATACATCGGTGGAATTAATCTAGACGATTCAACTGAAGTCGGGTTACTAATTGGTGAAAATGTGCGTCTCAATGAAGTGGTGAATCGTGTAGAAAGACTTGACGGTGTTACCTATGCCAACGTGACGTTGGCTGACGTTGATGGCGACGGGACTGACGACAGTACGACAACCAATAACGGCATTCCAATTGTCAGTATCGACAGTTCCTCAGTCGCCCGCGTAGATGCTGAAAACATCACCGTGACTTCGACACAGCAGTAATTTACGATAATATATGACAAGCACTGAACAACACAACTGGCCAACACCAGCAGAAGACGACCGTGATTATGTTGCAACGTTTCACGAATTTTTCGACCAGCTCGATACTGCTGTCGAAATTCGTGATACAGACAGTAATAAAACTCAATATGAACCACAAGATGGGGGGAAGTACGTAGCCACAGATACTGGCAAACTCTATCTTGGCGATGGAAATAGTTGGAATCACGTTTCCACGCTCCGTCTTGAAGAAGACATCCACGACATCACTGGCCAGATGGCTGGGACAGCCCTGTCCCACGACGACAGTGGTGATACACTCAACGTTGTTCAAGAACAAATCGAGGACTGGGTTGGCTCCCTTGTCGTTGGTGGTACTAACGTCACTGTCTCGTATGACGACAATGGTGATTCTGTCACTGTTGATACGTCTGCACTTGACGCTGAGGAAGTTCGTGATGAAGTTGGAACACTGCTGAGTGGTGGTAACGGTATTACTGTCTCAGTCGATGACGAGAACGATACTGTGACAGTTGCATTGCCGTCTAACAGCGTGACAGACGACGAGATTGATGAGAGTATTACACCAACGTGGACTGGTGAACACACGTTTGCAGGCGGCATCACAGGACTTCCTGAGCCCACCTCACTAAACGACGCTGCAACGAAAAAATACACTGATGCAATCAAACAAGGACTGGACATCAAAGACCCTGTTCGTACTTCACCGACTGTCAATATTGACCTGACCAGTACGACTGATCCAAACCCTGTTGATGATCTCACGTTATCTGACGGCGACCGTGTACTGCTACAGAATCAAACCACTGGTTCAGAAAACGGTATTTACGTAGCGAGTACGGCGACTGATCCATCTACCTGGAGTCGGGCACCTGATGCTGATGAGGACAGTAAAGTCTCCACAGGACTGTTTACCTTCGTTGAAGAAGGGGGGACATATGCAAACACGAGCCACGCAATCACGACAGATGACCCCATCACCGTTGGCTCTACTGCACTGAGTTTTGCAAAGTTCTCTGGCGCAGGTACACTGAACGCTGGTGATGGGCTCACACAGTCGGGTGATACGTTTGATATCTCTGTGTCTGACTTTGCGGGTATTGGGCTTGTCAATGATGGGGGCAACGATCTTGACGTTGACGAATTCTCAATTAACCACGACAATCTCTCAGGTGGAACTGATTCAAACGCACACCATAGCAGATACAGTGACAGTGAGGCACAAACTGCTGTCGATGGAGCAAACATCGACATTGGTGGAGACGCAGACAGTGTAGACGGCTACGATATTCAGAAAAACGGTAGCGATGGTACTGGTATCATCAACTTCAAAACATGACTTTAACATGGGGGACGGGTCGGTGGGGTGACAACACATGGGGGTCATCGAATCCCATTGCACCTGACAAACACACAGACGCATGGCCCTTTGACGTAGTAGTTCCAGAAGACGATGAACCCTTACACGACATTCTAACTGTCTTTGAGTATAGTTCTATAGAGTTACAATACGATATTTCAGATGTTTACGAACAGATATATCTCGACAGTGCAACTGGCTACGAACTACGAGCACTGGCAGCAGAAGTGGGGATAACACCTGAAACGGGTGAGACAGATGACCACCTACAATTCAGAACACAACTGCGAAAAACCACCCTCCGCTCTGATGGAACACTCCCTGATCTACTAAAGATATTACAACGTGTCTTTGGGGAAGATACAGCGAAAATATCTATTACTGCACAAAGTGGTGAACCCACTACTCGACTGGAGATACCGACACCCATAATCGAAGATATTCCCCTATCACAGAACGAATTGCAAGACGAATTGGATAAAGCACTGCCAGTCAGTGACCCGCTAATAATCGTCACTGAAGACACGTTCCGACTTGGGGAAAGTGGCTCCAGTGGTCTTGGTGGCAAACTAATTTAACACAAATTTCATTAATTTATCACAGATAAATCTATGTCAAATCCAGATAAACCAGATTACACTCACGGCAGTACAGGTACAAAGCCAGCGTCTGGTACAGACTATGAAAATCAAGACGCCCTCGATGCTGACAATCTTGATTACTTCATCAACACACCGTTTGAGAAAATAAAAGAAATTATTGACACTCTCACCACTATTGACTCTGATGGTGACGGAGTTGTAGATCGTGCTGATAGTGCAGCAGTGGCTGACAGTACATCACAAGTCAAAGGAAACGACATCGACAGTGATGGTGATGGGAAAGTTGACAGTGCTGACCAAGCAGATAACGCTACCACTGTCAAAGGGAACGACATCGACAGTGATGGTGATGGGAAAGTTGACAGTGCTGAGGTAGCTGACGAAGCAGACAGAATAGACGGGTACGACATAGAAAAGAACGGGACGGACGGTAGCGGAACTATCAACTTCAAGACTGACTAACAATGCCATATATACAATACAATAATTCAGACGGTAGTGTATCGAGTATTAACCACAAAGAAGAAGTTAACAGTGATAAATGGACAGAAGTTGATTCTATTCCCAACCGACCAAAAACAGATAATCATGAATCTGCTATTTTGTATTATACTGACTCTGGACTCAAATATAAAATTGAATCAAAAAAAGTACCATCAAATGAATCTGTTGAACCAGTAGATAGGGCAAAAATAAGTAGCAAAACCAAACAAAATCTTCAGCACGCTATTAACAATCAGAACCCAAATGAGGCGCTGCGTCTTATTGGTGAGATACTTAATGTTATTGACAATGGTGATTAAATGGCCCCAATAAATATTGACGGGTCGTCGATTAGTGGTATTACAATAGACGGTGAAAATGTCCAAAAAGTAACCGTTGATGGTGATACAGTTTGGTCTAATTCAAAAGCTGCTTCAATTGTTTACACTGGAACTCAATACGGTCCAGCAGTTGTTGAAGATGAGAATTTCACAAAAGTACATTATTTGGATGGTAGAGGTGTAGGTGTAAATAGTTTAGCACTTAATAATAACTATGTTGGATACGCAATAGGTTACACTACCGAAGATTACAGTTATGATGTATATTTTGATGGAATTCCAGAGGATTCAACAGATCCCAACGGCTATACTGAACGAGAGCAAACAATTTCTACTGGCCAATCAAACGGTTCAATGAGCCTAAGTAGTAATTACTTAGGTTTACAATCGAGTGGTAATGTAGAAATATATTCAACATCTAATATGAATGAATATGATTATATTTACGAGTTTGAAGAAGGCTTTTTTGTAAGTATAAATGATTCCTATTGTGTATCTACAATTAGAAATACAAACGATAGTTACGTTAGAGTTTATGATTTGTCTGATGGTTCTAAAATTCATAATATAAATGTAGGCAATCAAGAACCATATCAATCAGCAGTTAACAATTCATATTTTGCATATGGTTCTCAGAGTCAAGAGGAAAATATTTTTGTCCGTAATATATCTGATGGTTCTTTAGAATATACCTTCACTGATAAAGAATATAGAGCTGAAACTTTAGTAATGTCTGATAAATATATAGCATATGAATTAGGAAATGCGTCATATGACGACAATCGCTTACGTGTTCGCAATTTGTCTGATGGGTCTATCGAATATACATTAATGCGAGAGGATTTACCAATTTTATCTGCAGGAATATCTAAATCTTGGATTGTGTATGGTGGTGAAGAAGGTGATTTACACATACATAACACTTCTGATGGAAGTCATGAAAAAACTATTTATGGTGATGACCAAAATGGGGTGCCTATATATAATATAGCAGTCAACCCAAACGCTTAATATAAAATGTCTATCGCAAACAAATTCATCAAACGAGTAGCACCGCACCTATCCACAGTTATAGGCTATATCCGTGATGGGACATCATACCTGACACCAAAGGACGATTGGGTCGAAGGACTGAAGAAACGCGCTGCACTAAAGATACATCCGTTCACAGCACCTCTTGGTCGACCACTCGTCAAAGAGAAGCCTGACGCAGAGCAGTTCGCCACAACGTCGGCTGACCCTGACGAAGTAGAAGTCGCCCTGAACGGTCGCTACCAACGAAATCTCACTTCGACTCGCAAGTATCGGATGCGAGACGGAGAACGTGACTGGGCTGTCGGGTCTTGGGTCCACGACCCCAAGGATATCAAGTGGCAACATCACGTCTATCTGTTCGAGCGTCCTGACAACGGCACCGACCTCTACGCCCACAAGGAAACGTCGGCGGAACACGACCCATATGGGCACGTCACTGACGGACATACTGATGGCGACCCCGACTCGATAGCCCGTGTTCAGCTACAACGAGCAGGTATTGAGTACAGTGACAAAGAGTTCTAATCATGTCTATAACTATCGACAACGAAGACGGTGTATCAGTCCCAAGTAAAATTGCAGATCACGGTGTCGATGCACTCTGTGCAATTGGTATCGTTGCATCTGTTGCTCTTGGAGAGCCAAATACATCCGTAATCGGTGGCCTCGTCTCTATCGCACTCGGGAAACGTGTGCTAAAAAAGTAGGACGGTTAACTTCACTGTGTGAACACTATCACCCAAACGTTTATGTATCGTAAAGCCAAACAAGTAAACAATAGTGACACCCGAAATAAAACGTGGGAAAGTAGATGTCGTTGATTCAGGCGCCGATACAGACGAAATTCGGGTCTACTACTGTCCTGAACTGGGGCTAAGTCCCATGCCAAGCGTTTCTGTTATCAAGGGACTCCGTGAAGACCCAGACAAAGAGAAGGGACTACAGGGGTGGCGTGATCGTTTCGACGGTCAATCCTCGTGGGGACGACCGTGGTGGAACGACCAAAAGCAGTTCAAAGCCCTTCGTGGCACACTCGTCCATTTTGCCATACTGAACGAACTGGGTGATGCCAGTGGCGACACGTACTACCACAACGTCGGTGACGACGATTACGGACTGGAAGAATACACTGCCGAGTATCACCTGAAAAAGTGGTCCAAGAAGGCTCCGAGTGCGAACACGAACGAAATATCGTTCACCCCTCGGGATAACAAATACGACGGCGAACACGCATGGGACAAGGCCATGCGTGGTATCAAGTGGGCCACTCGTACCTTCCAGCAAGCTATTATCCAGGGACAGGACCCAGACGAAGCCAGTGTCCATACCGATAGTACACCGCTTGATGGACGATTCGACCCACACAACGTCATCGGAGTCGAGCAGTTCGTCTATGACGAGGATTACGGCTACGCTGGTCAGTACGACCTGCTGTACTACTACGAAGACGACGAGGGCAACCGTCGCAACGTATTGGCTGACGTAAAAACGAGTAGTGCCGTTCGATTCGATCACAAACTCCAGAGTGCAGCGTACAAACGAGCAGTAGAATCCTCCGAGTGGGGGCCAGACACCATCCACGAATGTGAAGTGCTACGTCTGCACCCTGACAAAGAAGTCGTAGAGCTGTCTCGATCCCCACAGTGGGATAGAACACTGGAGGGGCTTGCGTACCAATTCTTGGGCCTTTGCGACCACGCTCAGCACGTCGTGTACGCTGAAACACTGGCACAGGCTCACGAACTACTGCTGGGTGATACTACTGACTGTCAAACAAAACCATCAAACACTAATATAGGTTCCCAACTGACGGTTGACAATCTTACCTGATGAACGCTACCACTGATTCTACAGACGATTCTGAGACGACTGACACGCTTCTCAAGGGGCTCAAAAACGACGAGGATCAAGACACTCGTGACTGTCCACACAACTGTCACGGCTCTCTCACTGTCGTAGAACGAGAGGCAGAAGAAATGGTCCTCTGCCAATCCTGTCGGTGTACTCCCGATGGTGTTTACTACGATCCAGATGATAGCACAACTCCCGAAGTTGGCTTCCAGGCGTTTGCCCCCAACCGAGACAACTGGGACCGTGGCTTAGAGTGGCGACGAAGTGGTGAACGTGAACGATACAGAAACAGCGATAACGTGATGATGGTTGGTGCGTTCGAGGGTCCGTACCCTGACGAATGGACCAGCCCAGAAGATTCGCTTATCTGAAACGCAGTTACTCTTTTTCGTAGTATGTCGAAGTTATATTCTATGTACAGTTAGTGGCTACACTACTGGTTTTGTACCCACTCAATCGTAAACGAAAAGATGCCATAGAAACCCATTATGATACCAAACACGAAGAAGCAGTCAACGATTGATAATCCGAACATCGTTGTAACGCAGTTACCCTGTTTCAATCATCGTCACCAAACTTGTACTGGTTTTCGTTCTCGTGGACTTCTTCAGCCACCTCACGCGGCGTCAGACCAGCTCGAAGGGTCTCCACGTCCCATTGGTCCCACATCCCTGCATCGTACTGGCGGTTAATCTGACGCCACACACGCTGGCTCAGATACCACTGGGACCGTTCTTCGTCGGACATTGACCCCCACCCCTGTGGAAGATCGTAGTCTGTCTCGTTGTGAAGCCGTCCCTGGCAAAGTGGTTCGCCTTTGTAACGACAGTTCTCGCTGTCACTGTCATCGAGATACCAATACGGGTCGTGATGACGAGTAATGCCGTCTTCGTCAGTGTGGTACTCGTATCGAGACTTGTTCGGGTGCAGTCGTCGGTACAGTCGACGTAGTTTACGATACACTTCTGTGTCGTACACAAGCGAGACTACTATCTCGCGTAGTTTGTGTTTTATATTCATTGTTGAATTGACTCCCGAGCACTACTCCTATCGGGAAACGCACCATCAACCCGATCTTCGTACACTACCCAGTACGTCGTTGGAACACAGTACTTCATTTGAGGCAGCGAATCAGAGACGTTAGCAATATCCGAACCATGCAGTTCAGCAGCACCAAACGTTTGCCGACAGAAGTCTCGCCACAGACCATAGTTATCGTCATAGTGTTTACGCTCAACTATAACAGGGAAATCAACATCATCCATGTCGTACTTCGGCTCTGTTACCCACGGGTCTTCTGCACCACACGACGGGCAAAACTCACTCTGTGACGAAGCCTCGTGTTCACAGTCTTCGCAATACGTAGTAGTTGGTTTAGTCATTCCCATATTTCCTCCACGCGATCTTCAATCATATCCCACTGTGTTGGACTAACATCAAACGTCTCATCAACGGCTTGTTTTAGTGCCTGATATCGAGTTGGTTTCATTGTGGATACCCCTGTGGTGCCTCTGCAATAGCGTGTCGAGCAAACGCCTGTAGTTCTGGATCAGGTGGCTCCTTATCCTGATTTTGCATTACCGTCCGATAGGCTGCACTGTAGGTCATATCTCGCCAGATTGCATACGCTGCAATCGACACTGACACGGAACGGTTACGACCAACGTGGCAATGAATCAACGTTCGCTTGTCGTCAAACATCGCCTGAACGAGCTGCTTCACTGCGCCGTTGAACATACTGAAGGAGTACTCCCCACCCCAGTTTTTCTGACTATCACAGCCATCGGCCAACGGGTACTGTTCGTAGGGAACACTGTCACTGACGTTCTGTTCACACTTGTCCTGACAGACCGAGAGGATTGCATCGTACTTCCCCGTGGGATTGTTCTCAACCTCATCTATGGACGCTATGGTCAGTTGTGTACAAACCTCGTTCATGGTTTGTGTTCCTCCTGTAGTGGCAGTCCAAGCGTCTGTGCAAGTACCACACTGTCACGGGGACTTCCCCGTGCGGATTCCCAGCACTCAAGCGTTGGGGAAACCACAGACACATTGTCACTGCGTGTCAGCCGTGGCTCTAACATCTCAACTGTCTCTGACACTGGGTATTTTCGCTCACCGACAGCAGCCAGTAGCCCACGAGCATCGAGAACAACCAACTTCTTTCTGGAGAATTTTAGCGTGATAACTGGCTGTGCCCAATCTGGTGTAGAATCCACAAGGCGCGTGACTTCATCGAGGCCAGATTCATCACCACTGGAACCAGTGAAGACACTGACACGGTTGCCTGCCTCACCTCGGGTGATCTTCTTTGCCTCGATATTATACTGTAACTCGTCTTCCTGTGTACAAAACAGGGGGTCAACAGTCACAACAAGGTCACAGTTATCACTGGCACTGTTCCCGCTATAGCCAGCT
>Ga0209917_1000966_pt1 | contig 11773 bp, 12 predicted proteins | sample SalPon2_C_H2O_MG_FD_185710 | JGI IMG/M metagenome (GOLD analysis project Ga0209917, IMG submission 185710) | Salt pond water microbial communities from South San Francisco under conditions of wetland restoration - Salt Pond MetaG R2_C_H2O_MG... | ecosystem: Environmental > Aquatic > Non-marine... | reverse complement strand
TCACTCCAGCCGCCGAAGGCTGGGTCGATGATCGTTTTGTCGGTGAACCCATTGAGTTCCAGCGCATCGTAGATATCATCAACATCCTCGATCGCCCCCGGGCGTTCGAGATCCGGCGGCGAGGCCATCTTGGCGACCGCAACGTCGTACTCCTCACAGATCTCGGGCATCTTCGGGTCGGCGAACCCGCAGATGTCGTTGACCATATCGAAGCCGCCGTCGAGAGCCGCCTCAGCAACTTCGTGGTAGCGTGTTTCGATTGAGAAGATGGCATCTCCGGAGACGCTTTCGATGGTTTCCAGCGCGGTCGCAAGGCGATCGAGTTCGCCCTTCGCGGAAAGCACCTCAAATTTCTTGTTGGCCGATTCGAGGCCGATATCAACGATGTCAGCCCCCTCGTCGATCAACTCGCGGTCGACATACTCGGCCGCCTCGCTCGGGCTGTTGAACACGCTCGGTTTGTAGGGTGATTCGCTGCTGACGTTCAACACGCCCATGATCCGTGGCGGGTGGTCATCACCGATCGGTAGGCCGGCGGCGTCGACAGTTCGCATACGATAGCCACGCCAGCGCGAAGTATAGAGTGTCCGGTCGTGCCGCTACCGATGGAGATTTACCGCGGCAGCGGAGCCAGTCGGTTTTTATTCGACCCGCCGGTAGGGCTGCTATGGGCAAGGTCAACGTCGGGCTTCGCGGGTGGCGATTTGCGGAGGATGCCATCTTCAACGATGAGGGAATGTTCAAACAGCTTGAGGAAATCCCCAAAGATGACCGCCAGCGACTGCTTCGGCTCGTCTCGCTGGTCGAGAAGCCGTGTGACGCCTGTCGGCTGATTCACGGTGAAGAGGAGCTTCATCGCGCCAGACAGGCGGCGGTCGTCTACGGCGAGCCGAACGACGAGGTCGTTCTCTGTGCTGACCATGAGGCGGACTTTCTCTACTGGTACCAGAATGAAGGGGGCAGTGAGCACCGCGGCACCGCTGGGTTCGATGATGCCTTCTATAGTTGGTTCGATGATGGCGGCCGCGCCCCAGACGATTTCGAGGCGGTCGACCACGTCGAGACAGATCCCGAGGGGTTGCCTGATCCGCCGGACGCTCAAGAACTCAATGCGATGCTGTCGGAGGGCTATGAGCCCGAGCGGATCGACCTCCGGGAGTATGTCGACGACGAGACAGCCGAAGCCGCCAACGACGCGCTCGCTGACGGGGTTATCGACCAGACCGACACGGATTATCCAACCGGCGAATGAGTGGTCACGAACCGGTTGTCGTCGTTGTCGACGCGGAAACGCCGGGCAACGTCGGTACCATCGCCCGAGCGATGAAGAACTTCGGGCTCTCGGATCTCAAGTTGGTCGATCCACCACCGCTGGATCCTGACGGCGAGGCCTACGGATTTGCCGGTCATGCTCGTGAAGATGTGTTACCGAACGCCGAGGAGATTTCCTTCGAGGACGTGGTTGCCACCTATCATACCGTCGGCTGTACCGCGATCACCGGCGAGGACAGCCGCCGTCACCGCCGGTTTCCCTACACCACTCCCCCCGAGCTGGCTGAGACGCTCCAGACGGTCGATAGCCGGACAGCCATCGTCTTCGGCCGAGAGGGTCGGGGACTGTACAACGAGGAAATCGAGCAGTTGGATCAGATCTGCTCGATCCCTGCCAGCGACGACTACCCGGTTCTCAATCTCGGCCAGGCCGCGACGATCGTCCTGTATGAGCTCCGCGACCTCACCGTCGACGAAACCCAACTCCCTGACCGTGAACACGAGCGCGCCGCGGAAGCCGACATCGAGCGATTGTACGACTATTTTGCCGAGTTTCTGGTCGCCCAACGCTACAACGAGCGAAAACGCGAGAAGACCCAGCGCCTCATGCGCCGGCTGATCGGGCGTGCCCATCCGACAGGGAGGGAGATCCACACGCTGTTGGGCGTTTTCCGCCAAGCGAGGGAGCAGCTTGAACACCGACAAGAACTGTTAGACCAGTACGACGAACCTGACCGGGTTGGCGACGACACAGCTAGCGATGGCGACGCGAACCAAACGGGCGACGACGCATAGACGGAAAGAGCCTTGCCGACGCTGCTGCAAGCCGGAGTATGGATCTGCGGGGCCTCGTCGCCAGCCTCCGAGAGAACGCTCACGCCACCAATGAGCGGCGGCTACTCGCGCTCACCGGCGACCGTGAGGCCGGCATCGACGCCGCATATACGGTAATTGAGGCAGCCGGCGTCGACGACGAGGCGGTGAGTCTCGTGACGACCCAGGAAGGATTTACATTTCACCGACTGCACCCGGATCACGCCGACGAGCTTCTGGGGACAACCCGAGAGGTCGTTGTCCTTGATTGCCACGCGGGATTTTCCGCCAACGCCCTCGGCCAGGTCACCGGCGCAGTCGACGGCGGCGGCCTCCTCGTGTTGTTGCTCCCGCCGCTGGAGGCGATTCCGGAGCAACTCACCGCGCTGGTCGATCAGGTGGCCGTGCCGCCGTTTTCCCGCGACGATGTTGGCAATCGTTTTCGCCGACGGCTAAGGACAACACTACGCCACCATCCGGGTGTGGCGATCGTCCGACTTTCGCCATCGACGGCGACGACGAACGACGACACAACGGACGAAATCACGATAGTGCGCGACGGCCTACTCAACCGGTCACGGTCGACATCCCCATCTGACCCACACAGTTACACCGACACCCCGTTTCCCGACGCCGCATACGAGGCCTGTCGAACCGGGGATCAGGCCCGTGCGGTTGCTGGCCTCTCAGCAGTGTCGAAGCCGGGCAACGCCGTCGTCGTCGAAGCTGACCGCGGCCGTGGCAAGTCGAGTGCGGCCGGGCTGGCCGCCGCCGCGTTGGCGGCTGATGGCGAGGATGTCCTCGTGACGGCATCCAGCTCCGACAACGCAGCCGAACTCTTTGAGCGCGCCACTGAGTTGCTGGCGACTCTCGATTGCGTGGCTGCCGACGACGAATCAACCGACAGCGACACCGACCAGATTACCCCACCACAGGAGACGATAGCCGGGGGTCGCATCCGGTTTGCATCGCCGCCAGATGCAACCGACCTCCCAGATTCGCCTGACGTGGTGGTCGTCGACGAGGCGGCCGCGCTCCCGGTTCGATTGCTGGAACGCCTCCTCGACGCACCGGCTGTCGGCTTCTGTACGACAGTCCACGGCTACGAAGGGTCGGGTCGGGGGTTTGCGGTTCGGTTCCGCGAACGACTGGCTGCGTCTTCCCATGACGTGACTGATATCGAACTCCGTGAGCCGATCCGCTACGGACAGGACGACCCAATCGAGGCGTGGCTATCGTGGACGCTCCTACTTGATGCGGAGCCCCCGGCCGACCAGCTCGTTGCCGACGCAACACCCAAGACGGTGTCCTATTGCAAACTTACAGCCGACGACATCGTCAACAACGAGGCGTTGTTCCGCTCGATTGTCGGGCTGTTGATCGCGGCCCACTACAAGACTGAGCCCGACGACATTGTTCGCCTGCTTGACGCGCCGAATCTCGAACTGCGCGCGCTGCTGCACAACGGCCATCCCGTGTCGGTCGCGCTCCTCGCCCGCGAAGGTGGGCTTAGCAGCGGGCAGCAAGCGGCGATCTACGGCGGCGAGCGCGTCCAAGGTAACATGTTGCCGGACGTGTTGACAAGCCAACTGCGGGATTCGACGGCGGCGGCCCCAGTCGGCTATCGTGTGATGCGGATCGCCACCCACCACGCCGCCAGGTCGCGCGGGCTCGGCTCGCTGTTGCTCTCGCAGTGTAAGGATGAGTTCGCCGATGCGGTCGACTGGTTCGGCGTCGGCTTCGGTGCGACCCCGCGGCTGCTGTCGTTTTGGCGCGCTAACGACTACCGAACCGTTCATCTCTCGGTGACGGCCAACGCGACCAGCGGCGAACATTCCGCGCTCATGTTGTCACCCTGCTCGGCCGCCGGCCACAAGCTCACCGACCGCCACGTCCGGTGGTTCCGTGACCGGATCGTCGCCCAGTTGACCGATCCGCTGTCGGGCATCGATCCCGATGTCGTTCGCGGCGCGATCGCTGCGGCGACGCTGCCGAGTGAGAGGGGGTCGAATCGCGCTATCGATCTCGACGACCGGGGCTGGCGGCTGCTGGCGGGCGTTGGCTACGGCCCTGGCACCTACGAGGCCGCGCCGCAGGTCTTCCGGCGGCTTGCGATGGCACAGCTCACCGAGTCGGTCGCCGCGTTGTCGGCCCAAGAAGAGCGGCTACTCGTCAGAAAAGCCCTCCAAGGCGCGCCGTGGGCGACCGTCGCCGACGACCTCGGCTTCGTCTCCGAACGTGAGTGCAAGCGTGCGTTCGGTGGGATCGCACGGGCGTTCTGTGAGGCCGTCGAGAACGACATCGTCGCCGACGAGCGGCAGCGGTACGGGAACTGAACTGCTGGTGTGGGAGCACAATCGACCGGTCGCATCTCTTTTCGCCGTCGGCGACCCAGCGTCGGTATGGTCGAGGTCGTGCTCGTCGTCGCCGTTGCCCTCCTGGTCGCCGGCATGGTCGGTAGCGTCCTCCCCGCGGTGCCGGCCGGCGGCTTCTCGCTGGCGGGGATCTGGGTGTACGCGTTGTTCGGAGCCGAGCCGCTTGGCCCGCTTGCGCTCGGCGCGCTGACACTGGCGGCGGTCGGCACAGTCGTCGTCGATCACGTCGGCGGGCCGGTCGCGGCGCGGCTTGGTGGCTCATCGAATCGAACCGCGATTCTCGCCGGCCTCGCCGGCCTCGTCTTGCTGTTCGTCCTCGGCCCGGTTGGCATCATCGTCGGCGTCGTCGGCACCGTCTTCGCGCTGGAATTGCACGAGGGAGCCGACACGGAAACCGCAGCCCGCCGGGCCGTCTACACCGCCGCAGGCGTGTTGGGCTCGGCACTCGCTCAACTGCTGTTGACGGGGACGATCCTCGTTGCGTTCGTCGTGGCCGTCGTCGTGTTCTGAATCGGGTGACTGAACCGCGACCTGCGCGTGGTCGAACACGTCGTTTATTCGCGTTGCCGTCGTCCATCCGCGTATGTTGACGTTCATCGGGTTGGGGCTGTACGACGAGGACTCGATCACCCGCGAGGGCGAGGCGGCCCTCCGCGAGGCTGACCGCGTCTTCGCGGAGTTCTACACCAGCCGATTGTTGGGTGCTGGTGTCGACGCCCTCGAAGCCCACCACGACATCGAGATCGAGGTTCGGGATCGCGCTGGCGTCGAACAGGATCCCGAACCGATTTTGCAGGCTGCCGAGAACGGCGACGCGGCGTTTCTCACCGCGGGCGATACGATGATCTCGACGACCCACGCCGATCTTCGAGTGCGAGCGGCCGACAGCGGCATCGACACCCGCGTGATCCACGGCGTCACCGCCGAAACCGCCGCCAGCGGGCTGACCGGGCTCCAGAACTACCGCTTCGGCAAAGCGGTCACGCTCCCGTTTCCCGGCCTGCATGGCGCGGGCGACGTGCCGCCGAGCGTGATCGAATCGATTAATGCCAACCGAGAGCGTGGGTTGCATACGCTGGTTTATCTTGACATCAAGGTCGACAGCCACCGTGACCTTGCTGCTCTCGACACCGACGACCCATACATGCGAGCCAGCGAGGCCGCAGGATTACTCGCAAGCGATTGGGCCGACGAACTCGCTGTCGTCGTCGCCCGCGCCGGGAGTCCCGATCCGGTTGTCGTCGCCGACCGGCTGTCGGCGTTGGCCGAGCAGTCCTTCGGCGACCCGTTGCATCTGCTCGTGATTCCGGGCGACCTCCACCACGTCGAGGCCGACGCGCTGGAAGCGTTGGCTGGGGCTCCAGCGTCGTTGCTGCCGGAGCAGAAATAACGATCCGTGCCAACGGCTAATAGGTTCTAATACAAACGAGTACACACAATGCCGATCTCGAAAGACGAGTTCCACGGGATCGACGATGACGATCCGCCACAACCCGATCTCTCTCCGGAGACAACACAGGGAGCCGTCTATCGGTTTCTCCTCGCCAACGCCGACCGCGCGTTTCGCCAGCGTGAGATCGTCGGGACGGTCGACGTACCGGCTGGCAGCGTCGGGCCGACGCTAAAACGGCTCGAAGATCACGGGCTCGTCGAGCACCGCGACCGGTTTTGGGCGATCGCCGATAGCGAACACGCGGTGGCGGCCGCCGGCCACCAGAGCGCGGCAGCGGCCGACGCTGTCGACGGCGGGTTCGACGACGATGCGGTCGCGGCGTGGATGGAGACGGCTGTCGATCCGATCACCGACGAGTCGACTTCCGGGGAAGGGTAACCGATGCCGGCACGTGGAACCGTCGTGTGGGCTCCCGACCCGTTTACCGCTGACAGCAGCAATCCACGGCCGTGGCTTGTCGTGTCCGACGAGACGATGCCGTATCCCGAGCGCGAAGCCATCGCCGTCGCGTTCACAACACAGTCACACCATCCCGGGAGCGTCGCTGTCCCGAGCGACCCGTGGATGCGTGGTGAGCCGAATCAGCAAAGCTACGTGCTGCCGTGGACGATTGCGACACTGAAAGACGATCTTCACGTTGTCGGCACACAGGGAACCGTCACCGAAGCCTTCACTAACGAAATTACTGCGGCCACACGATCATATCTCGGCGACGGAAGTTGAGTGTCGAATCAACCCGATTCAGTCGCTCCGGGTTGTCGCTCCCGGCTGTTCGGCCACGGGCTCACGGGGAAGATCAAGGGCTGCCTGGAGGTCATGATCCTCGCCGGTGAGCAGGTAGAGCACATCTTCGAGGACGGTCAACAGCTCCGGGAGCTCGCGGACAACAAGGTAGGTGATCGCCATGAGCGCGACAACCGCCCCGAGTTGACTGATGATCCGATCGGAGACGAGGAACGACACGCGATAGGGATTGGTCTCACCGAACAGGAACAACACCGCATCAGGGAACCAGTGCATCAGCTGATTGCCGGCGGCGATCGAGATGAAGGCGGTGCGGAACACGTTGAGCACGAAGATGATCGGGACGGCGACCGCCAGCGCGCGGAGCTTGCGGCCCAGCGGGGCTCTGACGGCGGCGATCAGCCCACTGAACACGGCGATACTGCCGAGGCCGGTACAAGCCAAGACAATGTAGACGTTGTAGATGTGGCCGTCGCTCAGCGTCCACTGGTAGGTCGCCATGAACCCCTCGGGGCTCTCGACGAGTGCGGGTGAGTAGCCGGCCGCCGAGATGATCCAGCCGGTGATGACGGTCGTGACCTCGATGAGATACTGTCGCGGAGCCGGCAGCGAGAGCCCACCGACCGTGATCGCCGGGATCGTTTCAAATGGGAGATAGATGAACCCCATGACGGCGATCGCCCGCGAGAGGACGAACAGTGTCGTTCGCCCGGTGTAGAGCTCGTAGGCCGCATAGAAACAGGCTGGGCCACCGATCAACGCCAGAAGTGCCTCGACGAAGCTCTGGTGTTCAAACCACCAGAACGGCACCGAATTGAGCCAAAAGAGTCCAAAGCCGACCCAAGCGGTTGTCGCGGTCACCCGCGCCTGTTGCATGAGATCCGTTCCCGAGCGGCGGCCGTACCACTCGGTGATGCCGGCGGCCGCAAAGAGGAACATGACGACCCAGATCAACGCGTCCGAGAGTGGCCCCATCGTGAACAGTTCGTCGCGGAGCCACGCGACGGGGGAGCCGGTCATATCAGTCGGAAGGAGACAGCCTCATAAATCCCTTATCGTTGTGTGCGCACACGCTGACCAGCCGCCTCAGTCCTCGGCTCGCTTGACTGTCATGACCGGCAGCTCCGTGTTTTGGATCACGCGTTCGGCGACACTGCCCATCAGCAGCCGATCCATCCCCGTTCGGCCGTTGGTACCCATCACGATCGTATCGGCGTCGATATCGTCGGCGTAGTTCGTGATCGTCTCGCCGGGTGCGCCCTCGCGGATGCTCACAACCGTATTGAGGCCTGCCGAACTCGCAGCGTCAGCAACCTCATCGGTGATGCGTTCGCCCTCTTCCTGGAGTGTTCCTTTGATGTGGTCACTGCCAAGTTTGGGAGCCATCTGGCTCACGCGCTCGTGATCGACGACATAGAGAATATGCATGGCAGCGTCATGTTTGTCCGCCAGATCGATCGCGTGAGATGCGGCTTCGCTGGCCGCCTCACTACCGTCGGTCGGGAACAGCACCGTCTCGTACATATCTCAACGTTTCCGTGCGCCGTTGTGAATTAATCGGTTTGGCGACTTCACTGGCTGTCGATCCGCCTACACAGCGATCACCCACCACAACCGTTAGCATCGCTGGAACCGAACGACGGGTGTGAACGAACTCGTCGACTGGCTGCGAACACGCCCCCACTACGATGGCCAGATCGTCGCCCACCGCAGCCTCCCAGCCCGCGACGCCGAGTTCGCCGATATCGACCTCGAATCCCGCCTCAAATCAGCTCTTGCCGACCGCGGAATCAACCAACTCTATGAGCATCAAGCCGCCGCTATCAACGCCGTCCGCGACGGCGACAACGCCGTCATCGCCACCGAAACCGCCAGCGGCAAGAGTCTTGCCTACACCGTGCCGGCCTTCGAGCGCGCGATGGATCACGGCGGGCGAACACTGTATCTCGGCCCCCAGAACGCGCTGATCGCTGATCAGGACGAAACACTCTCAGAACTCGCTCACGACCTCGGCTTCGGCAGCCGGGTGTCGGTCGATCAGTACACCGGCCGCCTCTCCGATAGCGAAAAGCGAGATGTCCGCGACCGCCGGCCGACCGTCCTGCTGTCGAACCCGGATATGCTTCATTTCGCGCTGCTGCCCTATGCCAACCGGCTGTGGGAGTGGTTTTTCTCGTCGCTGGAAACCGTTGTCATCGACGAAATTCACGGCTATCGCGGCGTTTTTGGCACGCAGGTCGCTCTCGTGCTCCGCCGACTGAACCGCATCTGTGAGCGATACGACAGCGATCCACAGTTCGTCTGCTGTTCGGCGACGATCGGCAACCCAGTCGAACACGCCGCCCGGATCACCGGCCGCGACGAGTCGTCGTTCGCCCTCGTTGACGACGATACCAGCGCGCGCGGCCCGCGGCACTGGCTGCTGTGGAACCCGCCCGAGTACGAAGATGCCCAGCGCGGTCACGGCAGCGGCCGTCGGCGGTCGAGTCACACCGAATCGAAATCGCTGTTCGTCGACCTCGTCGCCCGCGGCTACCAGACGTTGGCGTTCACTCGCGCTCGGCAGGCCGCCGAGCAGTACGCCACCGAGAGCAGCGACGAACTCCGCAATCGCGGCGAGCGCGACCTCGCCGACAAGATCCGCGCCTATCAGGCCGCACTCAACCATGACACCCGCCGGGCGATCGAAGGCGACCTCCAGTCCGGCGATTTGCGAGGCATCTGGAGTACGAACGCCCTCGAACTCGGCGTCGACATCGGCGGCCTCGACGCTGTCATCCTCGACGGCTATCCCGGCACGCGAATGTCGGCCTCCCAACAGGCCGGTCGCGCCGGTCGTGGCACCGATCCCGCCCTCGTCGCGTTCGTCGGCGGGGAGGATCAACTCGACCAGTATCTGATGACACACCCCGAGGAGTTCTTCGAGGCCGACCCCGAGCAGGCCATCGTCGATCCCGACAACCGTGAGTTGCTGGCGGATCACGTCGCCTGCGCCGCCGCTGAAAACTGGCTATCGACCGCCGACGAGACACACTTTGGCGAGGACTTTCCTGACGCTGTCAGCGAGTTAGTCGACGAGGGTCGGTTGGATCGCCGTGAGACGAAGGATGGCATTCGCTGGCTGCACGACGGCGACGGCAGCCCACAGCACACCATGAACCTCCGAACGATCGGCGACCGCGAGATCGACCTCCTTGACGCTCGCAGCAACGACGTGATCGCCACGCTGGGCTTCGATGATGCCCTCCGGGACGCCCACCGCGGTGCGATCTACCACCAGCAGGGCCAGACCTACGAGGTAAGCAAACTCGATCTTAACCGCGATGTCGCCGAACTCCAGCCCTCGTGGGCCGACTACTACACGCAAGTTCTCTCGGAGAAATCGGTCGTTGTCAACGACGATCTCGCAGAGAAGTCACTGTCGTACGCGACTGGCGACGCTGCTGCCGACGCCGAGGCGACCGTCCATTTCGCGGATGTCACCGTCACCGAGCGCATCACCGGTTTCCAGCGCAAGGATCGACGCACCGGCGAGGTCATCGGCGAGGAAACGCTGGAGTTGCCGGAAACGACGTTGCGAACGAAAGCCCTCTATTTCACCGTCCCGCCGGCCGTCGAACGCGACCTCCGGGATACCCACTCAGACTGGGAATTTAATGGCGGCATTCACGCCGCCGAACACGGCATGATCTCGCTGTTCCCGTTCATGCTGCTCTGCGACCGCGGCGACATCGGCGGGCTGTCGATCCCACACCACCCCCACACCGAGCGGGCGACCGTCTTCATCTACGACGGCTACCCCGGTGGCGTCGGCCTCACCGAAGCCGGCTTCGAGATCGTCGAGGAATTAATGACCCGTACCGCTCGGCTAATTGACGACTGTGACTGTGACGATGGCTGTCCGGCCTGCGTGCAGTCGCCGCAGTGCGGCAACGGCAATGAACCGCTGGCAAAGACACCAGCTGTGACGCTGCTGCAGAAACTGACAGCGACGGAATCGACTGTGGAGCAATAACGCTCGCTGCCACGGATCGGGATCGGCTTAGCCTCGAAGGATCATTTCGGCGTAGGCCGTAGCGATCCGCTTCATCGTCGCCGCGGCCAAGCGGGCGTGCATCGCTCGAATGTCCTCGTGAGCGATCCGATGGGTTGCCCACGGTTCGAGATACGACTGCGTCAGGAGTTCCCCCGTTTCCGGATCGTCGGCGTCGATGGTGACGGCGTACGGGTGGTCGCCGTAGCGGTCGCTGCTGGTGAGGGCGGCGACGGTGTAGCGACGCCCGTAATCCGGGCACTGTTCGTCGGAGATAACGACTGCGGGTCGAGAGGGTCGGCGGTCGTACGGATCAGGAACCGATACGACCGCTCCGTGGCTGTAGGTCATGGGGTCAGGCCTTGTCGTCGGCCACCCGATTCGAAACGAGTGTCTCGGCGTCGATATCGGTGGTGTCGCCGCTCGCGGATTGGTCGCTCGGATCGAGTTCCGGAAGTTCGTCCTCCCAGCCCGCGTCGGCGTAGGCATCGTCCGGCGCGTCATCGAAGAGGTCGACAGCAGCATCCAGCGACTCCAGTCGGCGTTTGAGCGATTCGACCCGTTCCGGATCGACGTAGTAGGCACCCTGCGAGCGACTGACGAGCCCTTTCTCGTGGAGCCGGCTCATCGTTTTCGAGGCACTGCTCTTGCTGATCTCGGTCTCTGCGGCGATCTCTGACGGTAAAAAACCATAGTCGTGGTTGGCGACGAGGAACCGCAATGCGGCATGTTCGTTCGTCTCGGGACTGACCGGGAACGGCTCATCTCGTCGGAGTTCATCGACGTGATAGGGCATCTTTGTCACCTATTGTCACTGTACGTCATTAACACTTTCCGACACAGTGAACGCTTGAACTGATTCGATGCGACTGGCGACTGAAATCTGCGCTATGTTGGGCCCCAGTACGGACAGAATTCTCCATAATATTTGAGCTATTACAAGAAGTATTACCACGTATGAGCAAGTCAACGCGTGTCACGGACAAGGGCCAAGCGACGATCCCGAAGCCCCTCCGTGAGAAATACGATCTGGAACCCGGCGACGAGGTGGTGTGGGTGGATACAGACGACGGAATCGTCGTG
>Ga0209917_1000965_pt1 | contig 11775 bp, 12 predicted proteins | sample SalPon2_C_H2O_MG_FD_185710 | JGI IMG/M metagenome (GOLD analysis project Ga0209917, IMG submission 185710) | Salt pond water microbial communities from South San Francisco under conditions of wetland restoration - Salt Pond MetaG R2_C_H2O_MG... | ecosystem: Environmental > Aquatic > Non-marine... | reverse complement strand
AGATCGCCAGTGTCGAGGAAGTCTCGGTACAGGATCGGGTCGTCCAACGGTTGTTTGCGAACGTGACACGGACAAGCCGGATGCGGAAGGCGATGGGTGCCGATGGGCTACAGTACGTTCACACCACATTCTACGTTGAGACCGCCGACGAGGAGGGCTCCTACGAGGCTGACACGGTCGACTACACGGTCGAGGATGACGACCGGTGGTATGTGCGCTACAATGCCAGCAAGGCCACCCACGGCCGACCAGAGGCCTGACAACGGAAGCGATCGGTACAGGGCGACAGCACGGATATTGGGACTTATACGCCCGCCACCTGTACTCATAGTCATGTATCCTGAGCGTCGCCGACAGGAGGGCTGGCGATGAACGCGCTCAATCCACGAATCCGGATCGTTTGGGTGCTCCGATCGCTGGTCGGCGCGCTCATCCTCGGTGGAGCAGCCGCCGGAGTTGCCGTTTTTCGATCGGTGTCGTTGGCCATCCCGGCCGGCCTCACCGCGCTATTTGTCGTTCTCGGCGTCGTTCACGCGATCCTGCGGTATCGCAACTGGCGGTACGTCGTCAATGATGATGCGCTCTATCTCGAACGCGGCGTTCTCACGCAGGTTCGGACGGAAGTCCCGCTTGTCAGAATCCAACACGTCGACTCCCGGCGGTCGGCCTTCGAGCGACTCGTCGGTCTCGCCAGCACCGTCGTCTACACCGCGGGCTCCCGCGGCGCGGACGTGACGATTCCGGGGCTGACACCCGACGACGCAAGCGACCTCCGTGAGCGACTCAAGGGGCTGGCCATCGACGCCGACGGGGAGGACGCGGTGTGAAGTTAGCCCCGCTGTCGGTGCCGTATCGCGCTCTCCAGAAGGCCGGCCGGCTGGCGATCACGCTTGTCTTTCTTGGCTCTGTCGGCACCGGAGTTGGCTTCGGTGGTGCGCTGGTGGCCGCCGGGATCGGTGGTGCCATCGCGTTGGCACTCATCTACGAGTTTGCCTACTACCGCCGATATGAGTACACGTTCACCGACGACACCTTCGATATCGAATCCGGCGTGCTCAACCGCCGAGAGCGGGAAATCCCATACGGCCGGGTGCAGAACGTCGACATCAGCCGCAACGTCATCCAGCGACTACTGGGGCTGTCAGCGATCAACCTCGAAACCGCCGGCGGCGGCTCAACGGAGGCGGCGATCAGATACGTGACCGCCGACGCGGCGGCAACGATCCAAGACGAGATCCGCCGACGCAAGCGCGGGGATGACCAACGGCGACGCACGGGAACCGAGCCAACCGACGACACAGAGGGAGACACCGCTGACGGTGACAGCGAAGCGACCGACAGCGCGGCGACACGCGAGTTCGACGACCCAGACGAGGAGTTGCTGTTTGAGATCTCGCCAAGCGAATTGGCGTTGGCGGGAATCCTCTCATTTGATCCACGCGTCCCAGGGCTGTTGTTTGCGCTCTTCACCGGGTCGATCCCGTTTGTCTCGCCGGTCGTCCCCGAGCCGGCGGCCGTCGCAACCACCGGGCTCAATCCGACACTCGTGTTGTTTGTCATGGGTGTGGTGTTGCTCGTCGGCTTAGTCGTCCTCTCGTGGGTTGTCGGTGCGATCTCGGCGGTCGTCAACTACTGGGGGTTCCGACTGACGCGGTCGGAAACCGAGCTTCGGTATGAGCGTGGCCTGCTACAGCGGTACAGCGGAACGATCCCCTTCGAGAAGATCCAGACGGTGACGATCAGCGACAACCCGTTGAAACGGCGGGCTGGCTACGCAACATTGGCGGTCGAGACCGCGGGCTACGCGCCGGGACAGGCGAACGACCGCGGCAGCGAAGCCGCCGTGCCGATCGCCGGCCACGATCGGATCCGGCGGTTGGCCGCCGAGATCGACGGCTGTGAAACGGGTACGTTCGACCGCCCACCAAAGCGAATTCGACGGCGGTATCTCGCGCGGTATCTCATCGCACTCGCCGGGCTGACCGGGCTGCTGTATGCGGGCAGCGTTGTCATCGACGCGGCTGCCGGGCTCCCGTGGTATCTCCCGGTGGTGGGCGTGCTCCTCGCGCCGATCGCCGCCCACTACAAATGGCTCCATCGCGGCTATCGGCTGGGAGCCAACCATTTCGTCACCCGAAATGGCGTCTGGAACCGCGAGACAAAACGGGTTCCCTACCACCGCCTGCAGACTGTTATCGACAGTCGAACGCTGTTTCAGCGTCGGTGGCGCGTCGCTACCGTTATCGGCGATACGGCAGGGTCGCTGTCGCTGCTCGGTAACGACGCCGCCGCCGTCGACATCGAGAGTGACGACGCCGTCAGCCTCCGAACCGAACTTCGGGATCGCCTGCAAGCGTCGCTGGCTGATCGGCGACGCCAGCGAACGGTCGGGTCGGCGGCGGGGCCACCGGTTGCTGAGCCGTCGACTGCGGTGTCGGATGAATCGGTCGGTGACGACACTGATATAACACCCGATAACAACGCCGAAAACTCATAACAGCGGCAGTCAAGATCAGAAAAAGAGGCTACACAGCCGTACCGCAGTGTTCGGTGACCGGTGTCGACTCAAAATTTAAGTGGTACAGTATGTGAACGTTACGCATGGAGCCACCACGATCAACCGTCCAGCGGTATCGTGTGCTCTCCGAGATGACGACACAGGGTGGGATGACGGTCGCGGATCCGGCCGCGGAAGCCGTCTTGCAGGTGGTGAGCTATCAGGACGACGCACTCCACGATCGGCTCGCAGGCGTAAATGTCGGCAGCGTCGTCACGATTGGCTTGGAGCGCGCCGGCACACGAGCGAACGCGTATGTCGCGTATCGACCGCCCGAAGGGTGTACCGTCACACACAATCCGCCACTACAGCTAGCGACCCGGGCGCAGAGAACTGATGATCCAGCGACAACAGAGATCAGCCATCCCGTACTCAATCACGGCCCGGACGACACAACGCCACCAACAGTGTAGTCGGGAAACCGCGGAACGCCAACGACGGGGCCCATTTTTTGCATGTTTACGTCGGAAAGATGATTCGACGGCGAGTTTCAACGCCAAAAGAAACTACACGCCGACTCAGGTGCGAGCGTCGTCAATGACGGCCCGGAACTCCTTGGCAGTCTCCGTGATTATCTCAAAGTCGCCGCGCGCGGCTGCGTCGTAATCGACGAGCGCGCCGCCGGCACCAACACATTCCGCGCCAGCCTCGATGTAGTCACCCGCGTTGTCGGGGCTGACACCGCCGGTCGGCATCAACGGGATCTGCCCAAGCGGGCCCTTGATCGCGCCGAGATGGCCTGGGCCAAGCGAGGAGGCCGGAAACACCTTCAGCAGATCCGCGCCGGCCTCATAGCCTGTGATCGCTTCCGTCGGCGTCATGATCCCCGGTGCGACGAGCGTGCCGTAGCGGTTGCAGGTGTCGATCACGTCTTCATGCAAGCTTGGGCTGACGACGAAATCCGCACCGCTAAGCATGACCGTTCGGGCGGTCTCGCTGTCAAGAACGGTTCCGACGCCGACGGCGATTTCGTCGCCAAAGGTGCTGTCAAGCTCTTCGACCATCCCGGCAATTCCCGGCGTGTCGGCGGTGAGTTCGATCCCGGTGACGCCGCCGGCCAGCAGCGCGTCGGTGATCTCGATCAGCGTGTCGGCGTCAACCCCACGGAGGACAGCGACGACACCGCTGTCCCGGAGCTGTTGGAACACATCGTGTTTGGTGCGCATGGTTGGTGTAGCGTCACCCACGGTACTAAAAACCGGGTTCGTGGCGATAGGCCATTGACGGTGAGATTACGCTCAACCGACCCCATTCGATATCAACCCTGATAGTTTGAGGCGTATTTTTAATATCAACCGTTGCTCCGAATAGCATAGAGCCTGTGACTGTTGGCCGCATACACAGGCCCCGTGCATTACAACGGAGCGCAAGGGTGTCACCAATCGCGCTCGCCTCTCGCCGCTTTTTGTTTTCCAACCCCAATTGTGATGAGCGACAGTTGTCGGTGCGTAGTCCGGCTGCTGTCGGCAAGTGAACTCAGCGGTAAATCGTAATCTCTACGCAATAATTGTGTATAACGGCGTTAGATTGATTACTATTGCTTCGAGTTGACAACCCGTATGAACAGTGGAGTCGGCGGAGTGGGGGCCGCCAGCGACGGACGTGACAGCCAGCTAACTAACACATCTGCAACGGGAGGGAGCGACCAATGATGAAGAAACCGACCGACTCAGCGTCCTTCAGCGACACCGAATCGGCGGTGCTCGAAGCCGCGCTACGCGACCCGGAGGCGACAAACGCCGAGATCGCCGAACAGACCGACACGCGGGTTGCCCTCGTCCGGGATATCCGCGACGAGTACGAAGACCAAGTCGAATTACCAGACGATGCCGCTGATGCGGATGAGGCGGTTGACATCGATGTCGACGCCGCAGATCTCAGCGACGCACAGCGTGCGGTGCTGGAAGCGGCAGCCCGCGACCCATCGGCGACAAACGCCGATATCGCCGAGGAGACGGGCACGCGAATCACCTTCGTGCGGGACACCCGCAACGAGTACGAAGACCAAGTCGATGTCGGTGTCGAGCCGGCCGACGACGAGGATGACAGCGAGGCCTCCGATGGCAGCGATGAGGTCAAACTCAGCGAGCGCCAACAGGAGATCCTCGCGCTTGCCGAGGAGGATCCGGAGTTGACCAACGCTGAGATCGCCGAACAGACCGGCGCGCGGGTCACACTCGTTCGAGACACTCGCAGCGAACACGCCGACGGCGGCTTCGAGTTCGGCGGCGAAACAACCGACGACAGCGGATCGGCTGATAACAACGACGAATCGACCAGCGGGGATCTCCAAGAGCAGATCCAACAACTCGCCGCCGACAACCCAGAGATGACCTACGGCGAGATCGCCGCGGAGGTTGGCGCACGCGTCCCGCTCGTTCGGGATACGCTTGCCGACTACGACTACAGCAGCGGCGGCGGGATCGAAACCGCCGACGACGGCGAGTTGCCGCCCGGCGTCGACGCGAGTATGTTGTCCGATACCGAGCAAGCGATCCTTGAACTCGCCCAAGAGGATCCGGAGTTGACCAACGCCGAGATCGCCGCCAAAACCGGCACCCACGTGGCGATCGTTCGGGACACCCGCGCCGAACACGAGCCCGGAAAATCGATCGATTACGGTGGCCAAGGTACCATCAAGGGAGAGGACGACGATGACGACGATGCCGGGACGATCAGTGCCAGCGCGGATGACGACAGGGAGTGGGAACCCGGCGAGCCAAGCGATCTCCAAACCGAGATCCTCCGGCTCGCATTCGAAGATCCGGAGTTGACCAACGCCGAGATCGCCGCCGAAACCGGGGCTCGAATCCCGGTTGTCAGAGACACCCGCGATGATTACGGCGATCTTGAGCTCTCAGATCTCGGCGACGCTGGTGACGAGACGGCCGAATCGTCGATCGACACCGGCCCTGGTGAGCCGACGGCCGTCCAGGAGTCGATTCTGGCGGCGGCTGCCGAGAATCCGGATGCAACCAACGCCGAGATCGCCGACGAACTTGACGTGCGGGTCACGCTGGTTCGGGACACGCGACGAACCTACGACGCCGACGACGCAGGCGACAGCGAAAGCGCGGGCGATGCTGACACTGACACAGCTGACGCAGACGCTGACAGCCCAGCCGAGACCGCCGCTGAACCCGAGGCCGGCGTCTCAATGGGGCGGCTCGTTGCCCTGGCGATACTGGTGATTCTAATTATCGTCGTCGTACTCAGCTTCAACTGACGACGCTCGTCGTGATCGCAACTGGATCGGTTGCAATCGTTGTCGGAGGTGAAACTGGCCGGGAGCGATCAGTCAGTTCGCGGGATCGCGTAGGCACCGGCGACAAAGAACACAATCGCCAGCACCGCAACCACAGCCAATTCAGGCCCGTATGGCTTCTCGATGGCCGGCCCATACGTGAGTGCGCGAACGCCGCGAGCGAAGTACGTCAGCGGCGAGAGTTCGACAAGCGGGGCAAACCAGCCGGGGAGGAGTTCGAGCGTGACGAATGTATCCGACAGGAAGAGCAGGGGAAAGGCGATCGTGTTGCTGGCGGCGATGACGCCGTCCTGCGTCGAGGAGAGCCGCCCGAGGATCGCTCCAAAGCCACAGAACAACACGACCGCACCCACGATAAACGGTCCCAACAGCGCGAGCCGGGGAGTAATCGGCACCACAGCCCCGGTTAAGACGATGACCAAGCCGAGGATCAACAGGCTGGCCAGGCCGATGATGGCGACGTTGACAAGCGTGTGCGCAAGCAGCCACTCGCCGCGCCCAAGCGGTGTCGTCGCTAGCTTTTCAAACCGGTTGTCGTCGCGGTGGCGGGCGATCTCACTGCCGACGCGGGACAGCGGGGTGAACAGTACCACCGTCGCCAGATAGCCCGGAATGTAGTAGGCTGCTGGCTCGGCGAACAGCCCGCCGTCGGTCGGCTGGGTGCGCACAAGCGCGCCGAAGATCACAACCAAGAGGACGGGGAAAAAGAACGTAAAGAAGACTGCCGTTCGGCGGCGGAGAAAGGAGTGCCACGCGGCGACGGCCTCCGCACGAATCCGCTGAGTGCGACTCATTGGGCACCCTCCTGCTGGGATTCGGTTCCGGTCGGTGAAGACGCGTCTGGTGGTGTGGTAACCGCCTTACTGTCAGCATCGCCGGCGGCGAAGGTCTCGCCGGTCAACTGGAGATAAACATCGTCTAAGCTGGGCTCACTCCACGCCAACGAGCCATACTCGATGCCGGCCCTCGACAACACCGCGACCGCATCGCCGATCTCGACCGGTGAGACACCGTCGACGACAACCTCAGTCGATCCCGCGGTCGCCGCGAAGTCGGCGTCGGTGAGTGCGTCGACAGCGGCTGCCGCTTGGTCGGTGTCGATGACAAGTTGGCTCTCGCCGCCGTGTGAATCGATCAACTCGGCTGGCGTCCCGACGGCGACCAGCCGGCCGTCCTGCAGGAGCCCAACGCGATCAGCGAGTCGCTGAATCTCTGTCATGGAGTGACTTGTGAGGACGATCGTGGTGCCGCCATCAGCCAACTCTTCCAGCAGCGACCACAGCGACTGTCGCCCCGCAGGGTCGATGCCGGTCGTCGGCTCATCGAGAAAGAGGAGGTCGGGATCGTTGACCAGCGCGATGCCCACGCAGACCCGGCGTTGCTGGCCACCAGAAAGCGTCTCATACCAGCTGTCGGCAGCAGCAGCCATCCCAACAGCCGCAAGCACCTCGTCGGTCTCGCGGGCCGTCGCATAGAGCCCGCCGTAGTAGTCGATCAACTCGCGGGCGGTCAGCCGAGCGGGGGGCGAAAACGATTGTGGGAGCAGCCCGATCCGATCGGCGTCGACCGCGGTTGGGGCCTCGCCGTGGACGGTGATCTCGCCGTCGACCGGCGTCGTCCCGGTGAGCGCGCGGACGAGCGTTGTTTTCCCCGCGCCGTTGGGGCCGATCAGCCCGAAGACCTCGCCGTCGGCGACCGAGAGGTCGACATCGTCGACGGCGACCGTCTCGCCGTAGCGTTTGCTGACACCGGCGGCGACAACAGCCTCGTTCATATCCGCACTCGGCGGGGTTTCGGCCTAAGGATTCCGTTTCATCGCTCGCCGGATATAGAAAGCATCGAGCCCAACAGCTAAGATGGGGGAGTCACAAACATACACGTATGGCCGGGGGGCTATGGGGGGGTAGTGGCGACACCTGTCGCGGTGACAGGGGCTACCTATCGACGGTTGCACTCGTCATGATGTTCGTCATCTGTGTGGCGATCAGTCTGACAACAGGGATGGCTGTCTTCTTATAACAGTTCTACTGCCGCGGGTGAATAGGCTTTTCAGACGATAGAAGCATCTGCCTGCATGGACTATCGACAACTCGGTGCGACAGGAACGCGCGTCTCGGAACTCTGTTTCGGTACCTGGCGGTTTGGCCGCCGAACCAACGATGTCCTCGAAACCGACGAGGACGACGCCCACAAACTGCTTGATGCCTTCGCCGACCACGGCGGCAATTTTATCGATTCGGCCAATATCTACGGAGATCCCAACGGCACCAGCGAGTCCTACATCGGAAGCTGGCTCGAAAACCGCGACCGCGAAAAGTACGTTCTCACCTCGAAAGTGTACTTCGAGTACGACGAACACAACCCCAACGGCTCAGGGCTCTCCCGTACCCACATCCGCAACCAGATCGACAAGACGCTGGACAATCTTGGCACCGACTACCTCGATCTCTACTACATTCACCGCTGGGACGAGAACACGCCGATCGAAGAGACGCTGTCGGCGCTGACTGGTCTCGTCGAAGACGGCCGGGTGAACTACCTCGGGGCTTCAACGATGGCGGCCTGGCAGCTCACGAAAGCGCTTTGGAAGGCCGACGTTAACGACTACCAGCGGTTCGATGTCGTCCAGCCGTTGTTCCACGCAGGCTATTACAAGGACGTCGAGGACTACCTCTCGGTAGCAGCCGATCAGGAGTTGGCCGTCTGTCCGTACTCGCCGCTGGCCGGCGGCTTCCTTACTGGAAAGTACGAACGCGAAGACCCCGACGATCCGAAATCGGTGCGAGCACCCGATGGCTCCCGAGCCAGCTTCGACGACCGCTTCGAGCGGTTTTATCTCTCCGAGCGCGGCTGGAAAGTCCTCGACGAGATCCGCGCAGTCGCTGATGAGGTCGACGCCACACCAGCGCAGGTGTCGCTGCGCTGGCTGATGGATCAGGACGCCTTCACCTGCGTGCCGATCATCGGCGCGCGGACGGTCGACCAACTGGAAGAAAACGTCGCCGCCGCCGAGGTGTCGATCACCGACGACCAACACGACCGCATCACCGACGCCCGATTCAACGAGGACGGCGTCCGGTGGGGCCACTAAGCGACGCTGCGACCGGGGGCGATCAACGACTAGCGACGTGCGGGCGAACGCGGCGAACGATATCGTCGACATCGAAGGGGTCGTCTGCTTTGTCGAAGACAACCTCGCCGTCGACACGGACGATGAAAACGCCGTGGTCGCCCATCACAAGCGAGATGCGGTCGAGGTGGTCGGCGAACTGCCGGCAGATCGCTTCCTCGACGGTGAGTGCGCGATCGAGAAAGCCACACGGAACACAGTATTCGATTTCAATCGTCGACATACCACTCATAGCCCCGGCACCCGCAAAAACAGTCCGCTGGTGGTGGGCAATATAGATCCGTGCGTGGATCGCGTTACTCGCTTTCGTGGATTCCGCGGAACGCATCGCGGAGGTCGTCGTCAGGGAACTGATCGAGGATCTCGTTCATCTCGGTTTCCAGCTCGTCGATCCGCGCTTCGAGTTCGTCGAACCGCTCGTCGTCGATCTCAGTCGGCGAGAACTCCGCGGTCAGGGTGGCGTACTTTTTGTGTGTCTCGTAGTACTCGGAGACCAGTTCCTCGTAGTCGTCGATGAGGAACGCCTGTTCGACCGCGGTCAGCAGCTCCTCCTTGGAGACGGGTTTGGTGAGATAGCCCGCCAGCGGCATGTCGATGATATCGAGATCCGGGTCGACGGCGGTGACCATGATCACCTGGCAGTCGGATTCCCAGTCATCGATATGATCGAGGAGTTCGTCACCCGACATCCCCGGCATCCGGCGGTCGAGCAAGACGAGATCGATATCCGAGGTAAGTTCAACCAACGCCTCGCCGCCGGTGAACGCCACCCGCGCCTCGTAGTCGTCCTGCAGGTGATGGGCATGCAGTGCAGCGAGGGATTGTTCGTCCTCGACGATGAGGATCGTTCGCTCACGCTCGGAATCCATTGTCGATGCTTCAACAGCACCCATCAAAACTATTTCGCACACGAAACGATGGTGGCACCGCTCGTGACCGAACGTACCCGCTACCGTGCCACCGCGACAGGTTCACCGAAGTTACGCTGACCGCCATCGCTGCAGCCACGGCAACACGGTCGGCCGCCAGTAGAGCAGTCCAGCCGTCACCAGGAAAACGGCCGTCGACAACCCATAGGAGACCTGCAACGCCGAGGTGACAAGCAGGGAGCCACCACCCGTGATCGCCGAGACGAGCGACGCAAGGATCGGCCACGAACAGGAGACACACGAAAACAGGCCGATCAGCCCGGCGGCCGCCGAGCCAGCAGCGTCGATGACGGTCACATAGACCAGATACGCAAGGGCGGCGTAGCCAACAAGATAGTTCGGCATCAGCGTAATCGTGAGCCACTCGCCGCTGTACAACAGGGCTGGCCCATACCCCGGCGGCAACGGCGCGATCCGCAGCCCGGTCGCCGCCTCGCCGACGCCAACGGTAATGAGTCCGCCAGCGACGGCCAACAGCGCGAAGTAGCCGCCGCCGACCGCCAGCGCGCGGCGACGAACCCGGGTAGCCACGGTCGCCGCTGGCCGGCTGTTAACGACGACCCACACACTCACGTTGATCCAGATGGCGGCGTAGGCGACAAGCCGAAGTGACGTAAAGCTCGCGGCCGTCAGCAGCACGTAGAGAACAGCGGCCAACAGTTGGCTGTTCAGAAACAGCGCCCAGTAGAGCCGGCGACCGGTTGGCACGGGGATCGAGAGTCCGCCGGTCGTCGCCGCCATCGGTTACAGCACCAAGCCCTCGACGACGATGGCCAGCAGGACGGTGCCAAGATAGGCATTCGAGGCGTGGAACGAGCGGAACGCCGCCGCCTCGGTCTGTTCGTAGTGCAGGCGGATGACAAACCAGAGGAACAGCGCGCCGAAGCCGACGGCGACAGCGACGTAGATCCAGCCAAGCACGTCAGCAGCGGCCAACGCCGCGCCGGCGATCAACGTTGCCCCGAAGTACCACAGGATGTGTCGCCGGGTTGCGGTTTCACCGTAAACAACCGGCAACATCGGGAACCCGCCGCGCTCGTAGTCGTCCTTGTAGGCCAAGGCGAGACTGTAGAAGTGCGCCGGCGTCCAACAGAAAATGAACGCCGCAAGCAGGAGGCCACCAATCCCGATCGAGCCGGTGACCGCCGCCCAGCCGATCAACGCGGGCAGCGCGCCAGCGGCACCGCCGAGGACGGTGTTTTGGACGGTGTTTGGTTTCAAAATCAGCGTGTAGATCACGCTGTAAAACAGGATGGCGACGACGCCGAGGGCAGCTGTCAGCAGATTCACCGTCGCAAAGAGGGCGATCGACAGCGTCGTCAACGCTAGCCCGAAGGCAACGGCGTTGCGGAGCGGTACCAGATCCGTCGCCAGCGGACGGTCGCTGGTACGGGCCATCCGTCGATCAACGTCGCGTTCGAGAATATGGTTGAACGTCCCCGAGGCACCGATCGCCAGCGCGCCACCAGCGAGGGTCGCCCCGACGGTGTAGGGCGTCAGCCCCGGGCCGCCGGCAAGGGCCATCGCCGCCGCCGCGACCAGACACAGCAGCCACATCAGCCGTGGCTTCATCAATCGGAAGTACGCAAACAGCGTCGCTTTCGTCCGCTCGACGGGGTCGGTCGGCACCGGTGGACGACTCTCGGGATCGAGCGGTTCTGATGGCTCCGGTGGCCCGCTCGGCACATCGTCTGGGTCGCCGGTTTCGGCTTCCAGCCACCACGTGAGGGCAGCCAACAAGCCCCCAAAGATCGTCACGCCAGCCAGCAGGTGAATCGCCGAGATACGGTCGGTGCCGCCGGTCGTCGCCACGACCGCGCCAAGTCCAGCCTGGGCTGGATAGGCGATGATTGCGACGGCGACCGCGAGTTTGACGCGGCGAGCGGCGTCGGTG
>Ga0209917_1000963_pt1 | contig 11795 bp, 13 predicted proteins | sample SalPon2_C_H2O_MG_FD_185710 | JGI IMG/M metagenome (GOLD analysis project Ga0209917, IMG submission 185710) | Salt pond water microbial communities from South San Francisco under conditions of wetland restoration - Salt Pond MetaG R2_C_H2O_MG... | ecosystem: Environmental > Aquatic > Non-marine... | reverse complement strand
CGCCCGCGAGGACGGGCTGTACACGACGACCTCCCGCTCGTTTGCGGTCGTTGGCCGTGCTGACTCCATCGCCGCCGCCGAAGAGATCGCCGAGGACGCGCTGGCGGCTGCTGGTGAGGGGTTCCACATCCGCCACGACATCGGGAAAGCCGATCTCGTCCAATCACGGATCGACCACATGGACGAGCTGCGCGGCGCGTAGTCGACGACCACACTCGATGTTTTTGTAGCCACCGCCCGAACAGGGAGCCGTGCCGCCAGCCAACCACGACGATAGCGATGACACGAGCCGCCATGATCGCCTCCGGCGAGAGCCGACCCCAGGTGTGAACAACTCGCTGTGGGGATGGGCGTCGATCCGGTCGCCGTGGCGGGTCGTCCGCAACTACATCGCCGTCTGGCTGATCCGTCTCTCGCCGAGCCTGCGGCTGAAAAACTGGCTGCTGCGGCGGTTGGGCGCGAGCGTTGGCACCGGCGTGTCGTGGGGGCTTGAGGCGACACCGGACGTGTTCTGGCCGGAACTCATTACGGTCGGCGACCACGCAATCATCGGCTACGACGCGACGCTGCTGTGCCATGAGTTCCTCCAAGACGAATACCGGCTTGGCGAGGTCGTTGTCGGTGAGGAGGCGATGATCGGCGCGGGCGCGACAGTGCTGCCGGGCGTCGAGATCGGCGCGGGCGCGCAGGTCGCGGCCAACTCGCTGGTGACGCGGGATGTCCCGCCGGAGACGACCATCGCGGGCGTCCCGGCCGAACCCGTCGCCCACAAGGAGCCCGCCGACAGCGACTGAGTTGTCGAGCGTGTGTCTCGTCGGGGTTATTTCGACTCGTCGGCGTCGCTGACCGTGGGTTCATCGGTGGTGTTGTCGTCGGTGTCAGCCGGTGGCGACGCTGGTTCGGAGTCCGATTCTGCCGCCTCGGCCCGCGGTTTCGCCCGTTCTTCGAGCCCTCGCAACACGTCCGGGCGGCCGAGGACATAGATCGTTTCGTCGACCGCAAAGCCGCGATCTCGATCCGGGAGGGCTGTTAGCGTCCCGCCGTCGGGTCGAATGGCGACGACCGTCGCCGTCAGCGCGCGCGGTGTCAACCCCACAAGTTCGCCCCCGGCTTCGATGGTGACCGTTCCCATCGTCTCGTCGACACCGCGCAGCAAGGTTGCAAACTCACGGTCGGCCTGCGGTTCGGCAGGCATCGTCACCAGCCGGTACTGACCGGTCGGCGACAACAGTGTCTCGTCGCCGTCGTCGATAGCGAGGGTCACCGTATCACCGGCGACGCCGCGGAGTTCGCCGGTTGTCAGTCGCTCCGGGGACTCCTCGGTTGTCCACACCTGTACCGTATCGCCCGGCGAAGCGTTGTTCGGCGGATCGGCACGGATCGCGACGGCGACGCTACCGGGGGCGATTGTCGCGCCGATCCCGGCGACACGGGAGCCAACAGCGAGATACTCAACGGTACCCTCGGCTGTGAGATCGATATCAACGTAGCCGACCGCGTAATCTTCCTTCAGTCGCTCGATGAGTCGGCTTCGGAGTGCCTCGACGGTGAGTCGCCGCGGAAACAGCAGCGTTTTGCCGGCGAGTTCGGCTTTGGTCTCATCGGTGACGGGATCGTAGCTCTCCATGTCGTCGATCGCATCCGGCAGGGTGATCGTGGTCACCCGGCCAGCCGAGCGGACGACGGTGCCGACCTCGCCTTCGAACTCCCGGAGGCCGGCCAGCGAAAACAGGTTGCTGCTCACCGCATCACCCAGCCGCCGACCAACCGGCGCGGCCACCGCCGCGACACTGAGCGCGACGACGTTGAAGAAGACGACGCCCGGCTCGAAGAGGTCAACGGAGATATCGCTGACGGCAACACCCAGCGAGGTCGTGTTGATGTACAGCGCGACAACTGAGACACCGACGAAAGCGACGACGCCCTCCGGGACGGTCTGTTTGAAATACCAGCGGTAGGCGACCGCGAGCCCACCCGAGGCAAGCAACGATAGCAGCGCGTAGATAATGAGATTGAGCAGGGCTGCGGTGGGTGTCTCGAAGGTGACCGGCGACGGCGGGCCGGCCGTGAACGCCTCCCGCAGTGTGTCGTCGATAGCGGTCATGTTGCGGCCTCCGCAAACCGCGTCAGCGACTCGCTTGTCCCGATGACATACAGCGTATCCCCCGCCGACAGCAGTTGGTCGCCGCGGGGGGCGACCTGCCACTTCTCGTGTTTGGCGGCGAGGATGAGCACATTGTAGCTGTCTCGGACGCCGACGTCGCCGATCGTGTGGCCATCGAGCGGGCCGGCGGCGGCGACAGTCACCTTCCTAAATCGGATGCCGGAGCGACGCAGCAGCGACACCAACTCAAACTCCCGGCGTGTCCCCCGAGGACGGACAACAACCTGCGGATCGGTCGCTGACAACAGCGTCGTCGCGTCTGACCGCGAGACAGCGACGGTGATGCGACCCTCGCCGCCGGTTGTCGTCGCGGCTGCGGGCAGCGGAACCGGCGGTTCCTCGCCGCCATCCGTCGCCAGCGTGTCGTCACCCGAGGTCGACGGAGCAGCCGGCGGCGTCAGTGTACCCGACTGGGCGGCGATCACGGTTCCGCTCACGGTCGTCTCGGGGGTGACGATCCGTACCGACTCGCCGCGAGCGATCCCGCTCGGCACCAACGCCGACAGCGAGACGGCCCGCTTGCCCGCTGGAACGCGCCGTGAGGTACTACCCATCGGCGGCGCGGCGGCGACGCGGGCGCGGGCGGCTTCGTCCAGCGAGACGGTCACGTCGGCGAGATCGAACTCCGACTGGAGGCGGTCGGCAAATCGGCTTTCGAGCTCGGCGATCGGCAGATCCGCAGGAAACGTCCATTCGCCGTCGCCGATCTCCCGGCGGAGAGCAGCGGGCAGCGGCGGGTAGCCCTCGATGTCGCTGACCTCGCCCAACACGGTGAGTCGCACCTGATTCCGGCCGCCGACGAGTTCGATCACGTCCGTGTTCAGCGTTCGGTCGCGGAGCGATTTGATCGTAAGCCGCTTGGGAGCCGACGCGCCGAGTTTGTCGCCCTGGGCGTGGGCGTACAGTGCGAGCATCAACACGACCACGATGGCGGTGAGGATCGAGGCGGCGTTTTCAGACGAGCGGATCGTGGGATCGTTGAGCGCGAGTAGCCCGCCGTTGATGCCGGCGATCGCCAAAGCGAGGACGACAACACCGAGGCCGGGGATCGACACGTCGGTGACGTACTTGAATAAAAATCCGAGCACACCGGAGACCAATGCGGGGATAATCCCGGTAAGGACGCCGAGATAGATCCCAAGTAAAATATCGAACGGAAGTGCGGTCATACCCCGTCCATGCGAGTGTGTTTGGTTAAAGCTTCGTCCCCACCCGCAGGTGTCGATCCGGGGTCTATTAGTAGTCGCCAGCCCGATGCTGGGCCGATGAACATACGGGAATGGATCAGCGTCAGGGCGTCGATCCTCCTGACGTTTGCGGTTGCGATCCTCTCGATTATCGTCGGGCTGATCCACATCTCGACCGGCGGCGTTGCCGGCGAGTTGGCGACGTTCGTCCCGCCGGCGGTGCGGCGGGCGGTCGGCTTCACCGGGACGCTCACCGGGTTTACGATGCTTGGCAGCGCGTACGCGCTGAAACAGCGGTTTCGGATCGGCTGGTACGCAACCGCCGTGTTGCTGCCGGTGACAGTGATCCAGGGGCTGTTGCAGGTCTCGCCGTTTGCGTTTCCGCTGGTCGCCGTCTCCATCCTCACCGCACCCGCGCTCATCCTCAACCGGCGGCGGTTCGACCGCTCGTTTTCGCCGTCACCGACGCAGTTGGCCGCCGGGGTTGCCCTCGTAACGGCGATCTCGTACGGCACGTTCGGCTCCTACGCGCTCCGCGATGAGTTCACCGGGATCGCCACGCTCACCGATGCCTTCTATTATACGATTGTCACCGCCAGCACCGTCGGCTACGGCGACGTGACCGCCGGCTCCGAGCTCGGTAAGCTGTTTTCGATCTCGGTACTGTTGATCAACGTCGCCGCCTTCGCGGTCGCCCTCGGTGTCCTGCTGACGCCCGCGATCGAAGCCCAACTCTCGAAAGCACTCGGACGCATGACAGAAAGCCAGTTCAACCTCCTCGACGACCACGTGATCCTCCTCGGCTATGGGGATCTGACCGAACCGATCATCGAAAACCTCGGCGACGAGACCCAGTTTGCCGTCGTCACGACAGACGAAACCGCAGCCCGGCGGCTGGCCGACCGCGATATCGCTGTGCTGACCGCCGAGCCGAGCGACGAAGACCCACTCAAACAGGTCGGGATCAGCGACGCCCGAGCGGCGATCGCCGCCACCGAAAACGACGCCCAGGACGCGTTGGCGATCCTCACCGCCAAACAGCTCAACAATGATCTCACTGTGCTCGCAGCCGCCATGCAGCGGGAAAACGTCGCCAAACTCCGCCATGCCGGCGCGGATCGTGTTATCAGCCCCGCCGAGATCGGCGGACGGTTGTTAGCAAACTCCGCGGTGGGCAAACGCGACGCCGAGGAAGCCTCCAAACAGCTTCTGGGTGAGCACACCGAGTAACGATCGGCCGGCTCAGCCGAACTATTTTAGCGGTGCCGGCTGTCCGCGAGGTATGGACGCGGCACTCGAAACCGCCCAGCAGGCCATCGCGTCGTCGTCGATGCCGGCCGCCGGGTTCGACGCGCTCTCGCCCGACCAGCGACGACAGGTATTTTTCCTGTTGCCGGAGTCGCTGCGGGCGTCGCTGCTGGCGGATATGGATGACGACGCCCTCCAGCGATTCGTCCGGCGACTCGATCCCGACGAGGTCGCCGACGTGCTCGGCGTCTCGATGGTGTTGAACCTCGTCATCGCGGGGTTTTTTGCGACGCTCATCCCGTTGGTGTTGGAGCGTGTCGGAAAGGATCCAGCCACGTCGGCGACGATCTTTATTACGACAGCGACCGACGTGCTGGGCTTTTTCATCTTTCTCGGATTGGCGCAGTCGGTGCTCTGACGGTGTCGCCAACCGAGGGCAGTTGATGGCGCGGTGTGTGCAATCTCAGTGAACGAACCGAATCAGTGAATCACCGCATGACGTGCGGGAGGGAGGCCTACTGAATCCGAACGATCCCGTCCCGAAGCACGGTTCGATTCGGGACGATATGCTCCTCGCCGTCTGTCTCGATGCGGGTGACAAAGAGATCTATCTCTTGGACGATGCCCTGTTGGCCGGCGACAGCAACCTCGTCGCCGATGCTGTATGGCTCCGTGAGAAGGAGATAGACGCCGACCGCACCGGAGGCCAGCAGTTCCTGCGTCGCAATCGCGGTGAAGACGATGAGGGCCAAGGCATAGGCACCCAACAACACGATCAACGCATTCGTGGCAACACCGATCTGTCCGAGGGCGATCAGGGTGGCAACGAAGAGGACGCTGTAGCGGGCGGTCGCCGGAATAACGCCGATCTCGGGGAGTTTGATGCCGCGGAGGCGTTCGGAGACCAGCACCTCGACCTTATCGCCGATGATGATCCCGACGACGAGGATGAGCAGCGCGATGGCTAGCTGCGGGAGGAAGACCGCCGCTGCCCGCAAAAAGAGGTCAGCAAACTGGATATTGGTGAACGTGCCGGCGATAAACACCGAGAGTATGATCACGAAGTAGCCTGCCAGCTTGGTGATGAGGCCAACCGTTGAGGTGCCGTACTCGCCAGCCGCGCGCTCGACAGCTGTGCCCTCAACCGCGTCATCGATGCCGAGTCGGTACAGCAGCCGGCGACCCAGCAACATCGTGAGATAGCCGAGGACGACCCCCAGCAACACGATACCGACGGCGATCCACCAGCGCGGTGAGACGACCGCCAGCCACTCAGGTACCGCAAGCTGTAACACCGACAGCATGGGTTAGTGCTCCTCTGGATCGAGTTCCAGGATGAGTTCGCCGCCTTTGAACGCTCTAACCAACCCGTCGGATTCCGACAGCACGATCGCCGTCGCGTTGGTGTCGCGGGTGATCGCGCCGCCGGCCATGTGGCGCGCGCCGAGGCCTTTCGGGATGTCGATGCCCTCCGCGCTCGGTTCGAGATAGCGGTACGCCGAGACAATCTTCCCCGAATCGGAGATGACGAACGCGCCATCCAAGCGCGAGAATTCCTTCAGCATCACGTTGACGATGGGATCGCCGACGTGGACGTGAGATTTCTCGAAGGGGTTGTAGCTCAGCGGGCGGGATTTGTTCATCACCTTGCCGGCGTCGCCGACGATAAACAGCGCACCGACCGGGCTGCCCTTCTGGCCTTTCCGGCCGAGTTCGAGGGCGACATCGAACACATCGCGGATAACGTTTGGATCCGCACGGGAGTTCGTGAAGAGATCATAGAGCCCCGAGCGCATCCCCTCATTAACCCGTACCCTGACCGCCGAGTCGACCTCACCGTTGAAGATCGAGCCGAAGCAGGCGACCGTGTTGCCCTCCTCGACGAGATTGTTGTCCATCGCGCCCTCGATCCCAAACCGAATGCGATCTTTGATATCGGGAAACTCGATCGGGAGCTCAACGAATGTATCAGCCTCGACGGTGTTCTCATCGTCGACAACGACAAGCGCCTCTTCGTCGGCGAACCGCTCGTAAAACGCCCCGTTGGGCGAAAAGAGGAATACACTGTCGACATCTGCCATGATGTCGGTAAGAATGTCATCAACGGAACCCATTAGCTGATATATGTTGTCTGGATTCTTAAAGCTGTACTGGATATGTCAGACACACGGCAGACAACAGCAGCATGTGAACATCTATCTTGACACGGGCGCGCCGGCTTCCATCATCACTCGGAGCACCGATCGTAGTTGGTACACGGTCAGTCAGAGCTAGCTAGCCAATGGCACGCGCAGATGAATGGAAAACACATTCTACGGGCAGTTCCAACCACCAGTCGTTCGTGAGACCACACGGCGCTGCTGGGGGTGGCCAATGAACGCCAACGACCGGTCGATCACCGGCTTTGCGATGGCCGGCCACGCGATGGTGCATACCTACGAGCTGGCCGTCCCGATTTTGCTGACCGTCTGGCTGGTAGAATTTTCGGTTACCTCGGCGACCCTAGGGACGGTCGTCGCCGTCGGCTACGGCCTGTTCGGCGTCGGCGCGCTGCCCGGTGGGCTGTTGGTCGATCGGTTTGGTTCCCGGCGGCTGATCGTCGCCTGCCTGTTCGGGATGGGGACGGCGTTCGTGCTGCTTGGCCTGCTGCCCGGCGTCGCCGGCATCGCCGTCGCGCTGGCGGTCTGGGGCCTCGCTGCCAGCGTCTACCACCCCGCCGGGTTGACGCTGATCAGCAAGGGAACCCAACAGCGCGGGGCGGCCTTCGCCTACCACGGGATGGCCGCCAACGTCGGCATCGCCGGCGGGCCGTTTCTCACCGCGTTGCTGTTGGTCGTCGTTGAATGGCAACTCGCGGTCGTCGTGCTGGCGGTTCCGGCCTTCGTCGCCGGGGCCGTCGGCCTGACCGTCGAGTTCGACGAAACCGCCGCCGTCGACGGCGACACAACCGCCGGCGACGATGATGGTGGTGAGCGCGCTATCGACGAACGCGCTGGCGAGGACGATGGTGACGCCACCGCCACCGCGCCCGATATCGACTCGCTGGCGACGTTTGTGTCCGCCTCTCGGGGCCTGTTCACCGCGGGCTTTCTGACCGTCTTCGTGCTCGTGTTGTTCAACGGGCTGTATTATCGGGGGATGGTAACGTTCCTGCCGGAAGTGTTGAGCGATGTGCTTGAGCCGTTGCTGGCGGTCGATCCGGCGACCGCCATCGGCCCGGTTGCCGACAGTCCGGCGGCCAGCGAGTTTGATCTTTCCCAATATCTGTATGCCGGCCTGCTGGCGGTCGGCGTCGCCGGACAGTACGTCGGCGGGCGGCTGACCGACACTATCGAACCTGAGCGGGGGTTGGCGGTGATGTTGACGCTGCTCGTCGTGATCGCGCTACTGTTCGTCCCCGCGTCGGAATCGCTGCCGACGTTGCTGGCGATCAGCGTCGCGTTGGGCTTCGCGCTGTTCGGCCTCCAGCCGCTGAGTCAGGCGACGATCGCGAAGTATTCGCCGCCGGCATATCGGGGGCTGTCGTTCGGCTTCACCTATCTGGCGATCTTCGGGATCGGCGCGCTTGGAGCGTCGCTGGCGGGAGCCGCGCTCACCTATGGGTCGCAGACGACGCTGTTCGTGATGTTGGCTGGCTTTGAGGCGGCCGCGCTTGGGTTGGCGGTGTGGTTGATCGTTCGGGAGTAACGTCGTGCTGTGAGCGAGGAGTATAACACGACACTCCCGCAACGTAGGGCCAGCATGACACCCGAACCCGACTGCGATGTATTGATCATCGGTGGTGGCCCCGCAGGCCTGTCAGCCGGGATATTCACCGCTCGCGCGGATCTGGACACCCTGCTTCTCACCGACGGCGATCCGATCCTCCGGCGGAACGCCCACCTGGAAAACTACCCCGGCTTTCCGGCCGGTGTCAACAGCCACCGCCTGCTGGAAATGATGGGCGCGCAGGCTGACCGCGCCGGTTGTGACCGCCGTGAGGGCCGCGTCGTCGAGCTCTGGGAATCAGCCGGCGGCTTCGTCGCCGAAACCGAAGCCGGCGGGACGCTCGCCGCGAGCAACGTCGTTGCGGCGACAAAGAACACGGTCGACTTTCTCGCCGGTATCGATGGCGTCGAGATTTTAGATCGGGGAAAAGAGTTCGTCGACACCGACGACCGTGGCCGGACGGGCGTGGCGGGTCTCTACGCCGCAGGGCGGCTGGCCGCACAGCCGCATCAGGCGATCATCGTCGCCGGTCACGGCGCGACCGTCGGCGTGACGCTGCTCGAGGACTCCGATGTCGATTTCTATCACGACTGGGTGACACCGGAGGGCTACTTCACCGACCGAGGGCGCGACCTCCCACCGGGCTGTGAGGAGATCGACGACGCGGAACGGGAGTCGCGTGAGGCAGAATCGGTGGCGGTCATGCAAGGGCGGTTTGCTGAGCCACATCCCGACAAGCCACAGCAGCATCCAAGCGTGGACGATACCAAGTGACGCGAGACGAACGTGGTCATACGTCACAGTAGTACTACCAGAATTGGTCGTGGACTGCCGCCGGCACGGGCAGCCATCCCCTCTCAGTCCCGTGTGACGCTGATGTTCCGTACCGGTGCGCCACACTCACCACACTGCTTTGGTTGTGTATCCGCTGTTACACGGCGTCCACACTGTGTACACTCATACCGATTCAGTTGATTCGGATTATTCGACGTAGCGAACATACTCGTGATCGAATCGGGAACCGTTGCCAACGTCGCCGCGAGGTCGGCGGTGGTGACAATGCCAACCGCTTCACCCCCAGTTTCGACAACAAGATGTTTGATCTGGTGTTCTTGCATCCGATTGACCGCCGTCTGCACATCAGCATCCGGCGACACCGTTACCACTGAGTCGGTCATCACCGTTGCGATTGGGTCGGTGGTGTGGTTGTCACTGATGGCTGTGAGAAGGTCTGTCTTTGTGACAATCCCGTCGAGATTCGTCATAACGACCGACCCGATATCTGCCGTGAGCAACATCTCAGCGACATTATGTACTGGTGTGTCCTTATCGGTTGTCCGAACGGGACTACTCATAATTTCGGTGACCTGTGTATCAAGACGATTCATTGATCTGTAGCGATCCGGTAACTTTGCTCCCGATTGCTGACCGAAGCCATGGCTTCGATACAGCTCGCAGGGAACTGCTGGCTGCGGTTGCGGATTGATGCTATCGTCGACAGCTGGTATCGACTGTGGCCGTTCACCAAATGTGGTATGTTATCATTTGAGAAGTCGTCTATCATATGTTAGTATTCACGAACCGAACCATCATAAACATTCATTATAGTAACAGCAGATAGATACGAAAGGTACCCTACTAACACACCGTAGAATTGAATCTGTTGAGCGTGACACGTGTTTCGGCCAGAGATACACGACAGTATCACTCAGCCGTATCGATCCCACTGTTGGCTACAAGCTATGGAGAGAGTGCTGAAACGGTGACAAACCGGATTCAACCAAGAGTTGCTTGTTCATTCGCCCCACGTCAGTACGCTCGCCGTTCCACATTCAGTGTGCGTGCGAGGAGTCGAACCGGAACAAGACGATTATGCTCACCCCGTTCGCGCGCTGCGACTCGCAGGGTTCGAACCGGCCTGCTCGGTCGCTTGCTCCGCGTTGTTCCGCTCGCTCACTGCGCGGAACCGGATTCGAACCACGGTCGGACGTGCTCGCCTGCGCGCGCCCTCCCTGCTTCGAATCCTCGTCGCGCATACACGTCTCTCACGTTCGTTCGAGAACGGTATGCGCGGGACCGGATTCGAACCGGCGGACCCCTACGGGACAGCGTCCTAAGCGCTGCGCCTTTGGCCTAGCTCGGCAACCCGCGCGCATCTCCACATAGCGTCGAAGGCGGCTAAGAAACTGTCGTTCCAATCGCGTTACAGCGAGAGTGCCGCAGCCGCCATCGTCGACGCTTCCGGCGGCGTCACCCCCTCGCCGACAATCGCCACGTCAGCGTCGACAGCACGGTCGGACTCACCGACCACCACCATCGTCGCTTCGGCAATTAGAGCGGCGATCACGCCAACGGCCGTCGCGGGAGTCGCAAGCGGCGTCCGAATCGCCAGCCGCGAGTCGCCATCGAGACCCAGTGCGTCGACAACGTCGTCGCCTGCGGCCAGCAGGTCGCGGTGGCTGTAGGTCTCGCTGTCGGCGCGCAAGACCGTCGACTCAGGATTGACGGGCGTCTCCGGGAAGCCGGGGTTTTCGCTCCAGACCTCCTGCTCCCAGTGGGTCGTCGCCGGCGACTCGGGTGGGCCGCCGTAGACCGCGAGCTTCGAACTCGGCGGGAGATCGTAGTCGGCCTCGGTGGCGACCGGCACCAGCGTCACCCGCGCCTCGCTGGTCGGCTCGAACGTCGCTTGCGCGCCGAGTTGGGCCGCCCCGAGAAACGCCAAGAACGGCTCAGGGGCTGCCGTCACCTCGATAGCAACGGTCGCCGACGCCCGAACGCCGAGAAACCGCAGCACGTTGCCGGATTTGTAGGCGTTGGTGAAGAAATCATGATAGCTCATCTCGCGGTCGCTGGCCGGGACAACGACGGCGGACTGCTCGCGGCGGCGATCCCGCGGCAGCAGATCACCGATGACAGACGCCTCCATACCCGGTGTTGGCCCGGCGGCGCCAAAGCCTCGTCGCTCACCAGCCGCCGGTGCCGCCATCGGTGCGACCCCCGGCCGGGCGGTTGAAAGCCGCCGAGCAGGCGAGAACCACCGGCGTGATAGCGGTTCCGGTACGTTTAAGACCGAAACACGACCCTGTTGGTGTATGAGTGGACGACCCCTCGATGTACTTGAGGCGTCACTGGAGGAAGCCGTAACCGTCAGGCTGAAAGACGGAACGGCATTCACCGGCACGCTGGCGGGTTACGACCAACACATGAACGTCGTGCTTGACCCATCGACCGGGGTCGACGACGAGCCGATCGATGAGGGCGGCGTCGACGAGATCGCCGTCGAGGAAGTCGAAGACACAACCATTATACGCGGCGACAACGTCGTTTCGATCAATCTATGACCGGTGCAGGAACCCCGACTCAAGGCAAGAAGAACACCACGACACACGTCAAATGCCGCCGCTGCGGCGAGAAGTCCTACCACAGCAAAAAGAAGGTCTGCTCCTCGTGTGGCTTCGGCAAATCGGCGAAACGGCGCGACTACGAGT
>Ga0209917_1000962_pt1 | contig 11801 bp, 11 predicted proteins | sample SalPon2_C_H2O_MG_FD_185710 | JGI IMG/M metagenome (GOLD analysis project Ga0209917, IMG submission 185710) | Salt pond water microbial communities from South San Francisco under conditions of wetland restoration - Salt Pond MetaG R2_C_H2O_MG... | ecosystem: Environmental > Aquatic > Non-marine... | reverse complement strand
CTCTAGTTCGACGCCAGCTATCTAGCGACGCGGTGCGTATCGCGGGCAGCGTGTTTGGCTTCGAGAACGGCCCCGGCGGCGAGATCGACGGCCAGTGAATCGATGTCGTCGTCGGTGTCGGTACCGAGCCCTGCGGAGACGACGGATCCGGCCGGTGGCTGGACGGCGATCGTCGCCTGAAGTGCCCCATCGTTATCGGATATTTCACCCCCGACGACGAACTCGTCGGAGAGCAGTTCCCGGGTCGAGGCCGCAACGCTGACGAGATCCTCTCGGAGCGTCCGTCGGTGTTCGGGGGTCGGTTCGACTCCTGCGGTCGGGGCTCCACCGTGGGGCGTGTTTCCGTGCATTAACTGCTCTGACATAGAGAGCACGTCGATAAAAACCCGTCGGCTAGAGCAGCCGCAGCGATCACAGAAGCGGCGTGCTATCGCCGTAGACGGCGAGTACAACCGCAGTAGTGTACATTTCCGAATCGGCGTCCGCAGTGACGAGTCGCTTTCCCTCGTCGTCGAAGTCCCACGATCGAAGCTCCTGTCCGGCCTTGAGGCCTTGATCGACCCGGTCGCGAACCGCTTCCGGCTCTCTCCCTGCTGACTCATAGAAGATGCCAGGCCCCTCGGACTCGCGGGACCAGCCCAAACAGGCAGCTACTGTCCCCGCATCGTCCGGCGAAACTGTCGATCGCCCTTCGACAACCGTTAGCCGTTCGCCCGCCGGTCCGAGCGATGGCGCATCGCCCACGACTTCGATTGTCGCGTCGGCGGGAACGACGGACGAGACCGAAACAAGGTTGTAATTGTGAACGTTTGCCGCCGCGAGCGCGGCATCGTAGGACGCAATCGCGGTTGGTCCACTCGCGGTCCCCCATACGATTCGAATGACACCCATCCCTTCCGACTCTGTGACGGATAAATAAAAACGCCGGGACTTCACCCGCTCACCCTGCTGCACCACCAGTGTCGGCTTAGCTACCGGCTGACTCCTTGTCCAGTCCCGCAGCGTCGATATCTTCGCCACTGACCGACGATCGGAGCGCATCCATCCCGTCGTCGCCGTCGATCCCGAAATTCTCGGCGTACAGCGCCTGGACGCGCTGGTATTCATCGTCAGACAGCGACGGAACGTCGCTTGCGGCTGCCCACTCGTCGATATCGGCCCTGGTCCGGAACGTCGGCGTGACTGTCGCAACCGAGTCGTGATACAGCAACCATCGCAGCGCGGCCTGAGACATCGTCCGCTCGCCGTTCTGCTCTAGGAACCGCAGCGTCTCGAGTTTTTCCCAGCCTGTTTCGTACCACTCGTCGGGGCGGTAGGCCCGGTGATCCCCCTCGTCGAGTTCAGTTTCGGGTCTGACCTGTTCGTTGAGAAGCCCGGAGGAGTGGGGGACGCGGGGGATGAGACTCGTCTTCGAGCCGGTCCGGTCGATCGTTTCCAGGAAGTGATTACCGACTTCCTGCTCGAAGGCGTTCCAGACGAGTTGGACGGCGTCGAACTCCTCTTCGATCGCCATGTCGCCCTCGGCAAGCCAGCCGATCGAGGGACCGAGCGCCCAGCCGATGGCGTCGACGCGGTCACCCTCCCGGAGTTCGTCGAGAAACTCGAGAACCTCGCTGTCGACTTCCTCGACGTTGGCGTTGTGCAACTGGAGGACATCGATTTTTTCGATCCCGAGCCGGTCGAGTGACTTCTCGAAGGCGTCCTCGAGATACGCCCGGTTCATCTCCTTCGGAAGTTCGCCGTGTCCGGCCTGTGGGTTGTTGTAGAAGTCGTAGCCGATCTTCGTCGCGACGGTGACTTCCTCGCGAACCCCCTCAAGCGCGCGGCCGATGAGTCGCTCCGAGTCGCCATGACCGTAGACGTCGCCGGTATCGAAGTAGGTAATTCCCTGATCGATCGCGTACCGGACCATCTCGATCGCTTCGTCGTCGTTGCGGTCGCCCCACCAGTCGCTGCCGACGACCCAGGCACCGAAGCCGATCTCCGAAACCTCGACGTCGGACGTTCCGAGCGTTCGGTAGTTCATACAGTGTTATTGGAGGTTGTCCCACTTATCGCTCGTGGTTCGTCCTGTGTTTCCGGTCTCCGGTCCGGGCGACTCCGTTCTCCTTGATAATACCCTCCCCGATCGTGCACACCGCACACAACAGCAATCCCTAACAACCACAGGCTCCTCAGAGAGAGTATGACGAAGCGCCACGTCTCGCTGCCGGCGGAGGCGGAAGAGGGCCTCGACACGTTCCTCGAAACCGTCGACAGGCGGCTGTCGGGTGACGAAGACACTTGTGCGGTCGTCGAGGACGTACTCGTCGACCTACACGGTGATCGGGAGGCCTACGAACGGTGGCAGGCAGGGGAGTCGGTTTCGCCGGCCGAACGCGTCCGGCTCCAGGGGTACGATCCGTGCAACGCGACGCTCGAAAGCGAGTACTACGCCGAAAAAGACGAGACGAAGTTCCAGCAGTCCAAATACCTCCAGTGGCTGTGGCGGCAGTTCGACGCGACCCCGATGGCCGACAACGTCGAGTTCGCGCTCCGATTCCGTCGGATGCTCGCCGACCACCTCTTCGAAGAGTGCGGTGACGACTGTCGGTTTTTCAAGGGCATCACGTTCACCTACGGCCACAACATCACTATCGGTGATAACGTCGTGGTCCACGACGACGTCCACCTCGACGATCGTGGGCGGCTGACGATCGGCGATCGGGTTTCGATCTCCGACGGCGCCCACATCTACAGCCACGATCACGACATCGTCGATCAGACCGAGGTCGACAACTACCACACGATCATTGAGGACGACGTCCGAATTACCTTCGACGCGATGGTTCGAGCCGGCTGTAAAGTCGGCGAAAACGCTATCGTCGGCGCCCGGAGTGTCGTCCAGTCGGACGTTCCCGCCCACCACGTCGTCGTCGGACAGCCGGCAAAGAGCGTCCGAATCAAACCCGGGTGGGAGGACACTGCCGACTCGGTCGACGCCGAACACCTCTCCCTGCGGGACGAACGGCACCTGCCCTACGATCTCCCCGACGACCTCGAACAGTTCGACGAGTTCCAGCGGGATCTCCGTCCTTCCAGCGAGAACTAGCCGTCGTCACGGATATCGGAGTGGCTACACCGACGCTGCGTTCCCTATCGTCCGGCACCAAGGCGAGTGACAAGTCTCCGGCTCTGCTGGATAGAAACCGATAGGCGAACCCCGTCAGGGCAGAAACCTCGGAACGGTTTCCGGATCGGATGATCGAAGCGCTTACTCGATCTCTTCGGCGATCTCTTCGGCGTCGATGTCCGCTTCCTCGAGTGCTTCTTCGATGTCGACGTCGCCAGCACCGCCACCCATACCGCCCATCATACCGCCCATGCCCATCCCCATGTCGCCGTCGAGGATCTCCTGGATCAGTATGCGATCGATGTCGGTTAGCTCGATGAGCTGTCCGGCGATCTGCTGTTTCTGCATCATCCACTGCTGGTTCATCGAGAGCTGCGGCGTCGACTCGACGTAGAGGGTCCGCTTTTCGACCGTCTCGGTGATCGTCTCCGGTTCGGCGTCCTCGTCGTCCGCTTCGTCCGGCTCTTCGACGCGCGTCTCTTCGACCTCGTCGGTCTCGACCCACATCTCCAGATCGAGATCAAGGAACATGCCCAACAGGCCACGGGCCTGTTCCAGATCGTCCTCGACGGTACCGAGAATCTCGTACTCGTACTCGATGTCCTCACCAGCCAACGGGTGATTGAAATCGACGCGTGCGCGCCCACCTATGATCGTCTCGAGGACGCCCTGCTGGCCGTCGATCTGGATTCGAGCGCCGGGGTAGCGGTCGTCCTCATCGATCTTGTCGGCCGAGACGGTACTGACCTCCTCCTCGTCGTACTCGCCGAAGGCGTCTTCGGCCGCCACGAGGACGCTGCCCTCGTCGCCGACCTCCTTGCCGCGAATGTCGTCTTCGACGTCCGGGAAGAGATGCCCCTCGCCAAGTACGATGACGCGGGGCTCGAACTCGCCCTGATCGGCGACGCCTTCCTCTTCTGCTATCTCTTCGTCGGTCGTATCGACGAGTTGACTGTCCTCGACAGTTCGGGCGGTGTAGCCGACCCGGACGAAATCGCCGTCCTGTAGTCCGTCGGCCGTCTCTGTCTCTTCGTCCGGCTCCTCGGTCTCGGCGTCGTTCGGTTCTCCGTTGGCCGTCTCGGCCGCCGCTTCGTCGGCCGTTTCGGTCTCCTCGACCTCATCGGATTCGTCGCTCATACTCCCTACGACAGCCGTCGCACCCTTAACAATCACGTTTCGCGGCGGCCACGAGCCACGACGCTTTTGCCGATCCACCGAGAGCCAACGGTCATGTACGAAGTCGAAATAAAAGTCCGGGCCGATCACGACCGCGTTCGGGCCCGGTTGTCGGAGCTCGATGCCGTTCCCGAGGGGACGGTACGACAGGTCGACACCTACTACGACCATCCCGTTCGGAAGTTCGCCGAAACGGACGAGGCCCTCAGGGTCCGCCGTGAGAGTGCCGAAAAAAGGGACGAAACCCGAATAACGTACAAAGGACCGCTTGTAGAAGCGGAATCGAAGACCCGAACCGAACTTGAGACGGCCGTCGATGACGGGGATACCGTCGCCGATATTCTCGTGAAACTCGGATTCGAGGCGGCCGCGACGGTCGAGAAGACCCGCGAACGGTTCCGCTGTGATGGATACACCATCACCCTCGATACTGTTTCTGGACTCGGAGAATTCCTCGAAGTCGAGACCGAAGCCGAGGTGATCGAACCGGCCCGTGAGGGTGCGATCGAGTTGCTCGAACGATTGGGTCTCGACGCGGGCGACCAGATTCGACGCTCGTATCTCGGTCTCCTGATCGAAGCCGACTCCTGAATCGCCCGACTGCTCGTGGACCCCGTCCGCCTGATGCGTAGTGGTAATCAATTTCGGCCGTTTGGTTTCCGTAAGTTATAGAACCGATCGCAGAGAACAGAGAGCCAATGACTGACCGAAACATCCGTGTCGAGCCGGTCGTCGGCCGCGCGGTTGAGGCCCAGGACGTCGAGATCGTCGAGCGAAAGGGGCTTGGCCACCCCGACTCGCTGTGTGATGGAATCGCCGAACACGTCTCACAGGCGCTTGCGCGCGAGTACATCGACCGCGTCGGAAAAGTACTCCACTACAACACAGACGAAACCCAACTCGTCGCCGGTAGCGCCGCTCCGACGTTCGGCGGCGGCGAGGTTATCGATCCGATCTATCTACTGATCACGGGACGGGCGACCAAAGAGTACGAGGGAACGAAGATCCCCGCGGAAACGATCGCGCTTGGCGCGGCCCGTGAGTACATCAACGAGAACTTCCCGTTCGTCGATTTCGGTACCGACGTCGTCGTCGATGTCAAACTCGGCGAAGGATCGGGCGACCTTCAGGAGGTCTTCGGTGAGGACGGCAAGCAGGTCCCGATGTCCAACGACACTTCCTTCGGGGTCGGGCACGCGCCGCTGACGGAGACCGAAAAGATCGTCCTGGAAACTGAACGGCAGCTCAACGGCCGCTACAGCGACGAGAACCCGGCGGTCGGACAGGACATCAAGGTGATGGGGAAACGCGAGGGCGACGAGATCGACGTGACTGTCGCGGCTGCCATCGTCGATCGGTACGTTGCCGACATCGAGGAGTACGGCGAAATCATAACCGGTATCCGGAACTTCGTCGAGGATCTCGCCGGGGAGCACACCGATCGTGGCGTGACGGTGCACGTCAACACCGCCGACGACTACGAGGACGAGGCGATCTATCTGACGACGACTGGGACGAGCGCCGAGCAGGGCGACGACGGGTCGGTCGGTCGCGGCAACCGTGCCAACGGTCTCATCACGCCGAACCGATCGATGTCCATGGAAGCCACATCCGGCAAGAACCCCGTTAATCACATCGGAAAGATCTACAACTTGCTCTCGACGGAGATCGCGCGGACGGTCGTCGACGAGGTCGACGGGATCGAAGAGATCCGGATCCGGCTGCTCTCTCAGATCGGGCAGCCGATCGACCGTCCACACGTCGCCGACGCCACGCTCGTGACCGAAGACGGCGTCGAAATCAGCGATATCGAGGCCGACGTCGCCGCAATCGTCGACCGCGAACTGCGAAACGTGACCGATATCACCGAACGGGTTATCGACGGCGAGCTGTCGACGTTTTGATCGCCCGCTCGCTGCCGAGCCCGGGGCTGGAGGCGAAACCGATTTTTTCTCTCGCCGCCGACGTCGTGCCATGACGCGGGTATGTCTGGTCGGCGACGACGACGTCGAACTCCGGTACGAACTCGTGAGCCGCGAGACCGCCCGCGAAGCGCTCGCGACGTACGATCTCACCGCCCCCTACGAAAACACGGTCGCGCTCGAAACCGTTTCACTCGGCGCTGCCGTCTCGGTTCTGAACGATCTCGAGTGGTATCTGGCTCGATTCGTCGAGACGTCGCTCGTCTTCGAGCCCTCGGTCAGCGATGCGGAGTGGCTCTCGCGTGCGCTCGCCTCGGCGATCCGCGACGGTGACTCTCCGCCCGAAGAATCCGGTCGATACCTGAAGGTATTCGGCGTCGATGGTGGACGGTTACTCGAACCGATGTTCGTCACCCGGACGGGCCCGGAACTGCCCGAGTACGATCTTCACGAAGTCGACGAGACGCTCGTCGTCCGAGTTACTGAAACGGAGTTCGGCGCTTGACCGCTATATTTCGACGCCGCTCGGGATGAGGCTCCGATCGCGGAGCAAATCGCCGTCGTTATCGTAGACCAGAAGGGTCGACTTGTCGTAGGTCGCGAGTTCGTCCCCGTCGTCGGTCCGGACAACCACCCGGTAGTGGCCGTTGTTTTCGTCACCGTCAGCGACGGCTTCCGTCACCGCGAACACCGTCTCGGCATCGGCGTTGAGTTCGAGAACGTACTCGCCGGTAACTCGGTCCGCGATCGCGAATGCCCCCTTCGGCCCGTCGGCCTGGATGGCGTCCTGCAGGCGATAGGTGATGTCGACCCCGTCGCCATCAAGCGGTCTCCCTCCACGGCGGAGCCGTGACTTGAGCTCCTCGGTCGGCCCCTCGTACGTGATCCGCACGATCGGCTGTCCCGAGTCGTCGGCCTGCACACCCGCCGCATCCAGAGTGAAATAATCACGGCGCATTCCTGCTTACTTGCCAGTACGGGCGCCCCACGCATGAACGTAACGCCCTCGTCAGACACGTTGTGTTTTCCGAGTCCGGGCGAATGCGGCTGGTCGAACGCGGCGGACATTTATTTCGCCGGCGCGTGTATAGCAAGACAGTCACTGTCCGGAGGAACACAGCAATGACACAGGACCGGTCTGAGGGCGGGCTCGGAGCTATCGGCGAGCGGCTGGCTCGCACCGTCGAATCTCTCCGCGGTTCCTCGGTCCCCGGCGATCCTTACCGCCCCAGCGAGGCTGGGCCAATCGTCGGCGATCGGTCGTTGGAGGGCCGACCTGTCGATCAATACTGGCTCAATCCTCCGTTTTCCTACGCCGCGATCACCTACGACGAGGACGCGAACCAGCATCGATACAACGCCGTCGAGCCGGCGCTCGATCGCTTCGAGAGCGATGTCCTCGAAACGCTCTATGACGACGTCCGGACACCGCTTCTGTACGGGTCCCAGGACGGTCCCCCCGAGGAGGCACTCCGAGTGGAACTCCGGAGACGGCTCGAACGGTACGGGGTCGAGGTGGATACGGCCGGATTCTATCGGCTGTACTACTACCTGTATCGGAAGTTTCAGGGGTTCGGCCGGATCGATCCCCTAATGCACGATCCACGCATCGAGGACGTCTCCTGTGACGGCTACGGAATTCCACTGTACGCCTACCACGAGGACTACCAAGACATCGAAACGAACATCAGCTTCGAAAAAGAGGAACTCGACGATTACGTCGTTGCGATGGCCCAGCAGGCGGGCCGGCATATCTCCGTCGGGAGCCCGATCGTCGAGACGACGCTGCAAGACGGCTCGCGTGCCGAGTTGGCGCTCGGTGAGGAAGTGACGCCGCACGGGTCGGCCTTCACCGTTCGAAAGTACAGCGAGGAGCCGTTCACACCCATCGACCTCCTCGAGTTCGGTACCTACTCGCTGGAACAGATGGCGTATCTGTGGATGGCGATCGAACACAACAAGAACATCGTCTTTGCCGGTGGGACGGCCTCGGGTAAAACGACGTCGATGAACGCGATCTCGATGTTCGTTCCGCCGCGATCGAAGCTCATCACCATCGAGGATACCCGCGAACTGTCCTTACATCACGACAACTGGCTCTCGTGTGTGACCCGCGATCGGCTCGACGACGCGGCGAACGTGACGATGTATGACCTCCTGCGGTCGGCGCTTCGTCACCGGCCCGAGTACATCATCGTCGGCGAGGTCCGCGGCGAGGAGGCGATCACCCTGTTTCAGGCGATGAACACCGGGCACACGACGCTGTCGACGATGCACGCCGACTCCGTCCAGACCGTCATCAACCGTCTGGAGAACGAGCCGATCAACGTTCCACGATCGATGGTCCAGTCGCTCGACGTGCTCTGCGTCCAGACGCTCGCCCGCTTCGGGAGCGAACGGGTCCGACGGGCCGATACGATCGCCGAGATCGAAGGGATCGACCAGCGAACGGGCGAACTCGATTACACCGGGGCCTACCGGTGGGACTCATCGTCGGACAGCTTCGATGAGGGCACCACGCGACTCATGGACGAGATCAGGGACGAGCGCGGGTGGTCGAAGACGGATCTCCTCGAAGAGATGCGGCAGCGCCGGCACTTCCTGGAGTTCCTCTGGGATCGTGAGGTCGACGGCTACGAGCAGTTCACGGCGATGGTCAACCAGTATTACGCCGCTCCCGAGGAGGTGATGGAGCGGATCGAGGCGGCCGAGTCGGGGGCCGATCCGACGGCGAAGGCGCCGACGTCTGGAGCAGGGGACTGAGATGTTTCGGCTGGTACCGCTCGTTTTCGCCGCCGTCCTCCTCGGACCGTTCTTGACAGGACTGTTCAGCACCCGCCTCAATCGAGTTCTCACGAGCGTCTCGTTTCAGCTCTTCGGCGGCCGTGGAATCGCGTTCAATGCGCGTCGTGAGCGACTGCTGCGCTCGGCAGCGATGGGCGTTCCCTACAGAGAGTACGCCAGCAAAACGTACCTCTATGCGATCGTTGCCGGGATCGTCGGCGGGATTGTCGGGTTCTATGCAGTTGTGGACGTGCTCGCGCTGGGGGAACTTTTTGGGCTCTGGGTCGACCCGGTATCGTTTTTCAGTGACGACCCCAATCTGGAGGCTGGCCTCATTGGCCTGTTAATCCTCGGGAGCATTGTCATCGGAACAGGGGTCGGATTCGGCGTCTATTTCGCCCGGTGGCGGCTCCCTGCGGTTCGTGCCGACGCACGCGAACGAGAGATCGACGCAAGCCTCCCGCGGATGGTCGCGTTCATGTACGCGCTCACCCGCGGTGGGATGTCCATACCCGACGTGTTCCGGACCCTCGCCGCGAATGAGGGCGTGTTCGGGGAGGGGGCCGCAGAGGTCGAGACAGTCGTACGGAACATGGATCTGTTCAACGTCGATCTCGTGACGGCAGTCGAAGACCTCTCCGACCGCACGCCGTCCGAGCAGTTCTCGACGTTCACCGAAAACTTCGCGAGCGTGCTCCAAAGCGGCGGTAACACCTCGGAATTTCTCAACGAGCAGTACGAACGATACCGTGAGGAAGCCGAGGACCAGCAGGCCGAGATACTGAACCTTCTCGCGACGACTGCCGAAGTGTACGTCACCGTTGTCGTGGCAGGGATGTTGTTTCTGATCACGATTCTCCTGATAATTGGTCTGACAGTCGGCGACACGCTGTTGGCGATGCAGATAATCGCATATGCCGCCCTTCCGGCCACGAATCTCCTCTTTTTGGGGTATCTGCTCGAGATCACCCAGCCGCTTCGAGCCGGGAACGACCGGTCCTCAAACCAGAGCTCAGAACCGGGCGCGTCAAGCGGCACTCACGGGAGCGGGAGTGGAGGAAACTACGCCACACCGGAGTCAGCAGTGAATCACGGCCGACTCGACGCATATCGCCGAATCCGGTCCGTCCGGGAGACGCTCGCCACACCGATCGAATCCATCGTCGATCGACCCGTTCGACTGCTGTACGTCACGGCTCCGTTGGCCGTTCTCGCGACCATGTATCGGCTTCCAACTGCGATTACGAGCAGCGGCATCGACCTCGAGGTACTCGACGACCTGCTCGTACAGGCGGCGCTGTTTTTCATGGGTACGTTCGCCGTAGTCTACGAATACAGCAAACGACGGCTCAGACGGCTCGAGGACGCGGTGCCGGATCTCCTCGAGCGACTCGCGAGCCTCAACGAGGCCGGCATCGCCATGGTCTCCTCGTTCGGTCGGATCCGCGAAAGCGACGTGGGGGCGCTCGATTCGGAAGTCAACCGTATCTGGCGGGACATGAACTGGGGTGCGACCGCCGAACAGGCGCTCTCGAGGTTCCAAGACCGCGTCCAGACGGCTTCGGTTACCCGCGTCGTGACACTGATAACGAACGCAATGCGGGCCTCAAACGAGATCGGCCCCGTTCTCAGGATTGCCGCCCGACAGGCCCGTTCCGATCTCGCGCTCCGCAGACAGCGCAAACAGGAGATGTTCACGTATCTCGTCGTGATCTACGTCTCGTTTCTCGTCTTCCTCATCGTCATCGTGGCTCTCGAACAGGTCCTGATACCGAGTCTTCCGGATACCAGCGCCGTCAGCGAGAACGCGGCGACGGGGGTACCGGGACTCGGTGCGTCCAGCGACGATCGAGAGGCATACCAGCGCGTGTTCTTCCATACGGCGCTCATCCAGTCGGTCGTTTCGGGGCTCGTCGGCGGTGTCATGGGGAACGGATCGATCAAGGACGGCATGAAACACGCGACGGCGATGCTCCTCGTCACCTATCTCGTTTTGGTCGTGTTGGTGTGATCGGCCCCGCTCGTCGCTCCGGACCGGCGTTTTCTTGTCAGTGCTGTCGAAACCAAGAGTATGGACGATCGCTCCGGTGTGCGTGGAACCTACGAGCGGATCGCGGAACATTTCGCGACGACGCGTGATCGGCCCTGGCCGGACGTCGAATCCTTCTGTGCGGATCGCCATGCCGAGCTCGCTCTCGACGTCGGCTGCGCCAACGGCCGGCACACGGAACTGCTCACCGACCACGCCGACCGAGTCGTCGGACTGGACCTCAGTCGGGCACTGCTTTCGATCGCCAGCGAACGGGTCCCGCAATCGGATCTTATCGAGGGTGATGCGACCTCGATCCCGATCGTCGACGACGCCGTCGGACTGGCGGTTTACATTGCGACCCTCCATCACCTGCCCGAGCGCCGACTTCGCCGTCGGAGCCTGGAGGAGCTCGCACGGGTCCTCGGTCCCGATGGGGTCGCTCTCGTCAGTGTCTGGAGCACGACCCACGATCGCTTCGACGCCGAAAACGCGACGAGTGGCTTCGATGCGGAGATCGACTGGACGCTCCCGGACGGCGAGACCGTCCCCAGGTATTATCATATTTACGCCCCGGCCGAGTTCGATGCTGATCTGGACGCGAGTTCACTCGCTGTCGTCGAATCGTTCACCTCGAAAGGGAACTGTTATGCGGTCGTCGAGCCCGAGTGATCCGGCTCTGGAACAAACGGGGGGTGATCGTCCCGGTCGTCTCCTCGGGCGATCATTCCAACTCAGTATCGAAATCGATCTCCTCTTCAGGGTGGTCCTCCGATTC
>Ga0209917_1000960_pt1 | contig 11813 bp, 11 predicted proteins | sample SalPon2_C_H2O_MG_FD_185710 | JGI IMG/M metagenome (GOLD analysis project Ga0209917, IMG submission 185710) | Salt pond water microbial communities from South San Francisco under conditions of wetland restoration - Salt Pond MetaG R2_C_H2O_MG... | ecosystem: Environmental > Aquatic > Non-marine... | reverse complement strand
GCGAGGACCGAACGGGGACGCCGACGGGTATCGGAGACGAGACGCCGGCGGATCCACGCGGATCGATCCGGGTGGCATGCCGGTAGGCCCCTGCCACGCGAAGCGAGCGGAGTCCGAAAAACGACACCGCGAGAGGACACCGAGTGTCGGCTCTCGACGGCGGTATCGGAACTGGTAAGCGGACCCGGGCGGTTAGCTCGCGCATGTGCGGCCGATTCCGGCAGCTCCCGCTGCTGTGTCTCGCGGGGTTCGGAGCGGTCCTCTTCGTCGTCGCCTTCGGGCATCACGCGAGGGAGATATCCGATACGGCCGGGGTCACGGGGCCGCTCGTCGCGTTCGTACTGGACGGCGTGCCACCTGTCGCGATCGTCTACGGTGGGGTTCGCCTCGGCCGGAGCGACCTCCCCGATCGCGATCAGTGGCGGGTCGTTCGCTGGTGTCTCGGCGGCGGACTCCTGTTCGGCACTGCGATGGGGGCGACGTTTCTCGTCCGTCTCTTCGAGGGGCGCAGCGTCGCCGAACCGATTTTTCCGTTGTTGGTCGCCGTGGAGGCGGGCGCCATCGCGGGGCTGCTCGCCGGCTACTACAACGCAAAGGCGCGAACGGACGCCCGTCAGGCGCGGACGGCCAGCGACGCCTTGGCCTTCGTCAACGACCTGCTCCGCCACGACGTCCGCAACGATCTGGCCGTGATCGACGGCCGGGCCGAACTCCTCAGGGAGGATCGAGAGGGGCCGACCCCCTGCGACGAGCACGCGGCGGTGATCTCCGAGAAGGCGGGCGAGGCGCTCGAACGGATCGAGACGACCCGGGCGGTGGCGGACGTACTGATCGGCGACCCCGAACTCGAATCGGTCGATCTCGCCGCGATCGTCAGGCGAGTCGCCACGGGGACGCGAAACGCCTTCGACGTCACCGTCGAGACGGATCTCCCCGAACGGGCACCCGTCGTCGCCAACGCCGGCCTCCAGTCGATCGTGGACAACTTGCTCGAAAACGCCGCCGAACACAACGACGCCGACGAGCCGCGGATCGAGGTCTCGATCGAAAGCGTGGGCGAAGACGTCCGCCTCACGGTCAGCGACAACGGGCCGGGGATTCCGGACGGACGGAAGGCGTCGCCCCCCGATGCGTCCGGGTCTGGCGGAGGGGGACTCGTGCTCGTCCGAACGCTGATCGAGGGCTACGGCGGGACGATCCGGATCGAGGACAACGAACCGCGGGGATCGGTGTTCGTCGTCGCGCTCCCGCGGGCGGGGTGAGCCGGACCCACGGTGGAGACGTCCGGCGGGCCACTCGTCGTCGTGTACAGACGCAATCGGTATGTGGGTCGCTGTTGCACGTCCGACTGCATGACCGACGACGTCGCCTACGAGTTCGCCGACGCGGTGAGCACGATCAGCCTCCGACGGCCCGAGCGGCACAACGCGATGACCCCCGGGATGTGGCGCGCCGTCGCCGACGGCGTCCGCCGGGCGGACGAGGACGGCGCCCGGGCCGTCGTCCTCACCGCCGAGGGGACGCTCTTCTGTTCGGGCGACGACATCGGGTCGCTGGCGGACATCGAGGACGACCGCGACGCCCGCCGGTTGGCGGACACGCTCGCTGAGTGCTTCGACGCCATCGAGCGCTCGCCCGTCCCCGTCGTCGGGTGGGCCAACGGGTCGGCGTACGGCGGCGGCTTCGAACTCCTGATGGCGGCGGACGTCACGGTCGCGCCGACCGGGGCGACGTTCGCGCTCCCGGAGACGCAGATCGGGGCGATCCCGCTGTACGCGGCCAAGCGGCTCTCCTCGCTCGTGGGGCGCCAGCGGGCCTCCCAACTGGCGCTGGCCGGCCGGGAGATATCCGCCGAACGCGCCGTCGAGTGGGGGCTGTTCGCGCGGGCGGTCCCCGAGGCCGACCTCGAGGACGCCGTCGCCGAAACCGTCGCGGCGCTGAAACAGTCCTCGCCGGAGGCGCTGGCGACGACGAAGGCGTGGCTCAACGCCCCGCTCCGCTCCGAGGCCGAGCGCGTCGGGATGCGGACGGGGCTCGGGCACCTCTACGCCGGCGGGGACGCCCAAGAGGGGGCCGAGGCCTTCCTCGAGGATCGCGACCCGGAGTTCGTCGGCTGATCGTCCCGCGGTGGAACACGAAGCGCTTTCCCCGGCGTGGCCCCCATCGCCCGTATGGTCGAACTCACCGAGCGCCAGCGGCTCGCCGGCCGTGGGATCGCGCTCTCCGTCGTCGGCGCGATGTTCACGATCACGATCGTCGGCGCGTTCGTCGGGATCCCGATGCTGCTTTTGGGCGTCGTCTTCCTCGTGAAGATGCTCTTCGCCGGCGGCGACGACGCAGAGGCCGCCTGACGGGGGCCTCCGGCACCTCGGCGGGTGGAGACGTCGCACACCTTCCCCCCGCCCGCTGCCGTCGCCCGGCACCTTTTGAGGCCGACGTCCGAACGTCGGTCGCATGACTACGACAGCGCTGTTCGTCGTGAGCGAGGAGGGCTACTGGGGCGAGGAGTGCGTCGAGCCGCTGACGACCCTCGAGGACGCCCAAGTCGACGTGACGGTCGCGACGCCGACCGGGGCGCCGCCAGTCGTCGACGAACGGTCGGCCGACCCCGAGGAGGTCGGCGAGGAGACCGCCGAGTGGGTTTGCGGTGTCGACGACACCCACCCCGAACTCAACGACCCGATCCGGCTGGCGCGCGCCGAGGCCGACGACTACGACGCCGTCGTCTTTCCCGGCGGCCACGGCACCGTCTGGGACGTGAACCAGGATCGACACGCCCGCCACCTCCTGCTCGAGGCCGTCGCGGGCGAGGCCGGCACCGCGCTCGTCGTCTGTCACGCGGTCGGCCTCCTCGCGTTCACGCGGGAGGCGGACGGCTCCTTCCTCGTTTCGGACCGCGACGTGACCGGGTTCCCGAACGCCTGGGAGGAGGGCATCGTCGACGGCGACGACTGCTTCGGCGGCCGGAAACTCCCCTACTGGGTCGAAGACGAGGTGCGGGCCGCCGGCGGGCACTTCGATCCCGAACTCGACGCCGACACGAGCGTCACCGTCGACGGGGACCTGATCACCGCCCGCGGCCCGGGGTCGTCGGCCGCCGCCGCCGAGACGCTACTCGACGCGCTCGGGAGCTAGGCCGGGACTCGCCGCCGGATCGGCTCCGCGTCCCGTCCTCGGGCGATCCGCCGCCGGGCGGGTGCGCGACCGAATCGCGAACGCTTTTTTAAATCGACCGCCTACCGCGTCCATGGATCGCAGGACACGCGGGATCGGACTTCTCGTTGCGGCCGTCGTCGTCCTCGTCGGGACGCTCGCCGTCGGTGCGGCGACCGCGCCACAGATCGGCGGCGCGGACTCGGCCGGGCCGACGGAGACGCTCGTCGGCTCGCAGGGCGGCGACGGCGGCTACCACGCCGACGGGAACGTCTTCCTCCTCGAGGGCAAAGAACGCGTCTGGAACGAGGACAGCGCCGACAGCTACTTCGACGTGACCGGACGCGACGACGGGACCGTCCTCGCGGCGTTCATGCGTGACGGGTACGAATCGGGATGCGATCCCTACCCGGAGCCGTGTACGAAGACCGGGTTTCGGATCGTCGACCCCGACGCCGACGGCGGCCCGGCGGTGACGGAGGAGTACGCCTTCCCCGTCCGCTCGAAGACGGACAGCGAGGTCCACGACGTCGAGGAGCTCTCGCCCGGCGAGTTCCTCGTCGCCGACATGGACCGCGAACGGCTCGTCGTCGTCGAGGACGGCGACGAGGCCTGGACGTGGAACGCAAGTTCGTTCTACGACCCGCCGGAGGACCCGACCCGGCGGGACTGGCTCCACATCAACGACGTCGACGCCGTCGACGACGGGCGATACCTGGTCTCCGTCCGCAACGCGAACCAACTGCTCGTCGTCGAGCGCGGGCAGGGCGTCGTCGAGGTGATAAACGAGGACGACGGCGGTAGCGACGAGAGCTGTCAGGTGCTCGACGACGAACTCGTCGACTCGGACGGCGACGGCGACATCCGGTGTGGCGACCCCGCCATCCTGGACCACCAGCACAACCCCCAGTGGCTCGACGAGGGGGCCGTCCTCGTCGCCGACAGCGGAAACGACCGGATCGTCGAACTCCACCGCAACGAAACGACCGGCGAGTGGGAGCCGGCCTGGACCCTCGAACGCGCCGAACGGCTCGCCCTCCAGTGGCCGCGGGACGCCGACCGACTGGCCAACGGGCGCACGCTCGTCACGGACACGCGCAACTCCCGGCTCCTCGAGGTCGCGCCGAACGGGACCGTCGTCTGGAGCCACCGGACGCCCGGCATCCCCTACGAGGCCGAACGCCTGCCCGACGGCGAACGCGTCGGCGGCGAGCGCTACGGGGGCGGCGCGGAGGACCCGGGCCGGGACGTCCCGCTGCTCTCGGCCGGCCGGATCGTCGTGCACTCGCTGTATCCGGCCACCCCCTACTGGTTCGTCGAGCGCCACGTGGCGGGCGTCCTCGTCGCCCTGCTGTTGGCCGTCGCGGGCGTCGCCGAGTGGTATCGGTCGCGGTGATCGGTCGTTTATAAAAAAGAAGGTGGTACGACGGTGCCGCCGGGGGCGAGATCCGCCGGTCAGTCGTCCGCGGGGGCGGCCGAATCGCCCGTGGAGACGCCCGTTCCCGGCCCGACGTCGATGTCGAGTTCGTCGAGCTTCTCGTCCGGGATGACGCCGTCGACCCAGCCGCGGACCTCGTAGTACTCGTCTTTCATCTCCTCGAGTTCGACGAGGCTGCCCTCGACGCCGCCCTGACCGGGCATCGCGTTGTCGCCCTCGACGAACCGGTTCGGCAGGTCGTCGTCGGCGCCGTCGAACCCACAGAGGTTGTTGTAGTAGCGCTCGAGCGCGTAGATGCGCTCGCCGGCTTCCATCAGTTCCTCCTCCGTGACGTCGCGGCCGGTCATGCCGTTGTACTGGAGGACGTACTCCTCGATGCCCTCCGCGAAGGCGTTGAACTTGCAGATGTCGAAGCTGTCGGAGATGGCGTGGAGGTCCTGGAACGTCGCCGTCAGTTCGCCTTTGCCCTCCCACTCGACGGGGTCGACCTTCTCCGGGATGCCGAGAATCTCCGCCGCGGGCGTGTAGCCGCGCAGGTGACACGCCCCGCGGTTCGAGGTCGCGAAGGCGATGCCCATCCCCTTCATGCAGCGGGGATCGTAGGCCGCGATCGTCTGGCCCTTCACGGAGAGTTTGTTGTCGTGGGCGTCCATGCGGTCGGCGACGCGGCGCGGGCCCTCCGCCAACAGGTCCGCGAGGTCCGTCTCGCGGGTGGCGATCTTCGAGATCATCTCGATCATCTCCTCGGAGTCGCCCCAGTCGATGCCGTCGCCGAGGTCGTCGAGTTTGCCCTCCTCGGTCATCTCCATCGCCATCGCCAGCATGTTGCCGGTCTCGATGGTGTCGACGCCGTGGTCGTTGCACCGCTGGAGCATGAGCGCGATCTCGTCGCGGTCGGTGTGCCCGGAGTTCGGGCCGAGCGCCCACGCCGACTCGTACTCGTAGGACTCGGTGCGGACGTTCATCTCCTCGCCCTTGTGCATCACGTCGACCTCGACTTCCTTCTTGCAGGCGACCGGACAGGAGTGACACGTCGGCTCGTCGACGAGGATGTTCTCGCGGACGTTCTCCCCGGAGACCGCCTCGGCGTCGAAGGTCGCCTCGTCGCGATACCCGCCGTCGCGGGCGTCGCCGGTCGAGGTGTACCTGCCGTTCTTGGCCGGCAGCCCCGACATCTCCTCGGTGGCGTTCATCAGGACGTTCGTCCCGTACATCGAGAGGCCGCCCTCGTTGGGAGCGGTCACGTCGGACTCCTGGATGAGCTCCATCGCCTGCTTGTGACCCGTCCGGAACGTCTCGGCGTCGGCCGGCTTCGGCATGTCCGTCCTGGCCTTGATCACGACGGCCTTGAGGTTCTTCGAGCCCATCACGCAGCCGGTGCCGCCCCGACCCGAGGCGCGGTCGTCCTCGTTCATGATGCAGGCGTACCGCACCTCGTGTTCGCCGGCCTCGCCGATGCCCATCACGGAGAGGTTCTTGCCGTAGGAGCCCTCGACTTCCTCCTCGATGGCGTCGCGGGTGTCGTGGAAGCCCTCGCCCCACAGGTGGGAGGCGTCCCGGAGTTCGACCTCGCCGTCCTCGACGACGGCGTACACCGGTTCGTCCGCCTGTCCCTCGAACAGCAGGCCGTCGAAGCCGGCCCACTTGAGCCGCGCGCCGGACCAACCGCCGTGGTGGGAGTCGGTGACGGTGCCGGTCAGCGGCGACTTGGTGCAGACGGCGATCCGGCCGCTCATGGTTACCTGGGTCCCGGTGAGGGGCCCGTTCATGAACGCCAGGAGGTTCTCCGGCTCGAGGGGCTCGACGTCCGGCCCCTGATCGAAGACGTACTTGACGCCGAGGCCGCGGGCGCCGATATACTTCTCCGCGTCCTCCTGATCGATGCTCTCGTAGCCGACGCTCCCGTCGGAGAGGTCGACGCGAGCGACGTGGTCGTGGAATCCACCTAAGTCTGTCATAGTATCGTTCACGGTTGTGTATGGTCCGCTGTATGTTAGGCGTTGCCCTCGTGACGAAACCAGTATCGGTTACAACTCGGCCAAAGACCGTATATTGTAATACCCTGGGGCGTTATTCCGTATTTAGTAATCCGTTGGGGAGGCCGAATGCGAGGATCGAAGCCGACGGTTCGAACCCGCCGGTCGATCGACGGAGGCGCGTGTGAACTACCAGCGGCTCCCCGTGGAAAGACATTTGTATACACGAACGTCACGATAGATGAACTGAATGGACGAACCATCCCGGATGTCGGACGACGCGGCGGCGGTTCGGGATCGGCACCGCCGGCTCGCCGACGACGTGATCCGCGACGAGGAGCTCCGGCTGTACATCGACGGCGAGTGGGTCGAGAGCGACTCCGGCAAGCGACTGGAGATCGTCGATCCGACGACCGACGGGCGGTTGGCGTCGGCCCCGGCGGCCAACGCCGCCGACGTCGAGCGGGCGGTCACGGCCGCCTGGCGGGGGTTCGACTCGTGGGGCGAGTACGACCCGAGCGAGCGACAGCGGACGCTCGGGCGGATCGCCGACCGCGTGGAGGCCAACGCCGAACGGCTCGCCCGGATCGACGTGTTGGACAACGGCAAGCCGATCACCGAGGCCAGGACGGACGTCGAGTTGGTCGCCGACCACTTCCGGTATTTTTCGGGCGTGCTTCGCTCGCTCGAGGGGAGAACGGTCCCGGTCGGCGACGGCCAACACGTCGAGACGCTCCGGGAGCCCTACGGCGTCGTCGTCGGGATCATCCCCTGGAACTTCCCGCTGCTCATGGCGGCCTGGAAACTCGCCCCGGCGCTGGCCGCCGGCAACGCGGTCGTCCTCAAGCCGGCCGAGGAGACGCCGCTCTCGATCGTGGAGTTCCTCCACCTGGTCGGCGATCTACTCCCGGACGGAGCGGTGAACGTGATCACGGGCTACGGCCCCGAAACCGGGCGCGCGCTCGTCCAACACGACCGGATCGGCAAGATCGCATTCACCGGGTCGGTCGAGACCGGCACGGGCGTCATGAAGGACGCCGCCGACAACATCACCGACCTCACGCTGGAACTCGGCGGGAAGAGTCCGATCGTGGTGTTCCCGGACGCGGACATCGCGACCGCGGTGGACGTCGCGACCGAGGCGATGTTCTTCAACTGCGGGGAGTGTTGCTGTGCCGGAACGCGGCTGTTCGTCCACGAGGACGTCTACGATCGGTTCACCTCGGCGTTCGTGGCCGCCGCCGAATCGCTCACCATCGGCGATCCGCTCTCGGAGTCGACGGACCTCGGCCCTGAGATCACCGACACGCAACGGAACCGGACCGAACACTACATCGCGCTGGCCGAGGACGCCGGCGCGGAGGTCCTCACGGGCGGGCCGGCGACGGATCGGCGGCTCGACTCGGGGTACTTCGTCGAGCCGACGATCCTCGGCAGCGTCCCCCACGGGAGCCGCGTCGCCCAGGAAGAGATCTTCGGACCGGTCGAGGTGCTCTTCGAGTGGTCGGATTACGACACTATGATCACGCGCGCGAACGACGTGGATTTCGGACTCGCGGCGGGTCTCGTCACCGACGACCTCGAGGACGCCCACCGCGCCGCACGGGACATGGAGGCCGGCAACGTCTGGGTGAACCAGTACAACACCTTCCCCGCCGGCCAGCCCTTCGGCGGGTACAAACAGTCCGGTATGGGCCGCGAAACCGCCCGGGAGACGCTGGAAGCCTACACGCGCACGAAGACGATAAACTTCAAACTCGAGTGAGCGCGTCCGCCGCCGTGTACTCCGATCGCCGTTCAAGTTCTTCTGTTGGCTTCTATTGGTTCTACTTGCCATTGTGTGGGACGAGATGCTTCAAACCGGGGGTTCGAAGGCGACCTCCGAACGTCTCGACGCGAAGACTTATGTAATAACTCACTAAATACGGACGTAACCCCCCGAAATGAACCGCAGGACCGACGAGTTCGATGCGGATCTCTCGCCGAGGGATCTCGTTCTGCTGAAGATCCGGATCGACAATCCGACGGCCCCCGTCCGCAAGATCCGTGACATCCTCGAGGAGGAGTACGGAATCGAGCTCTCCCACAACCGCGTCAACGAGTTGCTACACGAGATGGCCGACCAGGACGCCTTCCGCGAGGTCATCCTCCCCAACGAGGACATCTTCAACACCCACATGTTCCGGGTCGCCTTCCACTACCCGAACTTCGAACAGCAGTGGGAGGAGTGCTACTGGGAGCTCATGGAGGACCCCCACGTGGTCATGTTCTTCAACGCCGACAGCTACTACCACTGGCAGCTCCTCATGCAGTTCAACACCGACCGGGAGGCCGAGCGGTGGATCCACCACTTCTTCAAGAAACACGGCGGCCTCATCGCCCAGTTCGACAACACGAAGCTCCCGACCGTCCACAAGTTCCACAGCCAGGCCTCCATCTTCGACGAGCTCCTCTGGCAGTCCGAGGAAGGCCGGGAGTACCTCCAGAACGCCCAGAAGGACCCCCACGACAAGGGGGTCATCACCGCCGACGGCGGCGACTCCCCGCCGTAGCCGGAGCGCCCCCCGGCTGTGGCCTCACACGTCGTCGTGGGTCAGGAGCGTCCGGTCGACGTCCGCCGGCACCGGATCGTACGTGATCACCTCGAGGAGGTTCCCGTCCGGGTCGAGGAAGTAGAACCCCTCGAACTCGTCCCAGTCGTAGGGGCCTTGTTTCGGGAACTGCCCGCCGAGTTCCTCGATGAACCGCTCGTAGTCGTCCCGGCCGGTCTCGAAGGCGACGTGGGCCTTGTCGAGTGGGTGTTCGATGCGCCCGCCCCAGCCGTCGGCGCGGCCGGTCTCCGCGAGCGTCACCACGGTCCCGCCGACGTCGAACATCGCGTGCTCGCCCTGAAAGTCCGACGGGGGCCGCAGCAGATCCAGGTCCAGTCGGTCCCGATAGAAGGGGTAACACGCCTCCAGGTCGTCAACGTCCACGTTGATGTGATCGACGGCGTCCATGGCTCACCTCTGGGCGCATCGTCCCATATCTCTTCGGGGCCGAACTTATTGTCCGCCCGGCCGGATCGTACGTGTATGCGACACGTCCTCGGGCCGTTGCTCACCGTCGACGTCGGGGCGCGCCGGACCGAGACGTCCGACATCGACGACGTCCTCGCGGGGTTCGTCGGGGGTCGCGGCGTCGGAACCAGACTCGCCTTCGATCGGATCCCGTTCGACGCCGACCCGCTCGGCCCCGAGAACCGACTGTATTTCGCCACCGGGCCGCTGCAAGCCTCGACGACGAGTTTCACCGGGCGGACGTCGGCGACGGCGCTGTCCCCGCTGACCGGCGGGTTGGCGTCGTCGAACGCCGGCGGGTTCGTCTCCCGGAACGTCGCCGACACGGGGTACGCGGCGGTCGAACTGGTCGGGCGAAGCGACACGCCGATTTGGGTGCACGTCACCGACGACGGCGTCGCCTTCGATCCGGTCCCGGGACTGGCGGGGGCGACGGTGTCGGGCGTCGTCGAGCACGTCCACGAGACGCGGGGGCTCGGGGCCGACGCGGTCGTCTGCATCGGCCCAGCGGGCGAACACGAGGTCCGGTTCGCCGCGATGATGACCTCCGGGACGCGGGCGTTCGGCCGCGGCGGCCTCGGGGCCGTCCTCGGATCGAAGAACGTCAAGTGTCTCACGTTCGCCGGCGACTCGGCCCGCCGGATCGAGTTCCCCCCGGTCGCCGACGAGGTCCACCGCGAGGCCGCCGAGAGCGACCACATCATGAAACGGCAGGGCACCGCCGGGCTGACGGAGTTCGCAAACGAGATCGAAGCGCTGCCGACGCGGTACTTCTCGGAGTCGTCCTTCGAGGGCGCGCCGGCGATCGGCGGCGACGCGATCGAGGAAAAAAAATACAAGAAGGGAACCTGCTCGTCGTGTGCGTTCGCGTGCAAACTGCCGACCCGCGACGAGGGGGCCGGCGTCGAGACCGAAGGCCCGGAGTTCGAGACGGTGATGGCGTTCGGCTCCAACGCCGGCGTCGACGACCTCGCCGCAGTGATGCGGGCCAACGAGCGCTGCGACGAACTCGGGCTGGACACGATCTCCTGTGGCGACGTCGTCTCGGCGTACCTCGCCAGCGAGGGATCGTTCGGCGACGCCGAGTTGCTCGTCGACCTCGTCGAGCGAATCGCCCACCGTGAGGGGATCGGCGACACGCTGGCGGAGGGGATCCACCGGATCCACGACGAGTTGGGCGTCGACGACTGGACCGCCAAGGGCATGGAGTTCGCTGCCCACGACGGCCGGACGCTCAACGGGCAGGCGCTGGCCTTCGCGACCTCGAACCGGGGCGCGGACCACCTCTACGGGTCGATGTACGTCCGCGAGTACCCCCTCGTCGACCGCGAGCGCGCGATCGACCGCGACGGCGTCGCCGGGAAGGCCGACCTCCTCGTCGAGCGGGAGAACAGAAACGCCGTCCTCGACTCGGCGATCGCCTGCAAGTTCTCGCGGGGCTTTCTCACCGACGCGCGGCTTTCGACGCTGCTCGACGCGACCGTCGAGGAACTCCAGGCGGTGGGGGCACGGATCGTGACCCTCGAACGGCGGTTCAACAACGAGCGGGGGTTCGACCGCACCGACGACACGCTCCCCTACGACCTGCCGGGGTTCGAGTCCGAACTGTCCGCGTACTACGAACGGCGCGGGTGGAACGACGACGGCACCGTTCCGCCCGCCGTCGTCCCGGAACGGTAGGGGCCGGCGGGCCGAGACGGACCGGCGACGCCGGGGCCGTCGATCAGTCGCCCTCGCCGACCGACCTTGCGGCGCCCGCGTCCTCGCCCGTCGCCGTCGAACGCGCCCAGTCGGGCGAGGAACGCGGCGGCGACAGCACGCCGATCCCGACCGCCGGTTCCTCGCCGCGGTTCTCCGCGCCGTGGAGTTCCCCGCTCTCGAATGCGTAGGAATCGCCCGGACGCAGCGTTACCTCCTCATCTTCGAGGATAGCCGTGAGTTCGCCGGAGATCAGAAAGCCGATCTGTTCGTTGTCGTGGCGGTGCACCGGGAGCGTCGCCCCGGGGTCGATCCGCCAGTGTTTCATGCCCGAGTTCTCCCCCGCGGCGAGGTCGGCGAGGGCGACGCCGGGCGACGCCTCGTCGTACTCGCGGCCCGCTTCGCTCACTCGTTGCATGATACTCCCTTGCGCACCTTTGATACTTAAAGGTTAGCTCAATAGTTTTAAGTAACTATGTGAAGATACCG
>Ga0209917_1000954_pt1 | contig 11839 bp, 10 predicted proteins | sample SalPon2_C_H2O_MG_FD_185710 | JGI IMG/M metagenome (GOLD analysis project Ga0209917, IMG submission 185710) | Salt pond water microbial communities from South San Francisco under conditions of wetland restoration - Salt Pond MetaG R2_C_H2O_MG... | ecosystem: Environmental > Aquatic > Non-marine... | reverse complement strand
AGGTGGGTCGCCAAACAGTTTGTATCCGACTTGGGGACTTGATGAGCATCAGAAAGAAACGCTGCAGACTGCCGAACTATTCGCGGAGGAAACAAACTGTCCGGTACATGTGACCGAAGATTCAGTAAATCACCAGGTATCTCGTTGGTATTTACGTCAAACACCAGTAACACATGGACGCTGGAATACTTCTGTATCTATATCCGCAGAAAAACACGTGACAGTATCGAGTAGCCCTATCAACACATCGTATCCAATCCAGTCGGTTCATATCGGAGAGTTCGTTGTAACCTCTCCTGTTAATAGATGCTCAAATCAACCCCCCACTAATATGAATTCGAATGAGATGTTGGTCAATACACTCAGTTTTGATCGGTGGACTTGAAAGGTAGTACGAAAGCGATTTCCCTTGACCATGCCGACGAACTCTAACCCACGCTGGCATCTCGTCGGAGTCGTTTGCCGCCGGTATTGTTCTCCGCTGATTCCCGTTTCTTTTGTTTCAAATCGAGCGACGCTTCAGGTACGTTTTGAGATGTGCGGTGTATTTTGTGGTCTGTGATCTTCGTCATACCCCCGAAGAGAGGTTGTCACCTGTTGGACAGGACTCGCCGACCGACGGGTGAGCGACGTATCAAACACAATTAAAAATCAGTGCTATAGCAGTAAAAAGCGTAGTTGTGAACGGCACGAAGATAGACCGTGATGCTCTTAACAAGCGGGAGTTCCCTGTCAGTTCGATGCGCCAGTCGCTCGGTAGTCTCGCGACCCGTCTCACTGAATGGTGTCTTGAGGGTGACCTTGTCTGGGAAGCAATGCAGCGGGCGTCCAAAATTCCGCCAAGTTATCTCCCCCAAGCGACGCTCTGAAATCAAACACGAAAGACACGGGTGCCCAGAGGTTCGAAGCGGCCTTAGCTCTTCACTCCATCACCTGCTGGTGTGGATATGCGAACCGCGCCGAATCCCTGTCTGTAGTGATTATTGAGGTTGTTTAGAAATTGAGGTGGCTGCCCATTTCCAGTCAAGCCAACGTCTCCATCGTCTTGGCGATAGACTTGGATATGGATCCAGTTGTGGTATCTCTGCACGGTGTTCAAGATCTACGTCCCCAACCAATCACTCCGTCGGGAGGTCGCCATCGATCCGTTCCAGTGCTGGAATTCCGATGAATGAACATAGTAGCGGGAACACGTCAGTAATGTCGCGTTCTTGGGCGTCGGAGGCTGTGGTGAAATTCGGGCCGGCAGTCAACAGGACGCCACGCTGCCGGTGTTCGCCCCACTCAAGATCGGTGAAAATTCCCTCGTCATCACTGAACCCGACGTTAGCCTTACACCGCATTTCGTCCGTGACGAACACGATGTCTGGTGCCTCGTCTTCGTACGGTCCATCGAAAATCTCCCCGCGGATGTGTGCGTACGTCAGGAGATCACCTTTACGTCGTGGATGGTCCAGTTGCGCCAGTCGCTCAGCAATCTCCACGCGGAGACTTTCCCGTTCGGACTCTGGGAGCTCGTCGTCCAATGAGGTTGTGTTCTGCACCCCGGAGTACGCGACCGTTTCCGACCAGTCGATCCGGTCCGGGTCGAACCCTGTTTTCGTCTCCTCTGCTGGAGGAACGACCGCCTCAATCCGTGAGAATAGTGACTGTGGAACGAGTTGGCGGACATTGCCGATTCCCAGCCGGTTCTTCAGGGCGATTAGGTTTTCTCGCGTAACCCTCAGCGACCGGAGGAGCCCATCACTGTCGACAGCCAAGTCGCTCTTCTTGAGATACCCCTCCGCCGCGAGCCACTCGTTAGTATGGAAGTTCAGGTCGCTCTGCGCACCGTGTCCGTGGTCACTCAAGACAACCACATCCGTCTGGTCATCTGCGTATGATAGGATCCGGTCTAGTGCCTCGTCTTGTGCAACGTACGCCTGCCGAAGTTCCTCTCGCTCCCACGCGAGATGGTGGCTCGCGTGGTCGATAGTCATAAAGACGCCGAAGAATACGTCTGTGGGATGGTGTTCGAGGAGTACCTCGAACGCTTGGGCGTGGTGCTCCATCCCGTCGACGATTGCTTCGCGAGTCTCTGCCGGGGTGTACCTCTTGAGTTCTGGCTCCATCGGGAACGGGTGCACCCGGTACTCACCGAGTTCCCGTTCGACTGTCTTGACGACCAACTGTAGGTTTCTGACGGTGACCCGATTCGATACCGACCAGCCGGCGACGACGTAGTCGTGGCCAAGATCGAGGAGAGGGTACGTCAGCGGGACGTTCGCTACGCCGACTGAGACGCCCGCGTCGTCTAATACTTCGCAGTTCGATTCTGCTGCCACATCGCCGCAGTTGATCGGAACACAGCTGTGTCCCGGTTCTCGCTCCTGTCTGTACCCGAAAACGTCTTTTTCTCTGTTTCCCTGTGAACAGAGTCGGTCACGCGGGTGTGATGACGGTGGCGAGTATGAAGAATGGCGCCCACCAAACGTTCCCCCCCCTCGGTAAGTCGAGAAAGTGTGGACAGATCTTAGCTCCATTCGTCCACCAACCCTGGGTCAAGTCTATTGATTCCGACGATGAGCAGCCCATCGACCGGTATTTGCAGTATGACGGGTGATCAGTAATGTATTCCAGGAAGGAAGTATTCGTCCAGTCCACTTAGGAGATTGTCTTCACACAGATAGGAATAAGTATCCTTCCAAGTCAGCTCAGCGCATATATTCTGTATTCAGTTTATAAATGTCTCCCCCGAGATTCAGACTCTTCGGCAATATACGAGACTAGCACTCAAACATAACCGAGATCTTTGAGTGCTTCGACCGCTCGTCCGTTGTCGATGGTCTCCTCTGTCGTCTCTGGCGGCTCCGAACGAATTTGGCGACGGCGCTCAACCGGGACTTCAAGCCACGGAACCTCAACAAGTTCCGGAACACGGAGTCCCGGGTGACCGTACCCTCGGATAGGGATCGGAAATTCGCGCTCACCGAGAAGCTGTCCGTGATCGGCTGTGACGACGGTTTTTCCATTAAGTTCGGGGATCAGACGTTCGACATGGTCAAGCGCGATGTCGAGGTTTTCCTGGTAGGCAGTCCGAAGCTTGTCAAGTGGAACGGAGTCTTCACCACTTGTCAGCGCCTCCCACGGGGCACCATCGTCGTAGCCGTCGAACAGTTTCTGGCCCGTCGGGCCGAAGAAAGGCCAGTGAGGGGGTATGTAGTGAAAAACGAGCCGCTTGTTTGGAAACGCCTCTACGGCTTCCATCGCCGCATCAGTGAGCGTACTCGGGTGGTGATCCTGACGCCAGATGTGGCGGATTGCGTGGAAATCGTCATCGATTTCGCCCACTTCTCCGCGATTGGATCTGTGGATGTGCGGGCTAGAGGTGACATAAACAGTGTCGTGGAGCTCCCGTCCTCCGAAGTTCCGATTTAGGAATTCATTCGTGTACGGTGCTTGTGACCGGACGCACCGGAGGTTTCCTTCGAGCGATTCACGCTCACGGTACGCTCGTTCGAACATGTCGTACCTACAGGCGTCAAGAATCAGGAGGTTATCCCAGTCTTTATTCACCACATCAACACCAGAGGGACAGTCTTGAAGATGCGTCGCGAGCTTGTAATAGAGAACGTTGATGCCCTGTGCGAGGAGCTTTGGCCGTCTGAGCCGATACTTGAACTCGGCGGTGGCGCTGCCTCTCGGGTAGTTCACGTCCCGACTCAGAATAGTCGGAATAATAAATCTGCTGAGATGGGTAGGCTTACATCTGGACAGTAGCATGCTGTTGACAGTGTGGCGTCGATGGACATCGCTCGCTCGATGGCGTACCTCTCTGCCGTCCGTGGCGCGAACCAGATACTCGGATTCGTCAGTCTCATGCTGTTCACACAGGCACTTGGAGCGGCGACGATGGGGTCGTACTTTCTGTTCCACACAGTCGTCGCCGTCTCGACGACACTCTCTGGAGTCGGAATCAACGGGGCAGTTGAGAAACGTCTTAGTGGGGGTGAAGACTCATTTGTTGTCCTTGGCACGGCGGTGGTTGTGAAGGGCGTGATACTAACAGTAGTGGGTGGAGCCATTCTGCTAGGTCGTCACTTTATTGCCGATTACGTTGGTGCCGACTTGGCAGTACTAGTAGTTATCACAATCTTTCTTGACGAGTACTCAGCGCTATTCGAACGCACCGTCGCCGGAGAGATGTCTGTCGACAAGACTGCTGTCGTCCAGTTCACCAAGCAGGTCACGTATGCGGCTGTTGGACTGTTGTTAATAGACCTCGGCTACGGCGTTCGTGCGCCGGCATACGGGCTCGCAGCGGGGTATGCAGGCGCACTCCTTGCCGCCAACTACTACCGGGAAGCCCGGATTGGACGCCCGAGCATGGAACAGGCCCGGTCGCTGTGGGTGTACGCGAAGCACAACTACGTCACCTCAGTTGGTGCGTTCACACACCAGTGGATGGACCTTCTCCTTCTGGGGTTCTTCGTGAGCCAACCGCTCGTCGCCGCCTACGAAATTGCTTGGCGAGTTTCGAGTGTCCTGCTCGTCGTGACACAGGCGTTCGCCGCGAATATTATTCCACAAGTCAGTGCTTGGGATGCCGAAGGACGGCAAGACCGCGTCCACAGGTTCGTCGCAACAGGACTACTCGTCACCCTCGCGTTCGTCGTCCCCGGGAGCGTCGGTGCTGCACTCCTGTCGGAGGAAGTCCTAACGTTCGCGTTCGGTGAAGGGCTCCGAGCAGGGGCGCTCGTACTGGTCATCCTCGCTGGGGGTCGCGTCTTCGAAACTGTTGCTGACTTACTTGGTCGGCTCGTGATGGGACTAGACATCCCCGAGGTTGGGGCTCGCATGTCCTTCGTGATGCTCGCCTCAAACGTCATCTTGAACCTGATACTTATTCCAGTGTTCGGAATTATTGGGGCGGCAGTCGGGACAGTTGCCTCGTTCGCTGCCGGGACTCTGTTTGTCTATCAGTACGTCTCGACGAATTTCATGATCGTATTCCCAGTCAAGCACGTCATTTATATACTCTTGGCATCAGCAATAATGGGGCTTACCCTCTGGATCTTACTACAACAATTTCCAGTCACATCCCTCTTGACACTGTTCGGGTATGTAGCGCTGGGTGCCGTTTGTTACGGAGCGATACTCGTCGTTATCACTCCTCTGCGTGAGCGACTTGCTGATGGTGTCCGCGAACTCGCGGCATGAGGGTGACTGTCGATATATTTATTGGTTGATATATACGAAAGGTCCTGATGCTGTTCGCTCAATCAGTGAGGGACGTTACGGATGCGAAACATTGAATGACTGGAGAAACATTCATGTCGGTAGTGAAACGTATTGTTGATAAACTGATCAACGTTTACCGTTCTGAGGGGGCTCGAGAATCGGCTATAAGAGCACTCGGTTATCTCCAGGACAAGACGGTCCCTACCGTAACTGATCCCTCCGTCCCTGACCGTCGTTTCGCTCTGAAGTACCTGTTCAATCTGTACTTCCGTGCTAAGTACGGGCATGGGACGAACGTGATGGAGGAAGACTGGGACACCCTCGTTCTGTTGGACGCATGCCGTTTCGACTCGTTCGAATGTGTAAACAAGATCCCTGGTGAACTGCAGTCGCGTATCTCCCAAGGAGTCGATAGCGACGAGTTTGTTAAGAAGAACTTCCGTGGACGGACCCTACACGACACAGTATACGTAACGGCGAATCCACACGTCGAAATGCTGGACGGTGACGAGTTTCACGATGTTGTCACAGAACCACTCTCCGAGTGGGACTCAGAGATTCAGTGCGTTTTACCGGAGCAAGTCACCCAATCGGCAATTCGAGCCCACCAGAAATACCCACGGAAGCGTATCATCGTACACTATATGCAACCACACGACCCACCGCTCGGCCCGACGGCGAGGGAGTTGCGAGAAGAACACCAAATCGGAGGAACACTTGCTGAGGAGGGGAGTTCCACACCCCAAGACCGAGTTCTGGAACTCGTAGCGCGAGGAGAGATTCCGGTTGAGAGAGCGCGGACTGCATACAGAGAGTCTCTCGACATCGTTCTATCGGAGGTGAGTGCCCTGCTGAGCGAGGTCTCGGGAAAAATCGTCGTCAGTTCTGATCATGGTGAGCTGTTCGGTGAGCAACCGTACCCATTGCTCGGCCCACTATATGAACACTACCGCAATCCACGGATAGAGGAACTGTGTCGGGTTCCGTGGTTCATTCCAGACTTCGACGGTGAAAGACGTGATACCGTAGGGGAAGAGCCGGTAGAGTCAGGAACATATCCGGGAAGGGTAGACATAGAACAGCAGCTGGAGGCACTTGGATACAAGTAATACCGGGTCACGAGACTGGCTTCCAGTCCGCTGGCGGGGGATACCTCCGAAAGATGTCCGCCCAGGCGTCAGTTGTCGAAGAATCGTCTTGCTCCCCGCCTGGCATAGTCGGGCAGGCGTTTGAGTTCACTTGGATCGGAGGTGATGAACAGCACGAAATATGCTAGCGAACAGAGTATGTCTCCCCGGTCCACTGCTCTGTACAGACGCCGTTCCGCGGCACCTCCGAGCAATTTCCCTATGGACCGCACGGTGTCTACTTCGTCAGCGAGCAATTTGCCCGTGTGCTTTTTGATGATCTTCTCGTAGAGCTCAATTGAGGTGGAATGTGAACTTCTGTCGGAGATACCGTCGCCGTGTTGTCTGTACGCCGTCAGTACCTCTGAAACGTAAACTCCCTCTCCCGAGGCAGAGAGTCGAATCCGTAAGTCCCAATCCTCAAGAATCGGCAGGTCCTCGTCATATCCCCCAACAGATTGGAGCAGGCTCCGTCTGACGAGTTCGTCACGAAATAGGTTCCCATCTGGGAAATCTCTAGTGAGACATCGCTGTAACAGCCGATTTGGTCTGAGAGTTCCCGTTGAGTCCCAGAGTTCGATTCGCTCTCCAGTCATGTCCACGTACTCAAAGTTGGAAAACGCAAACTCGCAGTCGTTCGCAGTGAGCGCAGCGCGTTCGCGCTCCAGTTTATGTTCGTTGAAGTAATCGTCCCCGTCAAGAAACGTAATCAGATCGCCCGTGGCACGCTTGATTCCGACGTTCCTAGTCGCTGGGATGCCGTATTCTCTCTCAAGGAGGACCACGTCTATTATATCCGGGTACGCTTGTTCATACCGTGTCAAGATATCGGGTGTCCTGTCGTCTGAACAGTCGTCTACTGCGAGAATCTGATTCGGGGCGACTGTCTGGTTCAATACGGACTCGATCGCCTTGCCGACGTAGCGTTGCTGGTTATGCGTCACGATCACGACCGAGATCGTTTCCGGACTACACATGAGTTTCACTCACCACGGCTTGCGTGACAAGAACCGCCGAGTAACTCTCTCGGATAACTGTACGGTATCGCTCACCGGATCTCACCGAGTTTGCCCGGGAGAATCCTTCGAAGTCCGAAGTACGTCGCCTGTGGTGTCTCCGCCAGTAGCTTCGGGTTCGATCGGAGCAAAGAGACGTACCGACGAACGTACTCTCGCTTTGGAACACGGTGGGGGTCCCAAATCATTCGGTCTAGGTGTGCACGCTCGGCGACTTCCTTGCGGGCATCTGTCGGGACTGTATCGTTTGTCTCCGGTGTTGAGAGCAAGGCGTCACCGAACCGCTCTGCGAACCGTTCGGGTGTGAAAAGATCAGAGTCGGAGAGGAATGATTGCGCCGCTGTCACGTATTCCTCAAACTCCGAAGCCGAGACGCCTGTGAGGTAGTCGTGGAGGTCCGCTGGTGAGGCGAACTCTCGGTAGTCGATAAACGTCTCCGGCGGGACGCAGTCGCTAATGTTACTCGCACCCCAGTAGATTGGCACCGTTCCGGCTCGAAAACAGTCAAAGATTTTTTCTGTCACATACCCTGATATATTTGAGACATTCTCAAATGAGAGGGCGAACCGGTAGTCGTGATATGTCTCCACCTTGTCGTCAATTAGCCCTCCATAGGTCTTGAATGTCTCTGGGAAAAAATTCCCGCGAAACATTTCCATCGGACTCGGTGGATCATTCCACCCGCGGCCGTACAGGTCAAACTGCTCAGGATGATGTCGCTCATAGTACTGGATGACGCTCTTCCGGGCGGTGTACAGCTCGTTGGGGTGCTGTGAGTACTTCCGACTGGAGACGTTAGTCAACAGTGTCCGGTCCGCGAAGTCGGTTCGTTCGTTGGCACGGTTGTCCGTCCAGCGGTACGGGAGATTGTACGTCACCGCACGGTCTGTCTGGTCTGCGAGGCTGTCGTTCCATGTGAGGATGCGATCGAACAGCGACTGAAACTGCAGGAGTGATGCCAAACTGTTGAACGGAACCGCTGAGGGGGGCTCCCGCATCATATACACGAGTTTCGGTGGATCTGGCATCGAGAGCAATCTGTCAAGATAGTAGAAATTGGCGTCGATAAACAGGACGAGATCGACAGTCGCAAGATCATACTGATCGACTGTTCCTAAGTTGTGACCCTCCTTGGAGAATCGTTCCTGAAGACGACTGAATCCAGGTCTATCGACGCCGTACAGTTTTAGCGGCGTGTACTGCTCAAACTCGAACAGTTCGTCCTTGAGAAGTTCGGCGTACCGAGGGACGATGCTGATCTTCATGTTTTGTACCCTAAGTCTCGAAGTCGGTCGGTTACGGTTTCGTTGTCGATCTGATCACGATCTTTCGGGGGATCGACGCTGATGTCTCGCCGGTCCCCTTCGATGACGTTCCACGGGATTTCGAGGAGTTTCGGATGGTGAACCCGCTTCGGATGGCCGTAACCACGGACTGGAATCGGGAAAGTCCATTCTCCGAGGAGGTTACCGTGGTCTGCCGTCACGACTGACCGGCCGTTGAGTACCTTGAGCAGACGCTCAACGTGCGGAAGGGCAACGCGGAGATTTTCTTCGTACGCGGAGATCATCCTCTCCGCATCGTCGGATAGTGGCCCCAGCAGCATCGTCCATGGCGAGGGGTAGTTAGATCGTTCCTCCTCTGAGAGGTGCATTTCGATACCACCGTATGATTCGGTACCATCTGAGCCGATGAACGGGTAGTGTGGCTGCATAAAGTGAATCACGAGTCGTTTGTTCGGATACTGTTCATGGACTTCAAGCGAGGCTTCGACAACCCGGTCAGGGGTTACAGTCCGCAACTTCTCATCCCAAGCGTCATCAAGGAGATTGATGTGTCTGTGGAACGTTCCGCTTGGAATCTTGTATGCGTGTGGATTGGCGGTGACGTACACTGTGTCGTGGAGATCACGATCAACGAAGCTCTCTTCGAGAAATTCCCAACTCTCTGATCCAGGCGAAACCGCGCGCTCCAAAGTCCCCGGCAGATCGGCGATACGAGCAAACGTGTCGTACCGACACGCATCAAGGATTACGAGGTTGTCCCAGTCCCGAGAGACTACATCAAGCCGGTCCGACGGCGCAGTTCGCCGGTAGAACCACCCATTAAGTAGGATGAACTCCAGATATAGATTCCTAGGATTCCGGAGAACGCGGCGCAGATTCTCGATGCTGTATCGTTCGAACATCGGTCGTGAGTTCACCATACGTCTCCTATTATAGCTGATTAACCCTATCGGTATTCTTCCTGGATTGTCCGAACAGCTTTTATCCCATCACGATTACCATCGGTATGGACGGGTGTACACGGGGCAGCTACCTCGTTGCTCAAGTATCGACTGGGGGTGACTCACTTGCTAGAACAAATTCTATCACTTGAGAAGGTGTCCCTGTCCACGCTCTATGATAGAGATATCACCCTCTCAGGCAACAGTTCACACTTATATCCAAACTGGACAGAGACATTCCTAAATGGCCGCCTCTTGATGATTATATGCAGAAGCTTCGAAGAACTTTCAACCCAGGTTTCGAAACGGTATACACAAGACCCGAACGCATTACAGGGGCTGACGACACTCACTGTGGTAGTCAACAACATCCAATCTTGCAGAAAACGGCTAAATAACTTGAAGATAGCTACTCTCAAGAATATGGAGTGGTACCAAGTGGGGGCATCAGGTTGTGAGAATCGGAATAATTAGGCAACGAGTTTCACGGGTGCTCGGTAAAATTGGCTTGAGCGGGTTTGCCGGCCTAATACTGTTTGGGTCACTAATCGGAGCTTCCGCTGTTGCGGTCGTATTTGGGCTGACAACAGGACTTAGATCACTCTACATCGCAATCGGTGCTACGATCATTCTCGTTGGTGCGATGACGCCTAACCAGAGCGTACCATCGTTCTCGATTAACATAGATTTAGTTCAACTGTCGAAGCTCACGATGGCACTGGGCTTATTTGGGATTTCAGTCGCCTTCTTGATCAACCGAACTGCGTCACTCCTGCTGTTCGTCCCAGCGTTTCTTGTGCTTGTGGGAATGGTCCTCCGTTCTGAGCAACGACCCAGATTGGCGGCAGTGACTATTGTACTGTTGTATGGACTATTCTCGTTGTCAAAGTTTGTTGGAACTCGGTACTACTTCGGTGCTGGTGACGTTCTTGGGCATACCTTAGGTGTGAGACAACTCCTCCAAGATGGCACAAGCGCAATCACGTACACAGCGTACTCCTCATTTCCCGGTCTCCATATTACAGCCGCTAGCACCCACTTGGTGAGTGATCTGCCAGTATATGTCGCTTACACACTCGTCGGAACGGCGATGATGACCGTCGTTGTCGCGGTCATCTACCTCTTTTATCGGCTCCAGTTCATCGACGGACGGGCCACCGTCGTCGCTACCTTCTTATTTGCGACATTTGAGCAGAGTATATATTTTTCAACATATGTATTCCCACAGACACTTGCGTTTGGATTCATCATCATCGTATTTTACCTTGCACTTTCTCTCACAGCAAACGGCGATGCCGGACGATATCTTCTTGCCGGGGTGTTTTCTCTCGCTTCGGCAGCAACCCACCACTTTACAGCTCTTCTACTATTCCCGGCGGCGGCGGCAATCACCGTTGGTCAACTCCTCCGAGATGGCCGGTTGACAGTGGCGATTCGAGGATCACGCACCGTCAAAGTTCTGACGGGCTGGGTTTCCGTGATCTTCGCTTACTGGTTCATTGTCAACGACTGGATATTCGATGCCATCGCGTACACAGTAGGGCAAAGTTTCGTAAATATTGGCGATGATACCGCAGACACATCCACTGAGTCTCAAGAGACGCAAGAAGTGGAAGAGAGCAGTACCGATCCAGGGGGAAGTACCGATCCAGGGGGAAGTACCGATCCAGGGGGAAGTGTCGATCTAGGGGGGAGCGTTGACCCAAGCAATATCCGGACGACACAGGAAGTATATACCTATGCGACGACAGGACAAGTTGATACGATTGAGCGTGCGGTCGTCTCTTTCGCAGAGCCCACTCTGTTGTATCAGATCGTTGTGGTTGCACTCGTGATCCTTGGTGCGTATGCATTAGCTCGTTCGGAGTATGAGGCTTCATTCCCAAGCTTACTACTGCTTGGGGTTGGGGCGACTGTACTCTTTGTTAAAACGCCGATTCAAATTTGGTCAATGCGCCGGCTCCAAATGGTATGGGTCATCTTCTTCGTAGGATTCGCTGCTGTTGGGGTAACGTGGGGCCTCCGGGAGAGAGAGACAGCGATACGAGTTGCTGTCGTTGGCATACTCGCCCTTGCTGCGGTGAGCGGCGCACTTGGTGCGGCTGACGACGTATCGGCTATCGAACTGACAGATGATCAGACTCGGGCGGTTGCACTCGGCGATGACCGCGATCAGTATGTGCAGCTTGCGATATTTATGAACCGGCACAGCGCGAATGTCTCGGCGCCGTGGATTGCGAATGAAGCAC
>Ga0209917_1000952_pt1 | contig 11848 bp, 12 predicted proteins | sample SalPon2_C_H2O_MG_FD_185710 | JGI IMG/M metagenome (GOLD analysis project Ga0209917, IMG submission 185710) | Salt pond water microbial communities from South San Francisco under conditions of wetland restoration - Salt Pond MetaG R2_C_H2O_MG... | ecosystem: Environmental > Aquatic > Non-marine... | reverse complement strand
CCGCGAGGACGCCGACAGCGTCGAGGACCGGGCGCAGATCATCCTCATCACGGGGCTGACGCTCGCGGTCCTGTTCGTCGCCGTCGTCCTCCTGTTGAACACCGTCATCTACACCGAGAACCTCGCTACCCGGAGCGTCGACACCGGCGAAAGCGACGCCCTCGCGTACCGTGACGCAGTCGAGCGGAGTCTTTGGCCCGCCGTCTCGGAGGTGAACGACGGGGATACCACGCGGACGGAGCGCGTCGGAAACGCCGGCGCCCGCGTCGACCGCGTCGCCGAACTGAACGCCCGCAGACACCTCCTCGAAGGCACGGCTGCAACCGTCACGAACCGGACGTACCACAACGGGACGCGGCTCGTCCAGACGAACACGAGTCGGACGGTGACGCCCACGGGGGCGCCGACGACTGCGAACTGGACGATGGCGACGGACGCCGACGACGTGCACGCGGCCGAACTAAACGTCACAGGCGGGCTCGAATCGACGACCGACACCGACGAAGCGTTCAGCATCGCCGTCGTCGGCGACGGGGGGGACGAGTGGCGCGTCTACGTCTACGAGGACGCGGGAACGGGGGACGTGACGCTCGCGGTCAAGAACGGAACGGCACCGATCGACGACGGCGTCTGTGCCGGGCAGTTCGCCGGGCCGCCGCGACTGAATTTGACGGCTGGGACGGTCAACGGAACCGACTGCGGCGCCCTCGCGTTCGGATCGGGGATCAGCGAGCCGTACGACGATGTGTTGATCCAGTACGGAAACCGGACGACGGCCGAGTACACCCTCACGGTGAACACGACCCTCTCGCCGGCCGTCGACCCGAGCTTCGACGACTCGCCGACCACGACGGCACCGTATCAGGCCCCGGTCGTCTACAGCCTGCACGCCGACATCGTATACGAGTCGGCCGAACTGACCTATCGCGCCCGGATCTACGCGGGACCGGAGGCTGACGGATGACCCACGACCGGGGCGTCTCGACGGCCGTCAACTACGTCCTCACCCTCGGCATCACGACCATCCTCGTCAGCGGCCTCCTCCTCGCCGCCGGAGGCGCGGTCGACGACCGCCGGGAATCGACCACGCGGACCACGCTCGAAGTCGTCGGCCAGCGCCTCGCCGCGAACCTGATGTCGGCGGACCGTCTGGCCGGTACACCCGACACTCGAACCGTCTCGCTCGGCGTCGACCTGCCGGAACGGATCGCCGGGAGTGGGTACACCGTTCGCGTGAACGGATCGAGTTCGACGCTGGTGTTGGAAGCGGATACCGTCGACGCCACGCGCCGCGTGTCGTTTGTCACCTCGACGACCGTCGCCTCGACGACGGTCCGTGGCGGGCAACTGCGGATCGTCCTGACGCCTGCGGACGAACTGGAGGTGCGGACGGCGTGAGGGCCCAGAGCGAGATTCTCGGGTTCGTCCTGATCTTCGCACTGATCGTCTCCACGACCGGTGTCGTCTACGTCGCGGGGTTCTCCTCGCTGGAGGACGCCCGGACTGCCGAGGAACTCAACAACGTCGAGCGGGCGTTCGACGTACTCGACGACAACATGCTGGACGTGTCACGGCGCGCGGCGCCGAGTCGGGCGACCGAACTGAGCCTCGGCAACGGTGGTATCGAACTCGGCGAACCGACGAACATCACCGTTCGGGCGACGAACACGAGCGATCCGCTCGACAACCGGACTGTCACGGCCGAGACCCGGCCCATCGTCTACCGACTCGACGACACGAGCATCGCCTACACGTCGGGGGCGACGATCCGCCGCGACCGGAGCGATGCGGTGATGCTGTCGGAGCCGCGGTGGACCGTCTCCGACGAACGGACAGTCGTCCCGCTGCTGGGCGTCTCGCAGGGTGGCGACACCGGGAGTCTGAGCGGCGATACGACGATCCTGGTGCGGACACAGCGGGATAGCCGCAGTATTCCGGTGCGGTTCTCCCCCGCGTCCGGCTCGCGAGTGAACGTCACCGTCACTATCACCTCGCCGCGTGCGGACGCGTGGAAACGCTTCCTCGAACGACGCGGGTTCACCGCCGTCGACCCGGCCGGTGCCGACCCGACCGACGGCGTGATCACCTACGAGGTCGAAACCGACGCGCTGTACGTCCAGCAGACGACGGTGAGCGTCACGCTCACGCGGTGACACGGGTCAGGTTGCCGTCGCGTTGACCCGCGTGACGGAGACGTGGAGGTAGGTGATCTTCGGTGCCGCCGTTCCGAGGTCGAGGGTGGCGTTCTCGACCGACGGGTCGTACTCGAACTTGTTGGGATTGCCGTTGATGTCGATGGTCTCGCTGATGACCGCCCCCTCGACGTTCGTCTGCGAGGGCGGGCCGCCGCCGTTCAGGTCGACCGACGATTCCGGCGCATAGACGATGCCGACGAACTTGTAGTTCCCGTTCATGTCCACGACGCCGTCGGAGTGGACGAGCACGCGGAACGCAACCGGGTCGCCGCCGGCGTTGATGTCGTCGCTGACCGCAACGTCCTCGCGGGTGTAGACGGTGACGTTGTTGCTCCCGGAGACGCTGACTGTCCCGGGCGAGAAATCCCCGTTCACCACGAGTTCGACGTCGCCGTCACTGGTATCGATGGACATGCCGCTGCCGATACCCGAGGGGTAGTAGTACGTCCCGTCGGTGGTGATCGTGGACGTGCCGCTGGTGCAGTTCGACGTGGTCTCGCACTCGGTGATCTTGTCCTCTATTTTCGAGTCGACGCTCGGGTAGTAGACGCCGGTCTCCGACGGCGACGGTGGGGGCCCCGGATTCGGGTTGATCCCGCCCGGATCGGTCGCCGCCAGAATGTTGTCGAACTTCTCGTCGAACGGGGTCACTAGCTGGATCGTGACGCTCTCGTTGGCGTGGTCGTACGCGACGCTTCCCTGCGTCCGATCCTCGAAGAATCGGCCCCACGCCCGGTAGTGGGCGCTCCCGACGGTGACGTTGACCTTCCCGCTGAGAAGCGGGTTCCGGAGCCCCGCCGTCGCGTTCGGATACTGCCCCTCCGGGGGCGCCTGCTGGGACATGGTGATCGCGTTCGTCGACGCCGCCGTGCCGCCGACGAGGATCAGCGGGAGGGTCAGCGTCTGCCCACGGTAGTGAAACGCCGGCGGCGACACCAGGGTGCTTCCGGACGTGTCACCCCGCCAGACGCCGCCGCCCTGATACGCGAGGGTCGTTCCGCCGCGCTCGTACACGACGGCGCCCATCGTCTCGTTCATCACCTGCATCTCGACGTTTCCGGTCGATTCGTTGATGATCCTGACACGCATCCAGCCTGCGTCCTCGTCGACCCGAACGCTCCCCTGTCCGTTTCCGACGACGTCGACCCGCTGGACTTTAGAGGAGCCGTGTGCGACGAGGCTCGTCTTCGAGTCCAGTTGCGTCATCGCGTGTTCCGCCCGCCCCACGTCCGTCGACTGCGTGGTCTCCTGGACCGCGTCCGCACCGAACACGACGACGGCGCCCGTCCCGACAACGGTGAGTCCGACCAGCAGGACGACTGCGAGTACCTCCGACTGCGCCCGGCGACCGCCGGCCTCCGGATCGGACCACGACATGCGCGTATACAACCGTCCGACGTACAAAGTTCGATCGGCCGATTCTACGCGTTGATATTCGGACATGCTGTCAATCGGCGGTTCGACCGGCTACACGACCGTCGAGCCTACGAGTCTCGATATCGATAGGGAATCCGACGGACGTTGCCCCCGCTGGCCGCCGAGCAACAACTCTATACTCGCGCCCCCGCTGGGTCGAAGCATGCACCACGATACCACGTTCGTCGACGACCTGGGGCTCGACCCGGATCAGATTTCAGTCGCTGACGCGGACCGCGACCAGCGCTCCCACGACTGGGGGACCGCCCGTGAGGACGGCGTCCGCCCCGACGTGGTCGTCTGGCCCGAGTCGACCGACGACGTGGCGTCGATCATGCGCGCGGCGACCGACCACGGCGTCCCAGTCACGCCCTACGCCGCGGGGACGAGTCTGGAGGGTAACGCCGTCCCCATCCACGGCGGAATCACGCTCGATATGACGCGGATGGATGCCGTCCTCGACGTCCGCCCGGACGACCTGCAGGTCGACGTACAGCCGGGCATCCTCGGTGACGACGTGAACGAGGCGGTGGCGAAACACGGGCTCTTCCTCCCCGCGCTCCCCTCTTCCGGCGCCATCTCGACCATCGGCGGCATGCTCGCCAACGACGCCAGCGGCATGAAGACGGTCAAATACGGTGAAGTGAGCGACTGGGTGCTGGGGATGGAAGTCGTCCTCCCCACCGGCGAGGTGATCACGACCGGGAGTCGAGCGGTCAAAACCTCCAGTGGCTACGACCTCGGCGATCTGATCGTCGGCAGCGAGGGTACGCTGGGCGTCATCACCCGCGTGACGATCAAGCTGGCCGGGCGCCCGGCACAGGTTCGCGGCGGCCGCGCCCACTTCGAGACGCTCGACGACGCCGCCAACGCCGTCTTCGACGCCGTCCGCTCCGGCGTCGACGTGGCGAAGATCGAACTCATCGACCGCCTGAGCGCCGCGATGTCGAACGCCCACCTCGACACCGACCTCCCAGACGTGCCGATGGTGTTCGTCGAGTTCCACGCCAACCACGGCGTCGAGGAGGAAATCGACTTCTGTCGGTCGGTGTTCGAGGCCCACAACGTGACCGAGTTCGAGGTGGCCGAGAACGACCGCGGCATGGACGAGTTGTGGGCGGCGCGCCGGGAACTCGCCGAGGCGCTTGAACCGTACGAGGACCACCTCTCGCCGCTCACGCCCGGCGACGTGACCGTCCCGATCAGCGAGTATCCGGGCATCATCCGCTACGCGAAGGAGTTGGCCGAAGCGGAGGACTTTCTCATCCCCTGCTTCGGCCACGCCGGCGACGGCAACCTCCACTACGCGGTCATGGTCGACCCCGACGACCCCGAGGACGTGGCTCACGGCAAGGAGGTCTCGCGAAAAATCGTCGAACGCGCCATCGAACTCGGCGGCACGTCGACCGGCGAACACGGCATCGGCCTCGGCAAGCAGGACTACCTCGTCGCCGAACACGGCGAGGCGGCTGTCGACGCGATGCGGTCGATCAAGAAGGCCCTCGACCCGGCGGGCATCATGAACCCCGGTAAGGTGTTTGACGGGCCGGACACCTGATCGACGACGGGTCGATCAGCCCTCGTTCGCGTACAGGAATCCGGCGACGACGGCGAGCAGTGCCTCGGCCCCCTTCGAAATGACCGCCATCGGGTTCAGCTGCCCCTGGCTGTAGAAGGCGTCGGCCCCGAACCCCTGAAAGACGAACAGTGCAAGGACCGTCGCCAGGGCGTAGAGCGCGGCGACGAGGTAGAGTTCGCGCCGCCAGTACCGCGTAATGAAGATGGCGATTCCACCGAGGAAGCCGAGTCCGTTGAGCGCAAAGAGGATAGCGAGGGTCTGGCTGAATTCGATCACCCGCGGGGCGAGCAGGAGGTGGATGACGCCCGTAACCAGCGCCAGCAGAATTGCCAGGTAGCCAAGCGGGTTCCCCGGGAGGCTCACGAGGGAGTCGCTCGCCTGGGTGTTGCTCACGCTCATCGGCCAGCCCCCCGTTCGGCCAGCGATCCGGGGACGCGTCGATCGGCGGCCGATCGTGATGGGACGGCGGTCGGACTGCTGTCGAGTCGCATCATACACCCGGTTGTCAACGGGCCGAGGCAAATGTCAATTGGTTCGATCGTCGAAACGTCTCGCCCGGTCGGGCGACGGCGACACCCTCACAGATCGACGCGGTCGAAGTCGTAGAAGACGGCCTCGAAATCCCCCTCGCTCATCTCGGCTTCGAGTCGTTCGACGCGCTCGCGTGTCCGCTCCAGTTCGGCCTTCAGCCGCAGGTACTCCTCGTTGCCGTCCAGTTCCTCCCGCTCTTTGTGTGATTCGAGGGCGGCGAGTTTCGAGGCGGTCGAGAACAGTTTCGAGAGGTGGCGGTCGTACGCGTCGCGTTCGAGCAGTCCGTGGACGAGTCGCTGGATGTCCTTCCGGAAGAGCGGTTTGACGACGTAGTCGTCGAAGCCCATGTCGAGGACGTCGAAGTCGGGTTCGACCGCGGTGACCATCGCGACCCGGCAGCCGAGGCCGCGTTCGCGGATCGTTTCGAGCACTTCGTCGCCGGAGAGCCCCGGCATCAGACGGTCGAGCAACACCACGTCGGTGTCCTCGTCGACGAGTTCGAGCGCTTCCTCACCTTTCGTCGCGACTTCGACCTCGTACTCCTCGGAGAGCCACTCGGCGAACAGTTCGGCCAGTTCGGTCTCGTCTTCGACGACGAGGACGCGTGGTGGTGACGAAGTCATGACGACGCCGAGTTGCCCGGCTACAACGGAGTACGATGACAGGAAGAATGATAGTTCTGCCGGCTTCGCCGCGTGATCGCCGCGTCTTCAGGACTCCGCCGCCGAGCGCCGTTCGATCGTGAGCGTCCCACAGACGGGACAGAGGTAGTGGTCGTCGTCGAACGTCGACTCACACTCCGAACAGACGTATTCGGTCCCGCGTTCCGGTCCCAGTGGCAACATCCCGTCGTAGCTGTATGGCGCGGTCACAGGATTCCCACCTCGCCGTATCGGCCGCGTACGCCACCGTACATGGTATCTATCCGTATCAATCTATACCAGTCCATAGTATCAAAAACTACCGGTCGCCACCGGTGGGGCGGCGTACACAGGGCTTACCTGTCTCCGTATCCACCGTCGAGTCATGACGAATCGCGTCGTGCAGGGTCGAATGGTGACCGCCGAACGCCTGGCCGAACTGATCGAGGGCGAACCGCCCATGGAGGCCGACGCCATCGAGGACGCCGACCGCCAGTGTCCCGACTGCGACGGCGACGTCCTCGCCGTCGCGTACATGCCTTCCGTAACCGAGTTGATCACGGGGTACAAATGCCAGGAGTGCGACTGGTCCGCTACCGACCGATAACCGAAATCCCTTTACCGTCCTTCGGATAAGTGCGTGTCGAGGGGTCGTGGCCAAGCCCGGCATGGCGACTGACTCCAGAGGCAACGCCCGGTGACGACACTCCAGACTGATATACCGAGCGCGCGACTGATCATCGCCGCGCGACGACGACCCTCTGGAGTACCGAGGCGTAACCGGAGATATCAGTCGATCGGGGGTTCAAATCCCTCCGACCCCACTTCTCGCGGCGAACCACTTCGGCGAGCCTCGACGCTACTCGATGGAGTCGAATCAAGGCCGACGACTGGTTGGGTGAATCGGCCGAGGCGGGGTACCGAGAGCATCGAGACGAACTGTGGACCTCGCGGGTTACCCTCGTCGAACTGCTTGAGATTCACGGGCGATGTCACAGTGCTGGCCGCTGCGAGCTCCGTCGAGCAGGAGGGACTGACGCCCTTCGACGCGCTTCACTCGACGAAGCGGGCAACCCATCGTCTCCAGCGACGGCTCACAGAGCGGATCAGACTCGAAGAGCGACCGCCGACGGCGAGGAAGCTCATCTGCGGCTTCCGCCCCACGGCCTCCGTTCTCCCAGCGAACGCCGGACCTGAGTCGGCCGGATGTCACACCCTGAACTCCGCGATCAGGTAGGCGTCGTCGCCCTCCACCGTCCCGGGATTGACCCCCTGAATCGGGACGGTGTTCCAGTAGATTTCGACCGTCACACTCCGTGCCGACCCTTCGGGGTCGAGATAGATCGTCTCGCCGGACTCCCACTGATCGCCGATACCGACCTGTGGCGGGTTGTCACCCGATGCTTCGACGAAGTTCTCCCTGTCGCTGGCGTACGCCTCGTTCGCGGGCGTGCCGCTATCGGGTGGGCCACCGATGTCGAGCGGTTTCGACCCGATGACGTAGAGCCGGTCGGTGGCGACGGCGTCGCCGGCTTCGAGCGTCACCGCAATCGTCCGCTCGCCGCCGTCCGGAACCGTCGTCTCGGAGACGCTGATCTGCGGCGCGGGCGGCGGGATGTCGGACTCGTCGGTGAGAACGAACCCCGACACCGTCGTGACGAGGACGACGGCGAGGGCGACGAGTAACGTCACCGCAATCACCGGCGCAACCCCCCGCTGGCCGTCGGTAAACGCCCTGAGCACACGCGAGCTTCTACGACGAAACGTAAAAACGATTCCCCTAGGTATCACGGCGGGGAGGCGCCGCCGGAGGGACTGTCTGGCCCCCCGGCGCTTTTGCCCGTGCGGATTCGACGCGTCGCATGGTACCGTCACCCGACGCGGCCGACCCCGCCGGGCAGCCGTCCGCGACCGTTCGTGGCTCACGCCCGTTCCTGAGTTGGTATCACCACGCGCTCGCCGTCGCCTACAGCGTCAGCGCCGCCGTCTCCGCCGGATCGATGCCGCTCGGTCAGTTGGGACTCTACTTCGTCGGCTCGCTCGTCGGTGCCTACGTCGTCGTAATCGTCCTAACCGTGATCTGGCGCCGACTCGTTTCGCGACTGCTGTAACTGTGTGACGTGCGCACATACTGCAATCGTCGAACTGCCCTTCGACAATATATTGCCACGAACACGCACGTTTTTATCCCGTTCTACCTTCATCGAACGTATGAGGAGTCCACCCGAAACGAGTGAGCTCGATACACCGTCACGCATTCTCATGGGCCCTGGCCCCAGCATGATCGCACCGCGCGTCCTTCGCGCGATGTCGACGCAGGCGCTTGGCTACATGGACCCGAAGTTCCTGGAGATCATGGACGACATCCAGGAGCTCCTGCGCTATACGTTCCAGACGGACAACGAGTGGACGCTCGCGACGAGCGGGACGGGCACCGCGGCGATGGAGACGGCCATCGGCAACCTCGTCGAACCCGGCGACACGATGCTGGTCCCCACCAACGGTTACTTCGGCGAGCGGATGGGGAAAATCGCCCGCCGCGCCGGCGGCAACGTGGTGACCGTCGACGCGCCCTGGGGCGAACCGCTCCAGCCCGCCGACGTGGCCGACGCCTTCGACGAACACCAGCCCGACGTGTTCGGCTTCATCCACGCCGAGACGAGTACCGGCGTCCGCCAGCCGAACGTTCCCGACTTGACCGACATCGCGCACGACCACGACGCTATCGTCATCGCCGACTGCGTTACCTCCCTGTCCGGCGTCGAACTCCACATCGACGAGTGGGGCATCGACGCCGCCTACGGTAGTCCGCAGAAGTGTCTCTCCTGTACTCCGGGGGCGACGCCGCTCACCGTCGGCGAACGTGCGCGTGAGAAGATTCTGAACCGCGAGGACGACACCGGCTCCTGGTATCTCGACCTCGACCTCGTCATGGAGTACTGGGGCGACGAGCGCAACTACCACCATACCGCGCCGACGACCAACTTCTACGGGCTCCGCGAGGCGCTCCGTCTCGTCGCCGAGGAAGGACTCGAGAACCGCTGGGAGCGCCACCTCGAAATCGCGGGTGAACTCCGCGAAGGACTCCAGAATCTCGGTCTCACGCCCGCCGCCGAGCGGGAGTACTGGCTCCCCAGCCTGAACACCATCGAAGTGCCCGACGGCGTCGACGACACGGCCGTCATCGAGTTCCTGATGAACGAGTACGACATCGAAATCGCGAGCGGGCTCGGCGCTCTCGAGGGTGATGTCTGGCGGATTGGGTGCATGGGCTACTCCGCCCGTCGGCAGAACGTCGCCTGCCTCCTGACCGCGATGGAGGAGGCCCTCGAAGCGCAGAACTTCGACGTGGACGAACCGGTTATCGAAGCGTAACTCCTCTCACTCGCTCTCGACTTCTCCCGCCGTCTCCCCCAGTTCGACTGCCGTCCCGTGGTGTCGACACTCCTCCAACGCGTGCTTCGCGGCCATCCCCGCGCTGTGGGCGTGTTCCCCCCGGCCGACGCCGACCTTGAGGTCGACCCCGACCGCCTCCTCGACGTGGTCGATGGCGCCGTGGTAGTCGCCGGCACGCATCTCGGGTGTGACGGCGATGATGTTGTCGCCACCGACGAAAAACGAGAGCGCGCCGTGCTCTTCCCGGAGATAGCGCATCAGCGCCGCGTACCCCTGTTCGATCTGGATGAACGAGTCGAACTCGTTGAGCTGGTCGGTGTACTTCTCGGTCGCGTCGTTTACGTCGAAATGGGCGATGGACACGTCCCCGTCCGACGGCGTCGCGATCGGCGTCCCGGTCAACACCTCCCGCCGGTCGCCGTCCTGGGCGCTCCCGGCGCTTTGGAGCCCCGCGGTCGCCTCTTCCAGCGCGACCGCCGGGTTCGCGTCGACGCCGATGCCGAGGCTGAGCGTGACCGGATACCGGTTACCCGTCGACTCCTGCAGGAGGCGATGATCGTCGGTGTCGAGCCCGTTGGTCACCGCGACCATGTTGTCGAATCGGGTGAAGAAGGCGTAGCCGCCACGCTGACCGACGAACTGCGCGATGTCGGCAAACAGCCGCGACTGGAGCGTCTGGAGGTCCATCTCGCGGCGCGGTTCCGGCGTCACCGTCCACGGCCCGTAGTTGTCGATCTGAATGAGCGTCAACTGCGTGTTCGTCACGGTACCGGAAGGTAGGGCGGCGTCCAAATGGCTCTTTGGTTTGGGGATGGTCCTCAGGCGGCGTCGTAGAGCGACTGCACCTCGTTCGCGGAGAGGGCGCGCGAGTAGATGCGCACGTCGTCGATCTCGCCGGCTAGCTTGTCCCCACTCGGTGAGGGATTGGCTCCGATCCTGATCGGTGCGGTCGAACTCGACCCTCCACTCGTCGCCAGTTGGAATGGCTGCCCGTTCTTGTAGCCGATCAGGTTCGTTCCGTCCCACACGACGCCGACGTGTTGCCACTCGCCGCTCGGCGCCGTGCCGAACGTATACCAGTCGCTGCCGTCGTAGACGCCCCACTCGTTACTCCCCTGTTTCCATCCGAGTTCGAGGTCGTTGCTCTGGTGGAACACCCGGGGGTAGGCACCGTCGATGCCGTCGGTGGGTTTGACCCACGCAAATCGGCTCTGTACGGCGCTCGCGTCGATGAATCCCGGCACCTCGATGTAGTCGTCGGTGTCGAACGCCCCTGCTTGCCCCACCTGTCCGCCCGCGTACGACACGTCGCCAACCACGGTTCCGTCGTAGCCGTTCCCGCTCACATCCTCTGCAGTCCCGTCCAGCGGGTAGTACGCCGTGAGATCAGTCGCGAGACCGACGCCATCGTTGTGGCGGCACTGTTCGGTGTAGAAGCCGAGGTCGAACGTGACCGAGTCGGACTGAATCTCGTTGGCGTGATCAACCGGGAGTTCCCACGCGAATCCGATGTAGTGGACCGTGGGCGAGTTGGTGTAGCAGTCTCGCCCCTCGGTGTTCGGCAGGCCGTCGAGGGGAATGCCGTTCTCGACGGAGAGTTGCGTGAGGACCTCCCGGAGCGTCCCCTGCGCGACGATCCGGTCGTCGCCCGAGACGGCGACAGACGACGAGATGGGCGTGTCGCCGAACTCGCGGTCGGTGACGATGGTCTCGGGGTCTTCGAGGACGTTGTCCCCGTCGTCGTACCAGACCGTCACCCGAATTTCGTCGGCGAGTTCGACGCCCGAGCCCTCGTCGGGGTCGTCGGCCTCGGGTTCGGTCAGTCCGTTCTCGCTCTCGTCGAGGAGGCCCCCGTTCAGCCAGACGTAGCCGGGGTTGTCACAGAGCGCGAAGTCGAAGGTGACTTCGCCGAAGTCGCCGGGTTTCACGTCCGAGAGTTCGATCACCGGGCTATCGAGGTCGTCGGGGACGTCTGCCAGTTCCTCGCAAGGGTCGGCGTCGCCGGACTCGATGGCCGCCCGCGTCTCGTCGTCCGGGAACCCTTCCTGGAAGGTGGCGTTCATGAACCCCTCGCGGTCCTCGACGACCAG
>Ga0209917_1000950_pt1 | contig 11863 bp, 15 predicted proteins | sample SalPon2_C_H2O_MG_FD_185710 | JGI IMG/M metagenome (GOLD analysis project Ga0209917, IMG submission 185710) | Salt pond water microbial communities from South San Francisco under conditions of wetland restoration - Salt Pond MetaG R2_C_H2O_MG... | ecosystem: Environmental > Aquatic > Non-marine... | reverse complement strand
GTGTTTGTCTATTCTCTCTCGCAAGCGGCGTTCTTTCGCGTGCATATTATCGACAAAGATGGAGATTCGTTCATCAATAAAAAGCTCTGGCCTGTATTTGTATATTTACTTGTGCACCGCGGGTGTACGCATAAACTACGCCCACCTACCTAAGTACGTATATACAGTTTGTACACTTTTATCGCCGGAAGACAGGACGGACGACAATGAGTGGGTGGCGGCCTCACCACGGCAACAGCGGTTGTGCTGGTCGGTCGCTCACAGTCGGGCCAGCTGTTCGCCTTCTGCCTCGACTCGAAGCTCCCGCCACCGACGCAGGCTGCGTTTGAAGCCACGGTAGCTCAACACGGATCCTCGTGGCGCGAACACAACGAGGGCGAAGGGCTCCGGGATCGATCGTTTGTCGATCCGGGTGAGCCCGGAGATCGACTCCGGACTCGTATGGGAGTGATAAAAGATCCGTGGCGGTGGCGGCACCCGTTGGTCGACGGTCGTCTCAAAGCGTCGCTTCGGGATCGACGACTCGTTTGGGATCGGGACGTGACGCGTCGCCCGCAGCCGGCTCCCGCGACGGACACAGTCAAGAAAGCCACCGGCCTCCTCGGGATGGTGGGTGGCAACATAGCTCTCGACGGAGGCGCGGATCGTCGGTGGGATCACAAGCGACCGGATCGGCCAAGGAACCACATCGTCCCTTGTCGGCGGCGTGACACAGGCCTTTCGGCTCGCAGTGTTGGTTAGTCGTCGGCGATGCTCGGGGCGTCGCTGAGATCGAGCTCGTCGTCGATCGGTTCGGTCGGGTTGGCATCCTGTGCCGTCGGCGACAGCCCGAGTTGGTAGTCGTCGGGATCGGCGCCATCGCGCAGACTCGTCCGGCCGCGGTGGACGGCGACCGCGTCGTCAAGGTGGAGTTCGACCGCCTCCAGCAGGGCCTCGGCCTCCAAGGGTTGGCCGCGGGCTTTGATCTCGTCGATGAGGGCGTCGTCCGGTACATCGAAGGCACGCTGAGTGATGATCGGCCCCTGATCGAGGTCGGTTGTCACATAGTGGGCGGTGACACCCGCGATGCGGACGCCTTCCTCCTTGGCTTGGCGGTAGGCAGCCGCCCCGGGGAACGACGGCAACAAACTCGGGTGGATGTTGATGATCCGATCCTCATACCGGAAGACGATCTTCGGGCCGAGAATGCGCATGTACCGGGCGAGGACGATCAGATCCACGTCGTGTTCGGCCAAGATATCGAGCATCCGATCCTCGTCGGGTGAGCCCTTGCCGTCGCCGATATCGTAGAATGGGATGTTGGTCGGTTCGACCACGTCGCGGAGCGTCCCGCGGTTGCTGATGACCGCCGAGATCTCCACATCAAGATCGTCGCCGGCGGCGTCCATGAGTGCTTCGAGGCAGTGGGATTCCTTGGTGACACAGACAGCGATCCGCCGGGTCTCCCGATCGCTGGGGAACCGCACCTGGATCTCGACGCCGAGCTCACGGCCCAGCTCCGAGAGGGCGTTCCGAAGCTCGTCGCGCTCACAGCTCATCTCGCCGGTATCGACCCGCATCGACATCCGGAACAGGCCGTCGCGAACCGCCTGATCGAGATCCTCGATGTTGATATCGCGCTCGAACAGGAGGGTGGTAACCCGGGCGATCAGCCCGGTCTTGTCGCCGCCGATCACGGTGATCTCGGTGAGTTCGGTCGTCATCGCCACACCTCCGTCTCGCCGTCGTGGTGGGTCATGCCCGGGCGAACGCCACCGCCGGGCAAAAGCGTGTTCATCCGGCCATAGCCCGGCTTCGAAGGGGTTGCCGGGGAATGATTAAGTGGACAGCCGCGGTGGTGGTATCCAGATGGCTGACGATTCGGAGGGGATGTTGTCGTGGGACGAATCCGTGTTCCGCAACGAACACGTCTTCGAGATCGACTACCTCCCCGAAACCTTCCATCACCGCGAAAGCCAACTGGAGAGCCTGAAATACGCCCTCCGGCCGGCCGTCAGAGGGTCACGGCCGCTCAACACGATGATCCGTGGGCCGCCCGGCACCGGGAAAACCACCGCCGTCCAGAAGCTGTTTGGCGAACTCGGCGGCAAAAGCGATATCGAGGTCGTCCGGGTCAACTGCCAGGTTGATTCGACGCGATACGCCGTCTTTTCGCGCCTCTTCGAGGGTGTCTTTGAGTATGAGCCGCCGGCCTCCGGCATCTCATTTAAGAAGCTCTTTGGCCAACTGACCGACCGGCTTGTCGAAGAGGAGACCGTCCTCGTCGTCGCCTTAGATGACATCAACTACCTGTTTTACGAAAACGAAGCCGGCGACACGCTGTACTCGCTGCTGCGGGCCCACGAGGTACACTCGGGGGCGAAGATCGGCGTCATCGTCGTCTCCTCGGATCTCTCACTCGATGTGATCGACGATCTCGACGGCCGGGTACAGAGCGTCTTCCGGCCCGAGGAGATCTATTTTCCGCGTTACTCGACCGACGAAATCGCCTCGATCCTCCGAGAGCGCGTCAAACGCGGCTTCCATGAAGGCGTCATCGGGAGCCCGGAACTCGATACGGTCACGGAGTACACCGCTGACAGTGGCGACCTTCGGGTCGGTATCGACCTGCTGCGCCGGGCCGGCCTCCACGCCGAGATGCGGGCCTCCCGGACGGTGACCGACGAGGATATCGACGCCGCCTACGAGAAATCGAAACATGTCCACCTCTCACGGTCGCTGGAGGGGCTGTCTGACTCTGAGCGCGCGCTGATCGAGGTGCTGCTTGACCATGACGGCAAGCAGGCCGGCGCGGTCTATGAGGCCTTCAGCGAGGAAACCGGCTTGGGCTACACCCGCTACTCCGAGCTGGTGAACAAGCTCGACCAGTTGGGGTTGATCACCGCGACGTACGCCGATGTCGACGGCAGAGGGAGATCCCGAGAGCTCAGCCTCGACTACGAGGCTGATGCGATCATCGACCGCCTCGACTGAGTGCCGCCCGAACCGAGCCTGTGACGCCGACGACCGTTGCCGATAACTGTTTGTCCCTCCGTGAGACATCCTCGGTCATGAAATCGACTGGTGGCAGCGACGCTGCGAAACGACGGGCCGGCGAGGCCGCAGCCGACACCGTCGACGACGGCATGGTTGTCGGGCTCGGCACCGGGAGCACCGCCGCCTACGCGATCGAGGCACTGGGGCGGGCGGTTGACGATGGCCTCGATATCGTCGGCGTGCCAACCTCCTTTGGAGCCCGACAGCGCGCTATCGACTGTGGAATCGACCTCCGTGGGCTTGATGAGGTCGACGGCATCGACCTCGCGATCGACGGAGCTGATCAGCTTGTCCACGAGACGGGTGTCTGTCTCAAGGGCGGCGGCGCGGCCCACAGCCGCGAAAAGGTCGTCGCCAGTGCGACCGCCGAACTCCACCTCGTTGTCGACGCGACGAAACTGACGGACGCCCTCGATCAGCCGGTTCCACTCGAAGTGCTGCCGGATGCCCACACCGTCGTTGCCGACGCCGTTCGCGCCCATGGCGGGGAGCCGACGCTCCGCGAGGCGGCCAACAAGGATGGCCCGGTCGTCACCGACAACGGGAATCTTGTCTGTGATGTCGACTTCGGGCGGATCGCGGATCCGTCCTCGCTGGCAACGCAGCTGTCGGCGATCCCAGGGGTCGTCGAACACGGGCTGTTTGTCGACGACGCAACCGTCGTCTCGGTCGGTCGTGCCGATGGTGTCTCGACGACGACATACTGACGCTCGACGACGTACTGATCGCTGGGCTGGCGATGTGACTCCTCGGTGGTAAAAAAAGCGGGAACAACGAGTGCCGACTTAGAGGTCGCGCGGCTGCACCGTCTTCCGATCGTTATCCTCGGCGCGTCGGGCTGCGTCTTCAAGGAGTTCCTCGACTTCCGCATCGAGTGCGTCGTAGAAATCCGAAGCTACGTTCTTGTCGCTCAGGGCCTCTTTGACCGCTGCTTTGACGATAAGATCTGCCATGCAGTCGCTGGTACCGATGCCTCAATAATAAGGGTTGTCATATACCGGCAGGGTACGCCGTGGATACGGTCGATGTGAGTGCTGTGCACCCCGAATTGTTGCACTCTCGATATCCGGAGACGGTGGTTTTATATACGACAAAGGCTGCCTGTCAGCTACCACAGCGACCACCTCATCTCATGCCTCCCACCGCTCGGGCCGACCACTACGTCTACATGCTCCGATGTGCCGACGAGAGCTACTACACCGGCTACACCACCGATCCCGAACGCCGACTCGCCGAACACAACGCTGGCGATGGTGCGAAATACACCCGCGGGCGAACGCCAGTGACCCTTGTCTATCTGGAAGCCCACGCCTCAAAATCGGCGGCGATGAGCCGGGAGTACGAGCTCAAACAGCTCCACCGCCGACAAAAGGAGCAACTCGTCGCTGAGGGCGATGAGCCGCAGCTACCTGCCGATTCTGTGAACCGCTAATCGGCCGTCTGGGATGGTGTGACAACATATCCCGCGCGCGCCGAAGTGGAAACGCTTTACCCCGCGCCACGGGATCCATTCGGTATGAAGGTACTCGTCACGGATCCGATCGACGACGCGGGGCTCGATCGGTTGCGTGAAGCCGGCCACGAGGTGCAGACCGAGTATGAAATCGACGGCGACGCACTACTGGAGGCGGTCGCCGACGCCAACGCGCTGATCGTCCGCTCTGGCACCGATGTCAACGAGGCTGTTTTTGAGGCAGCAGACGACCTTGTCATCGTCGGCCGCGCCGGGATCGGCGTCGACAACATCGACATCGAGGCCGCCACCGACCACGGCGTCATCGTCGCCAACGCCCCACAGGGCAACGTCCGCGCGGCGGCCGAACACACCGTCGCGATGGCGTTCGCCGCCGCCCGCTGGATCCCGCAGGCCCACACCCGCCTGAAAGACGGCGAGTGGGCAAAATCCGACTACCTCGGCTACGAGGTCAACAACAAAACACTCGGCATCGTCGGCCTCGGCCGCGTCGGCCAAGAGGTCGCCAAACGCCTCGACAGCCTCGGGATGGATCTTGTCGTCTTCGATCCCTACATCTCCGAGGAGCGGGCCGCCCAGTTCGGTGCGGAACTCATCGACGACCTCGATGAGTGTCTGGAACTCGCGGATTTCGTGACGATCCACACGCCGCTACTGCCCGAAACGGAGAACATGATCGGCAGCGACGAACTTGAACTCCTTGAGGATGGTTTCCTCATCAACTGCGCCCGCGGCGGGATCGTCGACGAGGCCGCACTGGCTGAGGCTGTCGACAACGGCCCGATGGCTGGCGCGGCCCTTGATGTGTTCGCCGAGGAGCCCATCAGCGATGACTCGCCGCTGCTCGACGTTGACGAGATCGTCGTCACCCCGCATCTCGGTGCCTCAACCGAGGCCGCCCAGGAAAACGTCGCCGTCGACACCGCCGACCAAGTCGTCGCCGCGTTCAACGAGGAACCCGTCCTCAACGCGCTCAACGCGCCGTCGGTCGACGAGACCGCCTTCCCGCGGATCAAGCCCTATCTCGGACTGGCCGAAACGGCGGGCAAGATCGCCGCCAACCTGCTCGGCGAGCGCATCGAATCGGTCGAGGTCAGCTACGAGGGTGACATCGCCGAGGAGGATGTCGACCTCGTCACCGCCAGCGCGCTGAAAGGTGTTTTCACGCCGCTCGAATGGCAGGTCAACTCAGTCAACGCCCCTCAGCTTGCTGAGGATCGCGGGATCGATGTTACCGAATCGAAAACGCGGCAGACCGATGACTTCCAGAGTCTCGTCAGCGTTACCGTCGAAGACGGCGACGAGGAGCTTACCGTCTCGGGGACGCTGTTTGCGGGCGATGACCCACGGATCGTCCGCATCGATGGCTACCGTGTCGACGCCATCCCCTCGGGACACATGGTCGTCGCACGCAACAAGGACGCCCCCGGCGTGATCGGCTTTATCGGGAGTGTCCTCGGCGACAACGATATCAACATCGCCGGCATGTTCAACGCGCGTGAAACGATCGGCGGTGAAGCACTCACTGTCTACAATCTGGATATTGACGTTCCGGACGAGGTTGTTGACCAACTGCTTGCCGACGACCGGATTACTGATATCACGGCGATCACGCTCGATCAAGAATAGCTGTTTCTCGTAATGGGACTCGTTGCTTCTGATCCGGTATTGCTGAACACCACTACGTCTGTAGGGTTGTCACTGGCTGTGATAGCTTACCTCAGCCAATAAAAATGGTTGAAGAGAGAAAGCGACAGCCTGCTTAGAGGATGTAGCTGGAGTCGCTTTCGATATTCCGCGGCGTTTGCAACTCTTTGTACGTTTGTCCGCCTGCAGGAGCTTGGACGATGAGTTTTATTCGCTCTGACTCTCTAAGCGGATTGACGCTGCTTGCATTGGTGAGATTGATATTTGAGATTAGTAGATCTTCTTGATCCTTGAGAACCGATCCGTCGTCAGCTTCCATTCCTTGCTTCTGGAAGTGTGTGATCACGTCACTGTTCGTTTCGTTATTGCCTTCAACCACACCTGCCATTCCTCTTGGGCTGGAAATCGTGTACGATGCTTGGCTGACATTAATTGGGTCAGAGCCAGATGCCAACCGAAGCGACGCATTGATCTCCGTTATTGCAGCGTCATCAACAGAGCTGTTGGAGTAACCAACGACTTCACCGACTTGGATGACATCACTGACTTCGGCGGTTGTTTCTTCACCTGTTTGCTGTGCCTGTGCTTGGAGGAGGCCTGCAGTGTTGATCAGGACACCCGCCGCAATCGCTGCGACGAGAACCATCGCGATGAACACGATGAGTGTCCCGATCCCCACCTGACCTCGATCATCTGTGTCGAACATGGTATTAGTACGCCTGCCCGGAACGGGTCAGACGGTATCGGAACAAGGATGAAGAGAGGTATATACCTAACCTGCGAGTTTTCAGAAATGATATTCAAAAAGACAGAAAACAAACACAAAAATCACCGAAACGACGATTACGCCGTCTCGTATTCACAAACGACATTTCAAAACAAGAGCAGCACAGATCTGTGGATTGTCGTTGCCGGCAGCACGGTACCGCAACCTGCTACTCGTTGCTCGATCGTAGCCGTCGGTAGGCAAGATAGGCGAGGCCAATCCCACCACCAACGAGGGCTGGAACCCCGACTGAGCCAGCCCCCGCCGAGACTTTTCGAGCAACCTCTCCGAGTGTTCCCTTCTCTCCGGCGTTGATATGCTCCAATACGGCATCGGTATCATTCGGCACCGGCTCAGGATCGCCGCCGGCCTCGAAGGCCGCATCAGGATCTTTCAGCAGGTGGCCGGTCGTGAGACAGACAACCGATTCGTCGGCACCGATCTCGCCGCTTGCTCGGAGCTTACGGAGCCCAGCGAGAGAGGCCGCGGAGGCGGGTTCGACGCCGATCCCCGCACCGGCGAGTTGTCGTTGGGCGTCGGTGATCTCGTCGTCGCTGACGGCGACGGCAGTGCCACCGGTGTTGTAGATCCCTGGCAGGGCTTTCGGCGCGTTGACCGGGTTGCCGATGCGGATCGCGGTCGCTCGCGTTTCGACCTCATCCCACCGTTCAACCTCATCACGGTCGTTTTGGATAGCGTCGACCATCGGGGCCGCGCCCTCGGCCTGGACGCCGGTGAGTGTCGGGACTTGGTCTTCGTCGAGCGCGCCACTCGCAACGAGTTCGCGGAACGCCTTGTAGAGGGCGGCGGTGTTGCCCGCGTTGCCGACAGGCAAGACGATCCGGTCGGGATACTCGCCGTAGTCTTCGTAGTGTTCTTCGAGGATTTCGAAGCCGATCGTTTTCTGGCCCTCAAGCCGGAAGGGGTTCAGCGAATTGAGGAGGTAGACTTCGCCGAGGCCAGCGAGTTCTTGAACGATATCGAGACAGCTATCGAAGTTGCCGTCGACTTCAAGAATGCGCGCGCCATGGAGGCTTGCTTGAGCGATCTTGCCGGCGGCGACCTTCCCGGAGGGGAGCAACACGAGCGTTTCCATATCGCCACGGGCACCGTAGGCGGCCAGTGCCGCGCTGGTGTTGCCGGTCGAAGCGCAGGCCAGTCGCCCCACGCCGAGTTCCTTGGCGACGGCGACGCCGACGGTCATCCCGCGATCCTTGAACGCGCCGGTTGGATTCATCCCCTCGTGTTTGATCCGAAGGCTGTCGACGCCGATCTCCTCGCGGAGTCGTGGCACCTCATGTAGTGGCGTATCGCCTTCGGGCAGCGTAACGCCTTCCTCGAACGGAAGGGCGGCGTTGTACCGCCAGACGCCGCTGCCCTCGAAATCCTCGAAGGTCGGCGGGTCGGCGTACCGAACTTCGAGGAGCCCATCGCAGTCGGCACAGGTGTAGTGGATCTCCTCGAACGGCGCGAACTGCTCGCCGCAGTCGATACATTCCAACCAGACCCCGTCGTCGGCACACGCCGGCTCCGACTGTGGCGGCGCGGACAGCTCAAGACTCATTACGTGCGTATGGTCGCGGCGCGGTAAAAAGCCGGTCGGTTATGACTCGTCGGCCCCAAACTGATCGATCTCGTCGTGGACGGCATCGACCCACTCATCGAGTGCCGCATGCAGCATCGCTCTGGCCGCTTCAAGCTCGACGGCCGTGTATTGATAGACGTAGCCGCCTGAATCCAGCAGGCGTCGTTCCCGTTCGAGCAGCCCCTTTCCTTGGAGGGTCGACAACGACCGGTTGACATTGCTTCGATCCCGATCAAGGATAGCCGCCAACTCCTCGACGGTGCTGCCGGGGTGATCGTGGAGGGTGAGATAGGTTCGGCGTTCGTGATCCTGAATGCCAAACACACAGGACAACAGGTGGGTGAAATCAAGATCGCTGTCCTCGGCGAGATCGTCGGGTATCGGCGTTGAACTCATATGAGTGGTATCGACAGCCGGGCCGTAAAACTACGCCGACTCCTCGGGGGCTGCGGCGTAGCCGCGCTTTTTGATGCAAACTCGCATTGCGGCCTCGTCGCTGTGTTTGTGTAGTCGAGTCGGCGTCTCACAGTAGTATGTTTCACCGTCGTACCGGAGGGTGATCCGATGCTGTTGGTCGAGTAGTTCGACGCTCACCTGGAGTCGCTGGCCGTTCTGAAGGGCGTCGATAATCTCGTCGGCCGAAAGCTCGCCGGATTCGATGGTGCGTGTCGCGTCCATGCGTTGTGGGATCGGTGGCTCGGGGGGTTGCTCAGTTCGTCGTCGATTGGGTGTCGTCGCTTGGGGGCTCTGGGGCTTCGACCCCTTCAGCGGCCTCGGCGATATCGGTTTCCTTCTCGGTCGTGACGTGCCAGCGATCGATCGTATCCTCGTACTCGCCGAGGCGTTCGGAGACCGCCGCTTTCAGCTCGTCGTCGTTGATGTTGACCTCGAAGACGAACTGTTCGTCGTCGTCACCGCGACCCTGTTGTTTGATATTTGCGCTGATGAGTTCGTTATCGAAGTAGTACGGCGACAGCTGTGTCATCACGTTCTGGTAGACGGTGTTTTCGACGGTGCGAATCGCTTTCCGGCCGACCGAGTCGGCTGCTCGGGTGACGTAGCCGATGGAGTCCTGCCAGTTTTCGACAGCCCCCTCGTCGTCGCCGTTTTCCATCCGTTTGTAGGACTCCGAGAGCTTCTCGCCGGCTTTTTTCACGTCGTCGCTGGCGGCTTTGCCCGCTTTTTCGCCTTTGCCTTCGGCGACGCTGGCCTGATCGGCTGTCTTCTCGTTGACATCCGTATTGAGCTGTTCGTGGGCTTTGGGTCGCCACTCGTCCCACTCCTCGAAGGCTGATCGAATTGCATCGGTGGCGTCCTCGATGTCTTCCTGTCGGAGGGCTTGGGTGATGCGCTCGCCGTGTTCGACCACATCGTCCCACGCGCCGTTGATCTTGAACCCCGAGATGCTCTCTTCCATCTGCTACACCATACTAATGTCGTCCCGATACATAAACGTCGCTACCGCCCGCCGCGCCATCGGGGCTGTTTTTACCATCGCTGTCTCCTGCTCACATATGCCAATCGAACAGCGCGAGGACGCATATCTGATCACACACGCCTTGGCGACGGACACGCTGTCGACGCTGCGGTCGGTCGACACCGAGCAGGTCGCGTTTCGGGAGGGGTTGATCGAACTCGGCCGGGTCTGCGGCTATGAGATCATTGACGGCGCGATGGAGACGGAGTTCGTCCCCATCCAAACGCCGCTGGCCGACACCACCGGTGAACGTGTCACTGGCCTCGATGACGTTGTCATCGTCACCGTCCTCCGGGCAGCCACGCCGTTTGTCGAGGGGTTGATGAAGGCGTTCCCACAGGCCAGACAGGGCGTTATCTCCGCCAGCCGCGATGAGACTGCGGGGATGAACGATAATGGGGAGTTCCCGATTACGGTCGACTACGTCAAACTCCCCGAGATCACGGCCGACGATACGGTCATTGTCGCCGATCCGATGTTGGCGACGGGATCAACAATGTGTGCTGTTCTCGATCACGTCGTTGACGCCGCCGACGGGTTTGAGGATCTACTCGTGTTGTCGGCAGTCTCGGCTCCCGCGGGCGTCCTGCGGGTCAGCGAAACGGTGCCGGAAGCTGACGTGGTGACCGTCGCCATCGACGACGAACTCGACGAGGACGGGTTCATCGTGCCCGGCCTCGGGGATGCTGGGGATCGAGCCTTCGGGACGACGTGACGACAGTAAATTTATACTGTAACGGTTGTAAGGATTTACCACAGATTTGGCTATGTCTAACGCGACCAAACGAATCCCGGTTACCGAGGAGCGATGGAAGGAACTCAATGAACTCAAAACTGCAGGCAAGACCTACGACGAACTGCTTGAGGAGTTGATAACGGAGCATCATCGGAAACAGCTCGCCGACAACGTCCGCGAAGTCCGCGAGGCGGACGCCGAAGAGCTGACGCCGCTCGATGAGTTATAACGTCCTCATCGCAGCCGACGCGCGGGAGTACGTCTCCATGCTTGACGAGAAGAGCACACGCATCGTCAAAGAAAATCTTCAGAAACTGGCTGACGATCCGTACCCACGGCCAAAATCCGGGGCCGGCGATAAGGAGAAGGTGGTCGTCGATGGTGAGGAAATCTATCGGCTCCACATCGGGCGTACCCATACCGCGTTCTACGATGTACTCGATTCCGAGAGTGAAGTCCGTGTTGTCGAACTCATGGACATCGATGAGGCACACAAGCGATACGATTGAGCCGACGGAAGCCGCTCATCGTGGATCGATTTCCACCCGCCCACTTGTTGCATCTCGCAGTCGTTCCCGAAGTTCGCCAGCTTTCGCGACGGGCACGCGAACCTCAAACTCGACCGTCTCGTCGTAACTGGCGTCGAACTCGACGCCCCCTGATTCCAGAATCCCGCGTACCGTTCCCGAATCGTCGTACTCGACGGTCGCGGTAAACCGCTCGTGTGGCACGTCCTCGACAACACCAGCGGCGTCGACGGCCTCTTTGACAGCACGCGAGTAGGCGCGAGCCAACCTGCCGACGCCGAGGTTTATCCCGCCGTAGTAGCGGACGACCGCGACGACGACGTTGCGGATCTCGCGCTGTTCGAGCACGTTGAGCGCGGGCTTGCCCGCCGAACCGCTGGGTTCGCCGTCGTCGCTACTCCACTCCCGCAGCATGACCGACCCCGGCGTTCCAGCCGACGGCGACCCCGCAGGAACGCGATAAGCCGGGACGACGTGGGTCGCCTCCGGGTGGTCAGCCTCAACTTCCTCGATAACCGCCTCGGCGGCGGCAACGCTGTCGACGGGCGCGACGTAGCCGATGAACTCCGAGCCGCTAACCTCGAAGTTGGCTTCGGCGCGCTCGGCGACCGTCAG
>Ga0209917_1000948_pt1 | contig 11881 bp, 8 predicted proteins | sample SalPon2_C_H2O_MG_FD_185710 | JGI IMG/M metagenome (GOLD analysis project Ga0209917, IMG submission 185710) | Salt pond water microbial communities from South San Francisco under conditions of wetland restoration - Salt Pond MetaG R2_C_H2O_MG... | ecosystem: Environmental > Aquatic > Non-marine... | reverse complement strand
GATGCCGTGTTGTTCAATCCGCCCTACCTCCCAACTGATCCCGACAACGAGTGGGGCGACTGGATGGAACACGCGCTGTCGGGCGGCGAGGACGGCCGGCGGCTGATTCAGCCGTTTCTCGCCGACGTGGGGCGGGTGTTGCGACCCGCGGGCGTGGTGTATCTACTGGTCAGCAGTCTGACCGGCTACGAGATCGTTGTTGATCTCGCCCACGAAGCCGGCTTCGAGACCACCGAGCTTCGACAGGAGTCCTACCCCTTCGAGGTGTTGTCCGTGCTGCGGCTGGCCGCGACCGAGGCTAATAAATAACCAATGATTATATTTTGGTTTAGTAAATATTAAGCAGCGGCATTACGAACAATAAAGGGATGACTGAACGAGTTGCGACGACGACGGGGTTGCTCCCCCTGCCTGATCCAGCCAAAGATGAGCTCTCGGATCTCAAAGGCCACCAGAAGGGCGATCTGATCTCCGGTAGCGAACGCGAGGAGATCGCTGCCGCCTACGACGAGTACCGCCGCGACGTGATCGACGACCAGCAGTCCGCCGGCCTCGACCGGATTACGGAGGGCCAACTCCGCTGGGACGACATGCTCGCCCACCCGCTGTCGACCCACGACAACGTCGACCCCAACGGCATCGTCCGCTACTACGACAACAACAACTTCTACCGTGACCCGCAGGTGCGGGGCGAACTCGACTTCTCGGGCGACGTGGCCGACGAACTCGACGCGGCTGCCGACCTCGTCGACGATCCTGCCGAGTCGCTGCAGGCCGTCCTGCCGGGGCCGTACTCGCTGTTCGATCTCGCCACCGACGAACACTACGGCGACGATGCCGAGTTCTTCGGAGCCATCGCCGACTTCCTCGCGGGCGAAGTCGAGGCCTTCCCGGATCACAAGACGCTCACCCTCCACGAGCCCTCGCTGGTCGAGAACCCGCCGAACGAGGACCTCGTCGAGCGGCTCGCCGAGGCCGTCGACACCGTCGCCAGCGAGACCGACGCCGATGTGGTCGTCCACACCTACTTCGGCGCGCTCGACGAGACCACCTACGCTCACCTGATGGACGCCGACGTGGAGGCCCTCGGCTTCGATCTCGTCGCCGGCGACCGCGAGGACACGCTCTCGAATATTACCGAGTTCGGAACGAAGGACGCCGCCGCCCTCGGCATCGCCGACGGCCAGAACACCCTTGTCGAATCCGCCGACACGCTCGACGAACGCGTCGAGTGGTTCGAAGACCAGATTCCCGTCCAGGAGTTCGACCGCCTGTATCTGTCTACCAACACGGAGCCGTTCTACCTGCCGGTGAACAAACACCTCGCCAAGCTGGAGGCAATTGCCGCGGCCGCCGGCAATGTTGACGCCGAGGAGGTGACAGCATGAGCCGCCCTGCCGACAACCGCGCGCAGTTCCGCCCCGAGGATCACCCCAACGACAGTTTCCTGCTGACGACCGTCGTCGGCTCTTATCCCAAGCCGAAGTGGCTGAACCGAGCCGACGAACTCGTTGACGACACCGACTCGAAATTCAGCGAGGAGAACCTCCAGGAAGCGCACGACGACGCCGCCCGCGTCATCACCCACGAACACGAACGCTGCGGGCTCGATACCGTCGTTGACGGCGAAGTCCGCCGAAACGAGATGGTCGAATACTTCGCCGAGCGGATCGACGGCTACGAGTTCAACGGGCCCGTGAAGGTCTGGGGCCACAACTACTTCGACAAACCCTCTGTGAGCTCCGAAGTCGCCTACGACGAACCGTGGCTCGTCGACGAGTTCGAGTTTACAAATAATGTCGCCAGCAAGCCGGTCAAGGTGCCGATTACGGGGCCGTACACGCTGGGCAACTGGGCGTTCAACGAGGCCTACGACACCGAGGAGGAACTCGTCTACGAACTCGCCGATCTCGTCAACATCGAGATCGAACGCCTCGTCGACGCTGGCGCACAATACATTCAGATCGACGAGCCGGCCCTCGCCACGACGCCGGACGATCACGCCATCGTCGGCGAAGCCCTCGACCGGATCGTCAGCGGAATCGACGAGGACGTGCGCATCGGCCTGCACGTCTGTTACGGCGACTACTCGCGGATCTACCCCGAACTCAACGAGTACCCGGTCGACGAAGTCGATCTCGAACTCTGCAACGGCGGCTACGAGCAGATCGACGTGTTCACCGAGCCGGAGTTCGTGCCGGATCTCGCACTCGGCGTCGTCGACGTCCACACCGCCGAGGTCGAACCCGTCGACGAAATTAAAGAAAATATCAAACAGGGCCTGAAGATCGTGCCGCCGGAACGGCTCACGATCAGCCCCGACTGCGGCGTGAAACTCCTCCCGCGGGATGTCGCCTACGGCAAGATGGAGAACATGGTGGAGGCGACCCGGCAGGTCGAAGCCGAACTCGACAACGGTGAGATCGACCTCGACGCACCGGTGCCGACGGCCGACTAATCGGCTGAATTGCGGTTTTCTCGTTTTGTTGTGGCTTCGGTGAATCGAGCTTGTCGACTACAGCGAACCAGCGTGCCGTTCGGCTAACTGGTGGACAAGTCGACGATGATACACACTGCACCGCAATTATATACGCTTCTACTGTCAACTGGAGAGTGTGAGCAGTGAAGCCCGCGACACACGTCTCCAGATCAGCAATGTAATCCAAGAGATTCATCGCGCACTCGTTGCTTCAGAGACCCGCAGCACTCTCGAATCGGAAGTGTGCGAAGCGTTTGCTAACTCGTCGCCGTATGTGTTTGCGTGGGTCGGCACGCACGATACTGAAACCGATCAGGTAGTGCCGCGAGCGTCCGGTGGTATGGATTCGACGTATCTGGACGAAATCACGATTTCTGTGACTGACTCTCCGAGCAAACAGGGCCCAACCGCGAAAGCGATCCGTACTGGCCGCATTCAGGTTATGCAAGATATCAGAAACGATCCGGCATACGAACCGTGGCGAGAGCAAGCTCTCGCACACGGATTCAAGTCAAGTGCCGCCGTTCCGATCGCAAACGATACCGCTGACTACGGTGTATTAAATCTCTATGCGGATCGATCTGCGGCGTTCAATTCGCGTGAAAAACGGCTGCTATCAGAACTCGGGGAAACGATAGCAACGGCACTCGCCGGCATCGAGGCCCGAGTTGCACTTTCGGAGCAAAAAGAGAAATACGAGCGACTCACGACACGCATCTCGGACGGCTACTACGGCGTTGACTCTCAGTGGCGAATTACGTATTGGAACGACCGGATGGCCGCGAGGACAGAAACGCCCGCAGACGACGTCCTCGGAGAAACACTGTGGGACGCGTTTCCCTCGATCGAGGGGACTGAACTCGAAGCACACTACCGGCGGGCGATGACCGACGGTGAGTCCCAATCGTTCGAATACCATCTCGGTGAGCCATTCGACTATTGGATCGACGTAGACGTGTATCCCGACGAGGAAGGCCTCTCGATTTTCTCCCGGAAGATCACTGCGCGCAAACAACGCGAACAGGAACGACAGGAGACGAATACGATCCTTCGGACGATCGTCGAACACCTCCCCAGTGGTGTGCTCGTCGAAGACGCCAACCGGGACGTGCTAATGGCCAATGAGTTGCTCTGTGAGCTACTTGAGATTCCGGTCGACTGCGAGGAACTCATCGGTCGTGACTGTGATGCGGCTGCACGTGATGTGTGCGATCTGTTTGCCGACGCTGAGGGGTTCCTCGACGGTATCGAGCACCGTATCGAGGACGGAACTGCAGTGCAGAATGAGGCCCTCCGACTCGCTGATGGACGAATGCTTGAGCGCGATTACGTGCCATACGAGCTTCCTGATGGAGAGGGGCATCTCTGGTTGTACCGTGATGTCACCGAGCGAAGCGAGCGCGAGCGGAAACTCAAGCGGTCGCGGCAGATAATCAAGAACTCAACTGACATCGCAACCATCATCGATCCAAGCGGAACGATTAGCTATGTGAGCCCAGCCGTTGAGCGAGTGCTGGGGTACAAGCCGGATGAGTTGATTGGTGAGGACGGATTCGCCTATCAACCGCCCGAGACAACTGAGGCCGTCTCCGAAGCTATCGAGTACGTTATCGCCAATCCTGGCGAAACCAAAACAGTCCAAACACAGTTTCGGCGGGCCGATGGCTCGTGGTGTTGGGTCGAGTCGACCCTCCGCAACCGCCTCGAAGACGACATTATCGGCGGCATTCTCGTGAGTAGTCGAGATGTCACCGAGCGAATGGAGTACGAACAGCGGATCGAGGAGCAACGCGACGACTTACAGACACTCAATGAGGTGGTTCGTCATGACGTCCGAAATGATCTCCAACTTGTAACTGCGTATGCAGACGTACTTGCTGAGCGTCACAGCGAGGGGGCGGAGGAACAGAAGTATATCAACAAACTTCGTGAGCGGGCTAACCAAGCCGTCGACCTGACAAAGACGGCCGCGGATATGGCGACAGTGATGCTTCAAAAAGGGGGTGTCAACGAGGAGGTTTCGCTTCAACAGGTACTCCTCGCTGAGATAGGGGATATCCAAGACGCCTATCCTGACGCCGCTGTCACGATCGAAGGCGATGTGCCCGCGGTGACGGTTCAGGCGAACGAGATGCTTGAGTCAGTGTTCCGGAATCTCCTCAAGAACGCGATTCAGCACAACGACAAAGCGGTTCCAACGATCACAGCTACGATGACAGATCACGACGACAGCGTTCGAATTCGGATCGCTGACAACGGTCCAGGGGTGCCTGACTCACAGAAAGGGCAAATTTTCGGGAAAGGGAAAAAAGGACTGGATAGTGCGGGGACTGGTATCGGATTACATCTTGTGCAGACGTTGGTGACGAGTTACGGGGGAGATGTGTGGGTTGAGGATAACGACCCAGTTGGTTCGGTGTTTGTGGTCGAACTGCTGAAAGCCACCTGAGTCGGTTGTAGGCGAGTGTTCCAACAGCGTGTAGCGAGAGTCACACAGCCAGTTGTCCACAACGCTGTCACGATCAGTGCCCGGATCGCAGTACGTTGCCACTGTCGGAGCCGTGCTCCCCAGCCACGCAGCCGGTGACGACTCCAGCAGGCCAGCGGGGCGAGCGCGTCTGAACCGATGCTCCTGAAGCCGACAACGATCACGCCGAAGCCGGCGAGGAAAGCCACCGACACAAGTGCTAGCACTCTCCATACAATCGGAATTATTAACCAGCTATCATTAACTATTTACACAGACATTCAGATACTAATGCACAGCAGGAACCCAGATGACGAAATCACCGTTTGCGTTCGTCGACAAAGCCGATCAGTTCTACGGCAGCTTAGCGGTCGGTATCACGGTTCACGATTCGAAAACAGGTGAGATACAGTACGCGAACGAATATGCTGAAGATGTCTATGGCTACGCAAAGGAGAATCTAAATATCGTTGATATTGTTGGTGCAAGCTCGGAATCGCTTTCCAAATCGGAGTTTGTCAACCAGATTCGCGCGGCGGCAAGGGGGCAATCCCAACAGTTCGAATGGCGGATTCAACGACCATCAGGCGAAATACTGTGGATAGAGATGCGCCTGTCGGAGCTCTCCGTTGAAGATGGGTCGTATGTCATTGCGGCCGTCCGTAACATCGACGATTACAAGATGAAGCTCCGTCATTTCTATCTGCTGAATCGTATTGTCCGCCACAATTTCCGTAATAAACTCCAGATCGTTGGTGGACGATTCGCTCAAATAGATAAACAAACTGACGACAGCAAGATTTTCGATCAGATGCGGCGTGCCATCGCCGAGTTAGTGAAGCTAACCAGTTGGGTGAATCGGATTACGTCAGTAAACGGCGAGGAAAAAAACACGGACAGGGTTAATGTTTGTACGATGTTAGAGGAGGAGGTCAACAAATACGAATCAAAATACCCTGAGATACGTTGGGAGATTGACAGCGAAACCCTGTATATAGATGCGAATCCGCTGTTGCAGCGGGCATTTCACGAACTCATCGATAATGCGGTGAGACACAACTCACACGAGAATCTAGAGATCACTGTCTCCGCAAGCGAAAACGTCGCTGATCAGCAGATAGATATTCAGGTGATTGATACAGGTCAACCGATCCCGGATATCGAGATCACGCCCCTGCTGAATGGCAATGAGCCTGATCAACTGAAACACGGAGAGAACGTCGGGCTATGGGAAGTACAAACGATCATCAACCGGCATCAAGGCATCCTCCGACTCAGAGAAAACAACACAGAGCGAAAGGTGATTGAGGTTACATTACCGCTGGCAGATCCCCAATAACAGGAGCGTTGTACCCCGATACATCAGGACTCAGAACCGAAGCTATCGGCGAGCGCGCACGCGAACACAGCAAGAGCCGATCGAAACGGTGTCGGCTCGGCTGTGCATCCAAGCTAGGTGGCTTCAAGAGGCTTGAAAACACACACCCGCCCGATGACAGAGTCCTCGCTGGCAGCGGCCGTCCGCGACGTGTTGGCTGTCGACCCTGAATCGTTCCGGACGGACGCCGCGACCGACGCCGACTTCGTGCTGTCGGAGCTGAGCGACGGCACCTTCGACAACCACCAGTCGATCCTCGGTCTCGAATACGAGTTTTATGCCGTCTCCGAGAATCGCTGGAACCCCAACGGCGACGGGGCATACGGACTGGCCCGCGTCCCGCGCCGCCTGCTTGAGCTGATCGGCTTCGAGAAGGAGCTCGGCCTCCATAACGCCGAGATGACCGCGACCCCGCAACCGTTCAACGCCAACGGTGTCCGTGCGATCGAGGCGGAAGTTCGCAGCCAGCTTGATGCCGCCCTCGACTGCAGCCGCCCCGAGGGGCTGCGGCTCGTCAGCGACGGGCTGTGGACGATCCCGCCGACCGGCGAAACAGCACGGGAGTACCTGACCGACAGCGTCGACGACGACGGGATTCGGATCGCCACCAACATGACCGACGCAGTCCGATATCACGCGATGGCCAACGGCGACCTCGGCGACACCTTCCGCGTTGAGGCCCCACATGTCGATATCGCCGCCGAGACGCTGATGCCTGAGAGTTTGATCACGTCGATCCAGCCACACTACCAGATGCAGCAGGCGATGGATCTCCCGCGGTGTTTCACCTACGCGCTCCGGATCGCCGGCCCGCTACTCGCCCTCGGAGTCAACGCGCCCTTTTTCCCACCGGATCTCTACGAGGATGGCGTCGATCCCGAGCAGATTCTCGCGGAGGGGTGGCACGAAAACCGGGTCGCCGTCTTCGAGTCGGTGCTTAACACCGCCACGGAGACCGACAAGGTGGCCTTTCCGGAGGATATCGACACGCTGGAAGCGGCGATCCACCGCGTCGTCGACGACGAGGTGATCGTCCCGATGGATGTCGACCGCGGCGACCGCTTCCACGACAACTTCGCCACGCTCCGCCGGAAACACGGCACCTTCTGGCGGTGGGTGCGACCGGTCTTCGGCGGCCCCTCCAGATCGGCCGCCAACGCCAGAATCGAGTTCCGCCCGCTGCCCGCCCAGCCGACCGTTCGGGATTCGATGGCGCTGACGGTCGCCTTCGCAGGGGCGATGGAAGGACTCACCCGCACCGAACACCCGGTCGGCGATCTCCCGTGGGAGGCTGCTCGGGACAATTTCTATCGGGCCGTCCGCGACGGGATCGGTGCCGACATCGAGTGGATCCTTGCCGACGGCACCGAAACAACTGACAGCACCGCGGCGATCACCGACCTGCTGGATCATGCCGCCGAAGGCTTGCGCGCGGTCGGCCTCGACGATGAGGCGGTTGAGGCCTACCTCCAGCCGCTGATGTGGCGCGTTGACAACGAACTGACGCCCGCGGGATGGAAGCGCGAACAGGTGCGGAGGCGACTCGATGAGGGAGCTGCCTTCGACGAGGCGATCCACGGCATGCAGCGGGCGTATATCGACAAACAGTCTGACACACTGATCGACGGCGACTTCCGCGACTGGTAACACGACAACCGACAGAAAGCGGTACAAATTGTTTTATCGGTGGGATGCCAGAGTGAGCTATGGAACCCCCGGCCGATGGGCCGATCACGATCCTCGCTGTTGGTGTCCAACGAGGGGTCATCGCATCGGTTGAGGATGCGGAAACAGCCGGGCAGTATCGCGTCGAAACGGCCACAGACGCCGACACAGCACTGGTGGGGGTTACCGACCGTCGGCCGGACTGTATCCTTGTCGGCTGCCCGCTTGCGGATGGAGCGACGACAGCGTTTATCGAGAGCGTTCGCTCGCGGCAGCCGACGCTCCCCGTACTTGTCGTCGTTTCGGAGCCAAGCGAATCGGCCGTACAGGAGGCACTCGCTGCCGGTGCCACGGATTGTGTGGACAACAGCGGCGAGCAGACAGCTCCGAGTGTGGTGTCGACCCGGATCGAAAACGCAGTTGCAGCCGACCGGGCACAGCTGGCTACGGCCAAACAGGAACAGACGCTCAAACACTTTTTCGAGGACTCCCCGCTGGGAGCCATCCAGTGGGACGAGTCGTTTCGGTTTGCGCGCGTCAACAAACGAGCCGAAACGATGCTCGGCTACACCGAAGCAGAGCTCAAAGGTGAATCATGGGAACGCATCGTCGCCGAGGAGGATCGAGAACACGTTGAAGCAGCCGTTGAGAACCTACTCAGTGCCGACGGCGGAGTTCACGTCGTAAACAAAAACGTCCATAAAAACGGTGACGTGCGCATCTATAAGTGGCACAACCGTGCCGTGACTGACCAAGATGGGGCCGTCCAATCGATCTTCTCAAAGTTTCATGATGTCACCGAAAGTACCGAACGGAAAGCCGAACTCGAAAAAAATGAGACGATCATCGAGGCACTGACCGACGGGATCTATGTCCTCGACGCCGACGGCCGATTTACCTTTGTCAACGATGAGTTCGTCGAGTTGGTCGGCTATGACCGTGAGACGATCATCGGGAGCACACCCGAGCTGCTGAAAGACGCGGACTCGATTGAACGGGCTGAAGAACACCTCGGCCGACTGCTCTCCGATGACGGCCCGGAAACGGTGACGTTCGAGCTATCGATCCAGCGAGCGGATGGCGAAACGATCCTTTGTGAGGATCAGATGGGGGTGCTTCCCTACGAGGGTGAGTCGTTTGCGGGCTCAGTTGGCACGCTCCGAGATATCACCGAACAACGACAACAAGAACACCGGTTCCAAGCACTGATCGAGGAGACAAACGATATCATCACCATCGTCGATGCCGATGGCCGGATTCAGTATCAGAGCCGATCAGTCGAACGAATCTTGGGGCGCTCGCCGGCTGACACGCTCGGCGAGTTCGCCTGGGAATACATTCACCCTGACGACAGAGACGAGGTAAAAACAACGTTCAACGCATGGGTGACAACAGCACAAGCAAGCCTTGAGTCGATCGAGTATCGGGCCCGACACGCCGATGGCTCATGGCGGTGGATGGAGGCCAATGGCCGAGCGCACACCGAAACCCCCGGTGTTGGTGGCTATCTCATCAACAGCCGAGAGATAACGGCCCGGAAGGAACGCCAACAACAGTTGGAGCTATTCGACCGCGTGCTCCGGCACAACCTTCGCAACGACATGAACGTCATCCGTGGCTCAGCGGATACGATTCAGTCAAAGGGGTCAGGTGATGTCACCTGGCTCGCCGGGCAGATCCACGAGATGTGTGAGAAGCTGCTCGCAACAACCGAAAAGCAACGAGAGATCACACAGCTACTGCGTGAACCCCCAACCCAATCCGAGATCGCACTCCAGTCGATACTGCGTGAGGTGCAGTCAAACATGGCGTCGACCTATCCGGATGCGACGATACGCATCGACTGTGGGAACACGACGCGACTGCAAGCAGGCGATAAGTTTGTCTACGCGCTCGAAGAGCTCATCACCAACGCGATTATTCACAACGACGGCGACAACCCGAGCGTTGCTGTGACGGTCTCACAATCCGCTGAACAGATCCAGATAACGGTCGCCGACAACGGCCCGCGGATCCCCGAGATGGAGCGTGACGTGATACAGAACCCGGATCATCGAAACCCCCTGTATCATGGGAGTGGACTCGGGCTGTGGCTCGTGAAGCTGATTGTGTCTCGATCCGGCGGCACCGTTCGGTTTGTTGAAACAGACGAACCGGGCAACACGATCGCAGTCACCATCCCACGGAGAGAGGCGTAATCAGAACAAGGGATGTAAGCTCTTGAGGTTCCACGACACGAACCAACCCACTATTCTGTCGATGCAATCCCCCACGAGATCCGATCCCAGAGGCGTTCGTAGCCGTAGTACGTCGCCGTTTTGACGATGTTGGCGACGAATCCGATACTGAGCGCCTCGCCCGTATTTCCGGTAAACCAGAAGGCGACGGCGACGGTGATCACAACCATCAACACGCGGTAGCCGAGCGTCTTGGCGAGCGCTCGCGATATCCGTTGGTGTGGCGACCGTGTGAAGACGCCCTGGCCGGCCCGTCGCAACCGATCGAAGAGAGCCATTGTCCGTAGCTGGCGGCTCCGAGTAGTAAATGGTGCGGCTGCGTCGATCACGGCTGCAACCGAACGGATGGCCCACAGACTGGAAAACAGTGGGTGTCGCCTACAGCAGCTGGTCGATATCTTTGTACTTGCTGACCTCAACGCCGTCTTCGGTGACGACGGCGACATTGATCCCGTTGCCGGAGGCCAGATCCCGCTCAACCGCGCTCTTGATCGCGCGGGCGGCGACCGTTTCGGCCTCCTCCAGGGAAAGATCATCCTCGTAGTGCTGTTCGAGCACGCCGAGAGCGAACTGGCTGCCCGAGCCCGTGACGGTGTACTCCTCCTCGGTTGTCCCGCCCAGCGCGTCGATGGAGTAGATGTGGCTGCCCTCGTCGTCGACGCCGCCGAGGATCGGGCTGACGATGAGGAACGCCCCCGAGCGGAGGAAGTTTCCGGTCAGCGTCGACAGCGCCTGCATGCTCATATCCTCGCCGCGGCGGGCCTCGTAGAGCCGCACCTCGGCCTGCAGCGAGCTGATCAGGTTCTGGGCAGCCGACACCGAGCCGGCGATGGTGAGCGCGCCAGTCGGGTGGATCTCCTCGACCTTCTGGACATCTTTACTGGAAACCATGTTGCCCAGGCTCGCCCGCATGTCGGTGGCAAGGACGACACCCTCCTCGGTTTTGAGACCGACCGTCGTCGTTCCCGTCTTCATGCCGGCGTCGTCGGCGGCCGACTCCTCGCGGCCGGCGTTGCCGCTAAACTCGCCGAGTTCCGGGCCGAAGACGTTGGTGGCTTCGCCATCGAGTTGACCCAACTCGCTCGCAGAATCGTGTGTCGGAGTTCGCATTACACGGGGTTGGGTCGGCGCGCGGATAAATGCAACCATTCGGCAACCCTCGCCGCGACCGCCGGAAGCCATCCGGCCCCGCCGTCAACTCAGTGTATGCGACGCGCCAACGCCGACGAGATGGAATGGACGACGACCGCCAACGGCGAGACGCAGTTCAAACGCAAGCAGTTAGGTGAGGCCGCCGGCGGCGACCAACTCGGCTGTAGCCTCTATGAGCTCCCAGTCGGCAAGCGATCGTGGCCCTACCACTACCACACGGCCAACGAGGAGGCCATCTTCGTGCTCGCCGGTGAGGGCACCGTCCGGTGTGACGGCGAGGAAGCCGCCATCAGCGAGGGCGACTATCTCAACTTTCCGGCCGACGCCAGCGGCGGCCATCGCGTTATCAACGACTCCGAGGGCCCGCTCCGCTATCTCATGGTGTCGACGATGACCGAACCCGACGTAACCGTCTATCCGGACTCCGAGAAGTTCGGCGTCTACGTCGGCTCGCCGCCCGGGGGCCGCGAAGAGCGGACGCTGGAGGGGTATTACGAACAGGA
>Ga0209917_1000945_pt1 | contig 11893 bp, 8 predicted proteins | sample SalPon2_C_H2O_MG_FD_185710 | JGI IMG/M metagenome (GOLD analysis project Ga0209917, IMG submission 185710) | Salt pond water microbial communities from South San Francisco under conditions of wetland restoration - Salt Pond MetaG R2_C_H2O_MG... | ecosystem: Environmental > Aquatic > Non-marine... | reverse complement strand
GACAGCGCGAAGAGGCGCCCGAGACCGGCGACACCGGCTGCCGCCTGTGCCAGCCCGACCAGACAAGCGAATCCGAGCGTCTCGAGTGTGCCACGCATGACGGGATAGACGCGATTCGACCACTTATCGCCACCGCGTATGACGGCGTCTCACCCGGAACGGCAGGCCGATTGCGACCGTCACGCTTATATTATTTAGGTCGGCCTAAACTAACGTATGACCCACGAAGCAGCGAACCGGAAAGAGAGGTGCCGGCGATGAGCGGCCGGATGCGTCTCCGTGCGGTGGTCACCGATGGTCGCCTCGCCGCCGTCGGGACGCTCGTGCTCCTCGTCGGTGGGGCCGTCGTGGCGGCACGGACGCTCGATGTCGGGCGGGCGGTCGACGCGGTCGTCCGCGCCGACCGGTGGCTGCTCGCGGTCGCGGTCGGCCTCTACGCGGCGTCGTGGCCGCTTCGCGGTCGCCGGTTCGGTGACGTGCTCGCCGCGATGGGCGAGCGACACGGGTGGCGGTTTCTCACCGCACTCGTCTTCGTAAGCCAGACCGCGAACCTCGCGGTCCCTGCCCGGGCCGGAGACGGCCTGCGCGCGTACCTTCTCAAGCGCCAGCGTGCGGTCGGGTACGCGACAGGCGGTGCAGCGCTGGCCGTCGAGCGGGTGTTCGACCTGCTCGCGCTCGCAGCCCTCGGCGGTGCTGGTCTCGCGGTGCTCGTCGCTGGCGGCCGATCGTCGGGGGTGATCGGCGCCCGCAACACGCTCGTCGCTGCGGGTGGACTCGGCGTTGGGGCTGCCCTTCTGGCAGGGGTGACGACGTCACTCGCCCGGGCGGACCGCCGCTACGCGCCGACGGTCCGGGCGTGGGTCACCCGGCTGGGACTCTCGTCGACCACCGGCGTCTCACGGGTCGTCGAGGGTGTGTTCCGGTTCGGCACGGGGGTTCGCGACGTCGCATCACGTCCTCGACGGATCGTGGTCATCGGCGGCTCGAGTCTTGCGATCTGGGCGCTCGACGTCGCGACCGCGGTGGTCGTGCTCGCCGCGCTCGTGGAGGTGACAAGCGGCAGCCTCACACCGGGGGTGCTCGCCGCCGTCGGCACGCTCGCGGTCAGCGCCGGGAACCTCGCGAAGGTGGTACCGCTCTCACAGGGCGGTGTCGGACTCTACGAGGCGGCGTTCGCGGGGATCGTCGCGGCCGCGACGCCCGTTCCGCTCGCAGTCGCGGTCGCCGCTGCGGTCGTCGACCACGCGATAAAAAACGCCCTCACGATCGTCGGCGGCGGGATCGCCGCGGCGGGGCTCGACGTCTCGATCTCGTCGCCGCGCGAGGAGCCGGCCGACCGATCGTCAAAGTTTTAGGCTGGCCTAAAAAATAGTACGGCGATGGTCACCACACCCGCCGACCCGACCGACCGGGACGTCTGCGTGATCGTGCCGACGATCCGCGAGTACGACTGCGTTCGCGCGTACGTCGAGAACGCCCGAGCTCACGAGTTCGACGTCTCTCGGCTCCACTTCGTGCTCGTGACCGAGGACTTCTGTGAGACCGAGGCGATGGCCGACATGCTGGCGGACCTCGACGTCGCCGGCGAGGTGTTCGATGGAACCCGCCGCGAAGCGTGGTACGACCGTCACGGCGTCACGGCGTACGGAGACCTGATTCCGGCCGCGAGCCACGCCGAGACCAGCTTCGGGCTGTTGTACATGTGGGCGGACCCGACGTTCGAGTACGGCGTGTTCATCGACGACGACACGCTGCCACACGCGGACGCCGACTACTTCGGTCGACACCTGAGAAACCTCGCGTTCGCCGGCGACGTCGAGCGCGTTCGCTCTGACACCCAGTGGGTGAACGTGCTCTACCAGCGCGCCGACGAACACGGCCTCTACCCGCGCGGCTACCCCTACGCGGCGATGGACGAGACGGTCGAGACAGACACCGCCACGCTCGATGGCGGGAGCGTCGTCGCCTCACAGGGGTTGTGGACGAACGTCCCCGACCTCGACGCCGTCCGAATCCTGATGGACGGCGACCTCGAGGGACAGGCGCAGACCCGAACGACGGCGGCCGACTTCGAGCGCGACTTCGTCGCTGCACCTGGTCACTACCTCACGGTGTGTTCGATGAACCTCGCGTTCCGCCGCGAGGTCGTCCCCGCGTTCTACCAGCTGCCGATGGACGACAACGAGTGGGAGGTGGGCCGGTTCGACGACATCTGGAGCGGAGTGTTCTTGAAACGCGCCTGTGACCTACTCGGCACCCAGATTTACTCCGGAGACCCGCTTTGTGAACACAACAAGGCCCCGCGGTCGACGTTCGATGACCTCCACAACGAGGTCGCCGGCCTCGAGTTGAACGAGCACCTCTGGGAGCTCGTCGACGACGTGGAGCCCACAGACGTCGACGCCGACCTCACGGACTACGCCGAGACGGGCGACCGTCCGGACGCCACCGACTACGCCGCGGTCTACGCGGCGATGGCAGACCGGCTCGCCGACGGGACGTTCGACTCGTACCGAAACGGCGCGTTCTTGACGTATGTCGGCGAACACATGCGCGAGTGGCTCGACTGTCTCGACGCGATCCGCCGGACGCCGGCGGTTGCGGACGACTGAACCGACACGACTAAGTTATTTTAGGCTACCCTAAAAATATGACCCATCACGACACAGACGGACGCGACGTTGTTCGGCGACGGTTCCTAGCGGCTACGGGGGCGCTCGGCGTCGCCGGACTCGCCGGGTGTGCCGGCGAGAGCGAAGACACAGACGAGACGACGACGTCGTCGATCGGCCAGATCGGCTCGGGTCGGACCGGCCGCGACGCCCCGGGCGGCACGTCGATAGCCGAGATGCCGGACCTTTCGGGCGAACTCACGGTGTACTCCGGTCGCGGGGAATTCCTCGTCGGCGAGCTCGTCGAGTACATCGACGACCAGTACGACGACTTTTCGTTGACGGTTCGGTACGCCGGCTCGACCGACCTGGTGAACCAGATCGTTAACGAAGGCGACGGATCGCCCGCGGACGTGTTCTACTCGGTCAACGCCGGAGCGCTTGGTGCACTCGCCGACGCTGGGCGCGCGCGCTCGCTCCCGTCGTCGCTCACCGACGTGGTTCGCGGCGAGTTCCACACCGACCAGTGGATCGGCACCTCCGGTCGCGCCCGGACGGTTCCGTACAACACCGAGGCCCTCGACGAGAGCGACGTTCCGGCGGACGTGATGGCGTTCCCGACCGAGTTCGACGGCGACCTCGGCTGGGCGCCGTCGTACGGATCCTGTCAGGCGTTCGTCACTGCTATGCGGCTCATCGAGGGCGAAGACGCCACCCGCGAGTGGGTCGAGTCGATCGTCGACGGCGGGATCACCGCGTATGCAGACGAGTTCACGGCGTGTCAGGCGGTCGCCGACGGCGAGATCGACGCGGCGTTTGCGAATCACTACTACATCCAGCGCGTCCTCGACGGCTCGCCCGACGCCTCGATCGCGGCCGCGTTCACCCGCGGTGACGCCGGTGCGATGTTCAACGTCGCTGGCGCAGCCGTCGTCGACACCGCAGCCGACGCGACGCTCGCGGAGAACTTCGTGCGTCACCTGCTCTCGGCCGAGGCCCAAGACTACTTCGCGCGGACCACCTTCGAATACCCGCTCATCCCGGACGTCGAGCCGATCGGCGACCTCCCCACCATCGACGAGCTCGACGTCCCCGACGTCGACCTCGCCGCGCTCTCGGACCTCGAGCCCACGATCGACCTCATGCGTGACGCCGGCGCCGAGGTGTAGCTGCGGCCAGCACGTCTCGTCGTGTCACCCTCGATCGAGCTTCGGCGGATCAGCCGGGCCGTGAGCCGTGGCCGTACGCGACTCGCCGCGACCGACCGAATCACCCTCGCGGCCGCGGTCGTCTCACTGCTCACCGCGGTGACCACCTTCGTCGTCGCGTCTGTGGTCTTTTCACACCACTCCGTCAACCACGACGAGGCGGTGTACCTCACGCAGGCCGCGATGCTGCTCTCGGGACGCCTGGAGCTCGTTGCCGGGGGGCTCACCGAGGCGTTCCGCCCGTGGTTCTTCGTGGAGGACGGCGGCCGACTCTATCCGAAGTACACCCCGGTGCCGGCGGCGATGTACGCCGTCTCGATGGCGCTCTTCGGGGAGCCGCGCGTCACCCTCGCCGTCGTCGCGGGCGCCAACACGGCGCTCGTCTACGCGCTCGGTGGACTCACCTTCGACCGGCGAGTTGGCCTAGTGGCCGCGATCTTGTTTGCAGCCTCGCCGCTCGCGCTCGTGACGGGTGCGACGTTCCTCCCGTACGCGCCGACGACGGCCCTGAACCTCACCTTCGCGGTCGCGTACCTCCGCGGCGTCCGCGACGGGTCACGCTGGATGGCTGGGATCGCCGGCGTCGCGATCGGGCTCGCCTTCTTCGCGCGCCCGTACACCGCGGTGTTGTTCGCGGGCCCGTTTATCGTCCACGCGCTCGCTCGAGTCAGCTCGGCGCTTCGTGGCCGCGGGATCCGTCCCCTTTCGGGTCCCGTCCGTCGACACGGCCTCACAGCGCTCTTCGGCACGTGCTTCGTCGGCCTCACGCTCGCGTACAACCTTCGGCTGACCGGATCCCCGCTGACGTTTCCCTACCAGGCGTTCGCACCGATGGACGGCCCGGGCTTCGGCGAGCGACAGATCCTCGGGCATCGCGAGACGTACACGCCGGCGCTCGCGCTTCGGTCGAACGCGTACGGCGTATGGTTCCTCTTCACCCGCTGGGTCGCCGCTGGGCCGCTCGGGACCCTCCTCGCGGTCGTCGGTGGCGGGCTGGCGGTCCGTCGGTGGGTCGGCAGTGGGCGGCCCGCCGGTGATACCGCGCGAATCGGCGGCCCCCTGCTCGCGGGCGTCGCCGGCTCGGTCGTCGTCGGCAACGGGTTCTTCTGGGGTACCCACAACCTCCTCGCGACGCTTTCGGACCCGACTGACGGCCTCGTCGCCTCGCTCGGGCCGTTCTACCACTTCGACCTGCTCGTTCCGTTCGCCGTCTTCGGCGGGGTCGCCGTCGTCGCCGGCTGGGAGGCGCGCGACGCGGCCCGGCGTCGACTCAGCGCGGTGGTCTCGCCGCGGCGCGCTCGTGCCGTCGTCTCGATCGGACTCGCGGCCGCGGTACTCGTCGGGGTCGTCGCCGGAGCCGCGGTCGTCTCGACCCCTATCGAGCGCAACGCGGCCCAGACGGCGAAGTACGAGGCGGCCTACGAGCCGTTCGCGTCGACCGACCTCTCGGACGCGCTCGTGTTCTTGCCGACCCCGTACGGCCCCTGGCAGCACCACCCGTTTCAGTCGCTGCGTAACGAGCCCGACCTCGCGGGCGACGTGGTGTACGCGCTCGATCGAGGACCCGAAGACGACTTGGCCGTGCTCGCGGCGTACCCGAACCGAACCGCGTACCGGTACACCTACCGCGGCGAGTGGGTCCCCGACCCGACCCGACACGTCGAGCCGACACTGGAGCCGCTCGCGGTCCGCACAAGTGACCGACTCGAAGCGACCACGACCGTCGGGGTTCCCGACCGCGTCGACCGCGCCCGCGTTCGGCTCGAACCCGCCGACGGTGACGACCCGATACGGTATACCGTGTCGTCGCCGGACGAGACGGTCGCGGTCGACTGGGCGCTCGATGGCGACACGGCTCGGCTGATCGACGACCCGGCCGCGATGGAGGCGAGCGACGCGCCGTCTGGGTCCGTTTCGCTCGACGAGACGGACCGCCTCGTAGTGACGGTGACGCTCGTCCAGCCGGACGGCTCGACGCTGACGTACAGACAGGAGGCGACGGTCCGCACCGACGGCGACCGCGTTTCGGTCGTCTGGCCGCCGGAGCGGTCGGTGTGTCGGCTCGTCACCGACTGCGGAACCGAGGGAACGTACCTACCGGAGGACCCAGACGCACACCCGCCGTGGGTCGTCTTCGAGACGCGAATCACCGCTGAAGACACCTGAGACGAGTGTGTTCACCGGGCTGCCGACCGCTTACCGGAGCCGCTCTTCGAGACAGACCTGCAGGATCGACTTCGCGATTGCGGCGCCGCCTTCGATCGGGTCGAGTTTCGTCTCGCCGAGCCGCTCTGCGTACGCGATCGGCCGCTCACGGACGTCGTAGCCGCGCATCAGCGGCCGGATGAGCAGCTCCGCGGAGAGGCCGGTGTTCTCGGTCCACTCGATCGACTCGACCACCGCACGGCGGTACGCGCGCATCCCGGTGGTGGTGTCGTGGACGCGCTCGCCCATCAGGAGCGACGCGACCGCGGCGAACGCGTGGTTACCGAGTCGGTTGAACGCCGGCATCGTCTCCGCGCCGTGGTAGAGGCGGTCGCCGCTGACGACGTCGGCACCCGCGTTGATCGTCTCGAGGAACGCGGGCAGCGCCTCCATCGGGTAGGTGTCGTCGCAGTCGGTGGTGACGACCACCGGCCGGTCGGGCGTGAGGATCGCCTCGCGGACGGCGACGCCGTAGCCCTGTGGCTCCTGTTCGATCACGCGTGCGCCGTGTTCACGAGCTATCTCCGGGGTCCGGTCCGACGAGCCGTCGACACAGACGACCTCGGCGCGCCCGTCGGTGACCGCGTCGATATCCGCGAGGACGGTCGCTATCGCGGCCTCCTCGTTGTACGTGCCCATCACGACGCTCACGTCGTCGAAGGTGTAGCCACCGGCTGCGGTCGGGGTCGTCGTCTCGGACGCCGCGTCTATGCCGGTCGCGTCCGTGGTCGTTGCGTCCGTGATCGACGAATCCGTCGTCGGCCGCGCCTCGTCGTCCGTCGGGCCGTCCGTGGCGGGTGCATCACTCATATCGCGGGAGTTGCGCCGCACCCACTTGAGCGTTTAGGTCGGCCTAAAATAATGTTAGATGGTCGACTCGACGTGGTCGGCAACGCGGAGGGCGAGCGCGGCGATCGTCAGCGTGGGATTCATCGCGCCGCCGGTCGGGAAGACGCTACTCGAGGCGATCCAGCAGTTGTCGAGGTCGTGGGTGCGACAGTCGGCGTCGACGACGCCCGCCGTGGGATCCGCGCTCATCCGCGTCGTTCCCATGTGGTGGTACGCGGGACCGGTCGCATCGGGACCGGCCACCCATTCGATCTCCGCACCGAGCTCCTCGAGGATCGCGCGCTGGATCTCGTTTGCCCGCGCTATCGTCCGCAGCGCCCGGTCACCGACCCGCCAGTGGACGTCCGGAACCGGATTCCCGCGGTCGTCGGTCCGCTCCGGGTGGAGCCGAATTCGACTTTCTTCCTGCGGGAGCTGTTCGACGAGCCCGCCGACGGCGACGTGGCCGCCGTACTCCGTTCGGAGTCGTTCGAGTAAGGCGTCACCCCAGTCGTCGCCCGTCAGCGCCATGCCGACCGGCGTGGGGCCGGCGTAGTTGAAGAACTCCAGTTTGAACGGGGCGAACCGCTCGTCGGCCTCGTCGTAGAACTGGTCACACCCACTCGTGTAGAAGCCGACGTGGTGTTGTCTCGTCGGTTCCTCGAGCACCCCGCCCACGCCCGCGAAGAGGTGGTCGGTGAAGAACGCACCCACGTGCCCGCTGCTGTTCGCGAGGCCGTCCGGGTACGCCGCAGAATCAGACAACAACAGGAGCCTGGGCGTCTCGACTCCACCGCCGGCGAGGACGAAGGCGTCGGCCGTCTGCCGATGGGTCTCGCCGTCCGGCGTGGTGTACACCGCAGCGGTGACGCGGTCGGCCTCGTGGTCGAGTCGCTCGACCGGCGCCCGGTCGAGTACCGTCGCCCCTGCCGCCTCAGCCCGCTCGACGTGGACGGTCGCGTCGTACTTCGCCCCGCTCGGACACACCGGCTGACACGTCCCGTAGCCGACGCAAGGCGAGCGATCCCCGTACGGCTCGGAGTTGCGTGCGTTCGGGACCGAGTGCATGTCGAGTCCGAGCGACGCACACGCCTCCGCGAACAGCGAATCGCTGTAGGAGGGTTCGAACGCCGGCATGGGGTGTGGGTCTGCTCGCGGCGGCGCGTACGGGTTGTCCGACGCGCCGGCGACGCCGAGTTCACGCTCTGCCTCCCGATAGTACGGCTGGAGGTCGGCGTACGCGATCGGCCAGTCCGGGCCGACGCCGCGGGTCGTCCCCGAGGCGAAGTCGTCCTCGTGGAGCCGCATCACCATCCCCTGCCAGTGGAGCGTGGAGCCGCCGACTCCTTTCACCCGCGCGTGGTTCAGCGGATAGAAGCGCTCGCCGGAGTTCGTGTGGGCATCTCGGTCGCCACCGACGTCCCACACGGCTGGCCGGTCGAACGCCGGGCGGAGTGCGCGTTCCTGCCGGTCGATCCGGCTCGCCGAGTCGAACCGCGGACCCGCCTCCAACACCACCACCTCGTGGTCGTTGGCGAGTCGATCTGCGACGAGCGCGCCGGCCGGCCCCGCCCCCACCACGCAGACGTCGGCCCCGGAGACGGGTGTGCGGTCGCGGTCGGTGCCGTCGGACGCGTCCGCCTGCATCGTCCGCGCCGTCCGCTCGTGGCTCACTGCGGCCCTCGCGCGTAGCTCGTGATCCCCCCAGGGTGCCCACGAGGATTCTCGAGGCCAACCAGTTCGCCTCCGGTCGGCGAGGCGTACAGCGCGAGCAGGAGGTCGTTCACCACGTAGTACCGCACGCGTTCGGCGGTCGTGCCGTCCGGGTCCTCGTCGGCGGTGTCGGCGCCGATCTCACGGAGGAAGGAATCGCGGTCCGCAGCCGGAAGCGCCGCGACTGAGTCCCCGTACCACGCCTCGGCCAGCTCCTCCAGTTCGGCAACTGTTTGCCGTAACGCTAGGGCGTGGTCGCCGCCGTCGAGCCGGCCGTCGAGGTAGCGCTGGAGGAATGTGTCGACCCCGGTGAGCTCGTCAGGATACACGACCGCCGCGACCGCCCGCATCGTAGCCCGAACCCTCTCGGTGTCAGCGCGGTCATCGCCGCCGGCTGCCGACTCGTCCGTTGTCTCGCCGCCTCTCGCGCCATCGGCTCCCCCGCCAGCGCGATCGACCGCCTGCTCCCCGGCGAGGACCGCGGCGCCGGTCGCTCCGACGGCCGCCAGCGCGGCCACGGCGTCGCGTCTCGTCAGCTCCATATGCTAGTTTAGGCTCGCCTAAATACTTGTACCCATCGGAGTCGGCGGGGTGTGGATCGGAACGCCTAATCCCCGACCCGCCCTCACTTCTCGGTAGACCCGTCATCGATCATGGGAACGAGAGATCAGATCACCGCGCGCCTCTTCGGTGATGAACGACCGCCGCCGGGACTGACGCTGCTCTCTGCGGCGATCGCGGCGACGCTCGCCATCCCGGTCGTCTGGCTCGTGTTCGAGGCCATTACCGTCGAGCCGGCCCGGGCCCGAGAGCTGTTGTTCAGCCGTGGGACCGTCGAGGTCGTGGTCAACAGCCTCCTGTTGATGGCCGGCGTCACCGGGGCGTCGATCCTGCTCGGCGTCCCGCTGGCGTACCTCACCGTCCGTACCGACCTCCCCTTCCGGCGGTTCTTTGCGATCGCGGTCTCGCTTCCGCTCGTCATTCCCAGCTACGTCGGGGCGTTCGCGTTCGTCTCCGCGTTCGGGCCCCGCGGCGAGTTCCACGACGTCCTCGCCCCGCTCGGCGTCGAGCGGCTCCCGGACGTGTACGGGCTTCCTGGAGCGGTGTTCGTGATCACGCTGTACACCTACCCGTACGTCTTTTTGACTACCCGGGCGGCGTTGCGGTCGTTCGACACGACGCTCATCGAGGCGGCGCGCACGCTCAACCACGGCCGGATCGCCGCCTTCCGTCGAGTGACACTGCCGGTGATCCGACCCGCCGTCGCCGCCGGCGCCCTCCTCACCGCGCTGTACGCGGTCTCAGACTTCGGCACCCCGGCGATCATGCGGCTGCCCGTCTTCACCCGACAGATCTACGTCGAGTACAACGCGTTCGGCCGCGACTACGCCGCGCTGCTCTCGTTACAGCTGCTCGCGGTGGTACTGCTCGTGCTTGCGTTAGAGTGGCTCGTCCGCACCGACCGGACCGCCGCCGGCGACGACGCCGGCCAGACCGACGAGCGAATCCGACTCGGTCGCTGGCGATGGGTGGCGACGCTGGTGCCGGCAACCGTCGTCGGCTTCGCGCTCGCGGTCCCGTTGTGGATTCTCTCACTGTGGCTCGTTCGCGCGGAGACCGGCCGTCGGCCCTCGATGGCGTTCGAGTGGGTCCAAGTGCTCAACTCGGTGTCCGTCGCGGCCGCGGCCGCCGTCGTCGCCGCGCTCGCCGCGATCCCAATCGCTTACTTCGCTGCGACCTCCGACTCGCCGCTCTCGACGCTCTTCGAGCGTGTGACGTACGTTGGGTTCGCGGTTCCCGGTATCGTGTTGGCGCTCGCGCTCGTTTCGTTCGGTACCGGGTACCTTCCCTGGATCTACCAGACGCTCCCGCTTTTGGTGTTCGCGTACGTCGTTCGGTTTCTCCCACAGGCGGTCGGCTCCTCCCGGGCGTCGATCCTCGGGGTCGACCCGCGACTCGTCGAAGCGAGTCGCGCGCTCGGTGAGTCCTCACTCGGCGCGTTCCGCCGGGTAACGTTCCCACTCACGCGCTCCGGTATCGTCGCCGGCGCCGCCCTCGTCTTCTTGACGACGATGAAAGAGCTCCCGGTCACGCTCGTCCTCCGTCCGTCCGGCTTCGAGACGATCGTCACACAGATCTGGCGCGCCCAAGAGACCGCGCTCTACCAGTACGCGGTCGTCCCGACGCTGTTGTTGCTCGTCATCTCCGGGCTCTCGATGGTCGTCATCCTCGCCGGCGAGAGCGCCGAGGGTGGCGGGCTGTGAGCCACCCGCTACCGGCTTTCCACACGTACTTAGGGCCCACCCGCGAGAGACGCGTATGCTCGAGGACGCACACGTGCTCGTCACCGGGGGTGCCGGGCTCGTCGGGAGCCACCTGACCGCTCGCCTGCTCGCCGACGGCGCGACCGTCCGGGTCGTAGACGACTGTTCGAAGGGCGACCCCGCCCGCGTGCCGGACGGCGCGGCGTTTTACGAGGTCGACGTGCGCGACCCCGCGGCCATCGCCGCGGTCCTCACCGAGGATGTCGACGTGGTGTTTCACCTCGCGGCGTACACCGACACCAACTACGAGCACGACCGCGAGCTGTTCGAGGCGAACACGGCGATGACACACACCGTCCTCGAACGAGCCCGCGCGGTCGACGTCGATGGCGTCGCGTTCACCTCCTCGTCGACGGTGTACGGCGAGGCGCCGCGGCCGACGCCCGAAGACCACGCGCCGCTGGAGCCGATCTCGATCTACGGCTCCTCGAAGCTCGCCGACGAGGCGCTCTGCTCGACGTACGCACACTCGTACGGGGTCCAGTCGTGGGTGTTCCGGTTCGCGAACATCGTCGGGCCGGGCCAGCGCGGCAACGTAATCCCCGACTTCATCGAGAAGCTCGCCGCTGACCCGACCGAACTCGAGATCCTCGGTGACGGCCGGCAGGAGAAGTCGTACATGCACGTCACCGACTGCGTCGACGCGATGTGTCACGTGGTCGAACACGCCGACGACCCGCTCAACGTGTACAATCTGGGCACCCGCACGACCACCTCGGTCACCGACATCGCCGACATCGTGAGCGACGTGCTCGAAATCGACCCGGCGTACACGTACACCGGTGGCGACCGCGGCTGGACCGGCGACGTCCCGAAGATGCGCCTCTCGATCGAGAAGCTCGCGGCGCTCGGCTGGGAGCCGTCGACAGAGAGCGCCGCGGCGGTCCGCCGGTCGGCACGGCAGTTGGTCGAAGAGATCGTCGGGTAGGGACGACCAGTGAGGCGGCGGGCGCGTCGACCCCGTGGCGGGCGCGTCGTTCGGTCGGACATCCACCGCGACGAC